>Ga0207142_1005_pt1 | contig 52321 bp, 35 predicted proteins | sample Alteio_BWMinHeat_2_FD_153561 | JGI IMG/M metagenome (GOLD analysis project Ga0207142, IMG submission 153561) | Enriched cells from forest soil in Barre Woods Harvard Forest LTER site, Petersham, Massachusetts, United States -... | ecosystem: Environmental > Terrestrial > Soil > Temperate forest >... | reverse complement strand
TAGTAATTAGTTTAATTATCAGGCCCATACATCAGTCATTCCGGCTCGAACCCGGAGTGACTTTTTTGTTGGGGCCGTTGTTGGGTAAAAGTTTATTTGATAACGGTCACCCTCCTTCCTTCAATTTTAAAGTGTACCAGTCTGGTGCGTTCCAGCATGTGCAGCACGGCGCTGATGTTTTTGCCGCGGCTGATCTCTGCCGAAAATCCGGTTGTAGGCGTTGCTTCGTAGCTGACCTCAATGTTATACCAGCGCGACAGCTCGTGCATGATGGTTTGGATATTGTCGCCTTCAAAGTCGAAGTCGCCGTTTTTCCAGGCGGTATAGCGTTCCGTATTTACGCTTTGGATTTTATCATTCGCAAATTGTTCACCCGGTTTGAGCAGGCTGTTATTGACTTTAACACTGCCTTCCACCAGCGTGGTTGCGGTGGCTTCATCGCTATAAGCTTTGACGTCGAACTGGGTGCCAATGTCCTCAATGGTTTGATTTGCAGTCTGCACCTCGAAAGGCTGTGCGGCGTTATGTTTGACCTCGAAATAGGCCTCGCCGGTCAGCTTCACGATGCGTTCTTTCTGGTTGAAGACCGTTGGGAAAGTGATAGATGATTCGGCATTGAGCCAAACTTTGGTACCGTCAGCCAAAACCAGCGGGTAGGGCGATTGCTCGCCCCGCGCTGTGCTTAACGTATTATATATTAACTGATCTGCTTGTTGGCTGTTATTGTAGGCGATATGGTTATTACTGGCTTGTATGGTGGTGTTGCCCTGGGTGGCCAGTACACCACTGAGGCCCCTGGTCAGGATGATCTTTTTACCGTTAGCCAGCGTCAGCGTGGCCTGGTTATGGCCGGGCGCGATATCATTTTTAACAACTTGTGCTATTTGCTGAACAGCTTTCGGTTTGAACAGCAAATAGCCGCCTGCGGATAAAATAACGAGAATGGATGCGGCAGCTGCGATGCGCGGCCAAAGGCGCCGGACAGGTGTGTGGGGTTGTACGCTTAACCAAACCTCTTCCAGGTCGGCTTCCATTTCTTGTTCCGATGGCAGCGCGGTTTTTTGCGTGTAGAACCAATGCTCTGCCAACGCCTTTTCTTCAGGTGTACAAGCCCCGGCAGCATAACGCTCGAGCAGGGCCTTGATCTGTTCTTTATCCATTTTGGGCATAGTACGATAAAGACCCCCGCGAGCGGGATTTGCCCAGATGAATACAGCGTTAAATGAAGATTAATTTCGCGTTAAATGACAAATGACTGAAAATGAGCGCGATAATTTTTAGCGGTACAGGTAAAAAATCAATACCCCGAGGATACCTAGCTTCACGCGCAGCGTATGCAGCGCATTATTGACCTGGTTGCGTACCGTTTTTTCGGAAATACCCAGCTGTTCGGCTATCTCTGCATTACTCAAATTTTGCCTGCGGCTCAGCTCGAAGACCTCGCGCATCTTGGGCGGCAGCGCGGCGATCTCCTGCTCGATGAGCGCCAACAATTCTTTTTCCCTTACTAGCCGATCGGTCAGCCCGTCCGTCGCTTGTACCGAAGCCTGCACCGAAGCGATATAAGCCGAGCTCACCTGCTGGTGCGCCACAAACTTCAGCACCCGGTTGCGCACCGACGTAAACAAATAGCCGGATAACTGGCCCTTGATCTCCAGCGATTCGCGGTTTTCCCAAAGCGTCGTAAACAATTGTTGCAGCAGGTCCTTTGTTTCTTCGCGGTCACCCAGGCGGTGAAAGGCATGGACGTAAAGCGGCCCTTTGAAACGTTCATAGATCTCGGCGAACGCAGCCCGGTCACCCGACCTTAGCAGGGCGGCCAGCTCACTATCCGAATAAGAACGATACAGGGCCATGGACAGGGGAAATCAAAATCTAATTTAAGAAATGTTCCGTCAATGTTAAAAAAAAATCTTTATTAAATCCAAATAACCAACGATTTAAGCAGGCTGTGCCGGTTCGGGCGGCGGCTTGATCGTCGGCTTGATCCTCGCTATCGGCGTAATGGTGAACACCCATAAGATAAACCCGTTGGCGCAGATATTCAGGATATAGTTATAGGTCACGTGCCCGTCGATCAGCGGCACCATGGCAAAGCAGACCGTCAGCAAAGCCGAAACCACCAGCAGGAAAACGAATACGATGCCGAAGGAAAGGATCGTATGGATCGGCTTCTGAAAAATATACTTAGCAGGATCATTGAGCGCCCTGACGGTAGCCACCACGCCGACCACCATCATGAACACCACCGAGCTGGACGCGGTTAGCCAGAACAGCAGCAAATGCGCAAAAGTCGTCGGCTTATCATAATCTGCCAGCGTATTATATACCGCATCCTTCAGTGAAGCATGACCAAGCACTTGCCGGTTGATCGCCAGCAACTGGTTCCGCGTTTGAACGTCCAGGTCCTTATCTTTCAGGATGCCATGGATCTGCGAAGCGATCGTCACCTTATGGCCCAGGTTATAATAATAGGAGAACCCAAACAGGTTGTCCAGCAGCAACAAAACGATCAGGGTAAAGGTCACCAGCATGATCTTTTGCAGCGACCGCCGGGTATTGTCCGTCACGAAATTAAATAAAGGCGCGAAAAACTCCATGTTTAAATAGGTTCGGCAAGCTTAATTTTTAAACTTACGCATTTGGCGAATTTTACTACCGTCTTTGATAGATACGTTCACGTTGTCTTCGATTCTTCCATTATCAAGAAAAGAAATACGCTGCTCAAACTTTTTTATGTTTTTCCTTTTCTTGTCGTCTTTATTAAGTGTTTTAAATTTTGACGTGAAGTCGGAGTCGATTAAGCCCTGCACAAAATAATTATCCTTTTCCAGCACATTTAGTAATTCAAAATACCTTTCAAAATCATCAAATTCAATTGCAAGCAAACTTGAAGCGACTAAGAAAGCAGCATATTCCAAATCCTTTTTAATGGTTTTATTCTCAAATTGACCTGCCTTGAGGTCGGCAATCATCTGATTATAAATTTCCTCCAGTGATTCCTTTAAAGTGACGGATGTATGATGGAATTCATACCAATAAGCAAAAATCTTATGTGCACCATAAGTCGTGTGTAAAAACGATTTTATTTCAAAATATTTCTCGTCCTCTGTATCGAGGATAAACTTTAGGGCGTGCTGGATATTGCTTACATTCTGCAGAACGGCAATCTTTCTTGCCTCGATTGGCGTATTGTACAATGCCTGAATGAGATAGCCCAAGCCTGCAACGTTGATCAGATATTCGTGAAACTCCTTTGGAACCGACGACTGAATGATCTCTTTGATCAGCTCAGGCGAATCCTTTGTCATACCGGCATAAAAGATGGCAACATTCTGCCACCATATGTCGTTGAAATTATTGACGAAGTTCGCTTTCCCATTAATGCTGTGGTTATAAAACTGATAGGCGGTGAAGTATTCCTGAAAAGAGAGGTGTTTAAACTCCAGTTCGCCGCGATCATTTTCAACCAACAAATTAATATCCTGAACTAAATCCTGAATAAGCTCATCAACGTTATAAACATGGCCCCGTTCTTTCGCAAATTTGGAAACTTCTTCTCTTAGTTCATCCCGGCTAATACTTTTACGCCTGTTAGTGTGCATAAACTCGGCAATAAAGGAAAGTACACTTTTATGTACCCCAACTTTAAGCAGATCAAGATGACTTTCTTTTATATTTTTACTCAGTAAGATATCGATAAAATATTTATAGAGGTCAGCAACAGTGGCGGGGATTTCATATCCATTTTCGTCGAATAACGAGGTTAACAGCGTAAGGGTTAGGGGCGTTTTTGGCAATTTATCTAGAATCCGCGAATCTTTAAGCGATTTGACTAATTTTTCATACTTACTCTTCTCCCCGTCAAAATACCGTCCGATAAAACTTTCTGCCTGTTGAATGGAAATACCGTTAATTTCAAAATATTTAAAATTCAATTCCCGGCACGTGCCCAGTAAAGAGTCAGCATTCCTGGATGAGCAGATAATCTGTATTTCCGGATGCAGAAGATGGAACTCTTTTACGGCTTTGAGAGCCTTATCCTTATAATCCCGGTCACCTATTTCATCCAGTGCGTCGATAAACAATATGTAATTTTGTTTATCGATCAACGCTTCTACATCAAAATCCAGGGCCTTATAGGTCTCGCTGCCAAAGTAATTAGCAATGGCCCTTTTTATATCGAACTCGCTTTCTTTAAGATCAAGAAACTTTAATAATACTGGATAAAATTCGTAATTATTTCGGATAGAATTTTCGTAAATGATATTATTGGATATCTGCTTGAAGAGAGTGGTTTTACCAGCTCCGGACTCGCCAACGATGAGCTTACAGTCTTTGACTTTATTCAAGTCTTCCACCTCAAACCATTTTCGTTTGAATTGAGCGGCATCCTCATCATAATAATATTCAACAAGTTTTTGCTTTATGCTGTTTTGTAACAGCCTTTCGATTTTTTGCTCGGTAATACCCAGCGTTTTGGTAAAATCGTCATGCTTGTTCTTATACTGAAATAGTTCAATATAATTTTTGTAATGCTTTGTTCCTTTTAACCAATACTTGGGATAATATTTATCAATGAATTTCACCAAATCATCATTTTCCCAGAAAGCTACATTAGGATTTGAATAGATCTCGTCTTTATAAAATTTCTGTTTGGCGCCGCTGTTAATTTTTCCATTGGTAACAATTTTAACTTTGGATATTTTTATTTTACCATGTTTCAACGATTCAAACGCATAGTCAAAACATTCCTGAAGTTGCGCTTTGATCTCCATGTTCATTCGGGAAGTTCCGGTGAGGTCGCCTTTTTTCACCACAAAGGCAGTCCACTCCAATATTTCCTCGATTTTATCTTGAATAGAGCCAATGAGGTCTTTGCCGTATTCAGGAACGCTCCCGTTTTCGTGAGTTATTTCAACGTTTCCGTATCCCATGTAAGGTAACAGATCATACAGCAATTCGTGGATATCGGTTTCCCTTTGAAGGCCCTCCAGTTTATCTAATTTATCTTTTTCTAACATTTGTTCAGGTCCAAGGCAGTCACATTAATATAGCAAGGCCAGCTAAACGCGCCCTTACGATGCTCAATAAACAAAAATAGCATTAAAAGATTAAATATCAGGATTCAGAAGGTTTAGCAGTAAATAAAGAGTTGATAATTTAGCCCAACGGCAGCGCGGGTTCCATTTTACATTCCTCCAGCACCAGCGATGAGTGGAGCTTATCGACCATCGGCAGTACACACAGCTTATGTTCGAGGAACAGTTTGTATTCCGCCGGATCGCGGACGGTGACCTGTAACATGAAGTCAAATTCACCCGCCAAATGCAGGACCACCTGCACCTCCGGCTGCAGCGCCATCGCCTGCGCGAAATCGTGCAGCTCTTCGATGCCATGTGCCTTCAGTTTAACCAGGGTCACCATCAGCGTCGGCCGACCGACCAGCGCACGATCCAATATGGCCGCGAAACGTTTGATATAACCCAACTCGACCAGCTGTTCGATCCGTTCCAGGGTAGCACTGGTCGAACGGCCCACCCTATTCCCAACATGTACCGTTTCCATACGGCCGTTCACCTGCAATAGCTGCATGATCTTCAGGTCCACCGGGTCGAGTTGTTTGTCGCGGGTCATGGTTAATTAATTTTTGGAACGGGCGCAACCACATTTTTGGTTTGAACCGTATAAAGTGCTTGCGCCGCGCAGTGCGTTGGGTAAGCGATAAGCCCGCCAAAAGACAAAAGCCACCACAGACATTTACCAGGTCGGTTCATTCTTTTTCATTTTTTCAAGGGTATCTTTAAAGCCCGCGTCACCAGGAGAAAGGGACAGTGCCTCCATCTCTGTTTTTAATGCCTCGTCCTTTCTGCCCAGCTTATATAAAATATTGGCCTTGGTGTCCGTGTTGCCGGCATTCTTCGGGTCGAGCCTGACTGCCTCGCTGCTCCAAGCTAACGCCTTTTCCAAATCTTTTTTATCCGTACTGTGCTGGAAAATCGCCCAGGCTACATCATTCAGGCCCATTACAGCTGCCAGGCCCAGCCTGATGAGATGGTCACGCTCCGCCTGTTCGATCGCGCAAGGCAGATAATGGGGCCAGTCCTCGGCGCCACGGTACCACCAGACTTTGGCATTCAACAGCAAATATTTGGCGTATGGCCTTCCGTAACCGCGGCGGATCATTTCATCCAGTTGCTTCCAGTCCGGCTCGATATGAGTTTTAAATAATGCGTTGGTCACTACCGGCTCCACTTCCTGTTTGCTGATCATTGCGTACACCACGTCTTTGGACAATCCCTTTTGACCTGTAATACGATCGATCCGGGCACCCTGTTTAAAAAACAGGTCAAACCCTTTTTCATGGGTGCTTTGCATAGCGCTGGCTATAAATAGCAGGTTTTGTTTGGTATAAAGTGCGCTATCATCAAGTTTATAGAGATAGCCGGTGAGGTAAAGTCGGCGGATGCTGTCAGCGGCCTCTTGATCGCCAAATTGAAAGGCTAGCGGTATGAGCGCGGGCATATCGTTGTAGTCCAGCTTGCCTTGCTTCAATAAAGCAAGTTGACTATCATAATGGGATTTCGAGTCCTGCAAAGCCTGCACAGCGAGTTTGACGAAATCACCGGTTGCCTGGAAACCGACCCCGCGCCCAGCCAGTTTGCCGTCCGGTGAAAAGAACAGGAAGGTGGGCAGCGCGTTGACCTGGTAAGTTTGCTGGATGCTGGCCGCATCGGCATGCCAAGCCTGGGTTTGCGCATCATCCTTTGGCGTGTCGTCCAGCTGCACTTTGACCGAAATAAAGTGGGCGTTAAAAAAACTGCCTGCGGTATCATTACTGTAAACCTGCTGCTCCATGAGTTTGCAGGGGCCGCACCAGGTGGCAAAGCAATCCAGGAAGATGTATTTGTTTTCCGATTTGGCTTCCCGCTGTACCTGCGCCCAGTTCAGGTTGTGTTCAAAGCGTATGCCCTGCTGCGCGTGCACGCTGAAACTCACTAAAATAAAACTAGCGACTAAAAATATTTTTCTCATGGTTTGATTATTTATGCTGATCAAGTAGTGCCTGCGTCATTTGTTTATCACTGTCCTGCAGCCGGTCGCTGTATTTTTGTAAATAGGTTTTCCCATCTTTTTGATAGGCCGTCCAGTCCTGGCGCATTAACTCGTCGTTGAGTTTTGCCTTGAGCAAAGCCTGGCTGCCCACCGCACCATAAGGTTTTAAAGCATCGTTAAGTCCATTCCAGTCGGTATGTTCACCATCCAACTTTGGCGCGATGATGCTGGTATAGATCATATTGCACAGCCTGCTATAGAATTCGGCTTTATTGTCGGGGCCGGCAGCTTGCTCCGCATGGCTGGCCAGCAGCGCAAAGCCGTAATCGTTCACGTTCTTGCTATATTGGCGGCAGAGGTCCAGGTCGGCTTTGCTTAAACTGGTTTGCTCCGCCAGTTTATTAAAATAAGTCGCCGCCACGCCGGACAGGCCGATTTCATCCTTTTGCCGGGCTGCGCGAACCAGCATATCCCGGATCAGCTCGGGATCCGCACGCCCATTGTCCCGTATATAGTGTTGCACCTCTTCTGCATATACCGCTGCATCATCCCGCGTATCTGCAACCTGGATGTCCACCTGCGGAATATTCGGTGCAGTGGCAATAATTTCGCTATTGATCTTCCGCATTTCAGCGAATGGTACTTTTGCGATCTCGCGGTCATAAGTCATCAGGCCGTTCTCTTCACCTTCCACATCATAGGGCTGGGTATAGATACTGCCGGACAGGCCCTGGGCTTCCAGTAGTTTCAGGTCGTTGACCAGGATATGGTATTTGCCTTCGAGCTGTGCCGGCGTGACCTGGACATAGCCCCAGCCATCCTGCCATTCGTGGCCGGGTATCGAAACACCGATACCACCGAACTCGCCGACCACCTGCGCCTTGCCTGACTGTTTAATGGGTAGCATCGGGCTCGGGTAACTGTGCACATCGGTCATATCCGCGTCCACGTAAGCATCCGGGCTGGGACTGCGCAGCTGGCCATCAACATACAGCATTTCGCCGGTATGCCCGTCCACGATGCGGGTCGGGTCGGTTTGTTTGATCCAATCGGTTAGCCGCTTTTGGTCATACTGACCCCATTTTTCGTTGAACAGCACCCAGGTGGTGATACAGGGATAATTATGCAGCTGGGCCAGCGTTTCCCTGCATTGCTGTTCGAAAGCTTCTTTCGCGCCTGGCGGCAAGCCCTGGTTAGGATTGACCATATCCTGCCAAACCAGCATCCCTAATTTATCGCAATCATAATACCACCTTGCTGGCTCCACTTTGATATGCTTGCGAATAGTATTAAAACCCATTGCTTTGATGGCTTTGATGTCAAAGGCCAGCGCCTCATCAGTCGGCGCGGCGTATAAACCATCGGGCCAGAAGCCCTGGTCAAGCACCCCTAAATTAAACGTGTACTTGTTATTCAGAAAAATCCGGTCAATACCCTTTTCGTCTTTCTTCACCTCGATCTTGCGCATACCGAAATAACTTTTAACCTCATCTGTTTTTGTTTTGACAATCAAATCGTACAGATAAGGGTCGTCCGGTGACCATAAATGTGCGCCAGGAACCGGGAACCTAATCAAACTATTCGTTTGACCATTAATTGCTGTGCTACCATCGCTCAAAGTCACGTATTCATTTTTGTTACTATGCACGGTTACTGCAACATAGCTGCTGTCTACATTGGGCGTGATCGTTAAGCCATCAACGTGATCTTTAGGTACTGTTTCCAGCCAGACCGTTTGCCAGATGCCGCTGGTAGAAGTGTAATAAATGTTTTGTGGGCTTAACACTTGTTTGCCAGTTGGCCCAATTCCCTGTTCGGTCGGGTCGTAGACTTTTACAACAAGTTCATTGCTACCTTTTTTAAGGAATGGGGTAATATCCAAAGTGAATTCCGTATAACCACCGGTGTGACCACCCGCTTCTTTGCCGTTTACATAAACGGTCGTTTGCCAGTCCACCGCGCCAAAATGCAATAACGTGCGCCTGCCTTTGGTACTGTTAAAGCTGCGTTTATACCACAGGTTCTGATCAGGCATCAAAGCCTTTTTTACGCCGGATAACGCGCTTTCGATCGGGTAAGGCACTAAGATCCTGCCATCAAACTTCTTCGGTTGCAACGCGTCTTTGGCGGTAATGACATAATCCCACAGGCCGTTAAGGTTCACCCATTCGGGCCGCACCATTTGCGGCCGGGGGTATTCCGGTAATGGATTATTCGGATCGACCTGCTTTGCCCAGCGCGTTTGCAGCGGTACCGGCTGGATATGCCAGTCCTGCGCATTGGCGCTCGCGCAAAAAATCAGGGACAATAGTATAGCCGGGAGCAGCGATTTGATACTGTTCATGGAAGTTTCGGTTTTATTTAAATGTTGCGCTTTAGCGGAAATTATTGTTTTTGGTAATAGCCTTTGATCTCGTACTTGAACCCGCCGGTTTGTTCCACCTGCTTATCAATGAGCAGTGTTTTACCGCCATCGGCCAGGATCCAGGTTTCAGTGATTTTTGCGACAGGCTGATTGTCGGGTGATGTCGAAGTGATGCTTACAATTAGCCCGCTCTTATCCGGTGACCAGGCCAATACATCCGTTTCATTATTCCCCGAAACGCTCACCGTTTGGCTGGCCTTGCCATCAAAAGTCATCTGCTGCAGGTAATGTTTTTCCTGCAAATCATTGGTCAGGTTGGTACGATCAATCATCACCCCGGCTGGTGTTTGGGTTACGGCCACTGCCTGAGATATTACAAATCGGGGTATTGGTGAACCGTCCGGCATTTTAAAACTCGTCCTGGTGGTATCGATTTGCCATTTGCCGCTGAAATTAACGGATTGCGCTTTTACGCGGCTTGCCGCCAAAAATGTAGATACTAATAAAATAGCGGTCAATAAATATTTTGTTCTTTTCATGTTGTTAAGTATAAAATATGTTTACTTATTAATTTTTTTTGGAAACGGACCATTTGATCCTTTAATTGACGTCAGTATAATTTGGGTCTGATGGGATTATCTCAAGCGGCTTGGGATTTACGCCGGCCGGTTCTAATTCAAACCCATCGTCGATCTGTTTTTTATAGGCCGGAAGACCTTCTACCATCCACTTGGGTGCAGCAGCACCTTTGAGGTAATGATCGAAGAATTGGTCGATGCGGTGAGTAAAATCCAGTTGATCATTTAGATCGCCCAATGAATGCCCTGCTGTTTCGTAATCAAGCATCCAGCTCGGCTTGCCAAGGCGATGCATGGCGGTGAACCATTCCACCATACCCAAGCGTAACCCGGGATCGTCTACCGGGCTGCTAACCATTAAAATAGGTGTAGTAATATGATCTGCGTTAAGTACTGCGTCATTGGCCAGCCAAGAAGCCTTATTTTCCCATAGTGACTGCGCTTGTTGGATTCCTATAGCATTCCGGCTAAAAATTCCATTCGCAAATAAATAATAGCTGATGTCATCGGCGTTGCCATTAGCCATTAATGCTGCGGCGAACTCGCGGGTTTTAGTCATCAAAACAGATCCCTGTATACAACCCCAACTGTGGCCTTGTACGCCTATATGCGCCGTGTCGACATAAGATAGTCCTTTCAACATTCGTGCCGCCGCAGCGATATAATTCACAATATCGTCGCCTATTCCAGCTAATCGGTAATGGATGTCAGGACAAAAGACCAGATATCCTCTGCTAACCATCCACGGGACATTAATATTTCCATTACCAAAATCGGCTTTTGGATAGCAATTCAATTCATTGCTCAATCCCCGGTAAAAGTAAACGATAACCGGGTAATGTTTCCCTGGATCGAAATTTTCGGGCTTGTAAAGAACACCTTCACCAGGCCTGCCGTCGGGTGTCGGATAGTGAATCAACTCCGAAGTAAGCCAGTTAACTGTCTTTGAAGGATGCAGCCCGGTAATGGACTCGAAATGTCTGAAATCCTTGGTTATCACTAGATTAGCTTCATTGACTGTACTCCGGGCAAGCAGGTAGGTCTGAGCAGTGGCTGCCTTGTAAAGTATTTTAGGAAACTCGCCCACATTTTCGAAGTACCCTTCGGGACTTGGCACATCATAATAAGCATTATCCGACATGATCAATTTTTCCGGCTGTTCAGGGTGTCCATCCAGCTTTAGCTGAAAAAAGCCATTCTGTTGGTTAGTTTTATCAAGGGCGGCGAGCAGTAGCGGCTGAGCAGGATTGATCGGGGCTGAATTTTGGGAAACCGCGAAAAAAACACCAGGCACGTGCGAATCGCGCTCGCACGATGTATTTTTTGCGATTGCAAATGCTAATTGGTGTTGCTGTGCATAATTTGCCGTAAGGTTTACCGGCAGTTCATCCTTTCGTGGGTCGATCTGAAAGATGTCACCTCCTCTGCAAAAAAGAACAGCACGGTCATTTATCAACCATTCGTGCTTCCAGTCACCACAAGCATCCCGCTTATCTAAAGGAGCACCCAAGCTGCGCAATTGTGCGGTTTTAATGTCAAAACATAACCAATTCTCTTTTACAATATCCCGGTATAGCAAGTAGTTTCCGCCCGGCGAAAAATCAGCTTGCACCATATAACTTGATTGAGCGATCTTTACCTTGGAACTGTCATCAGTATTGATCAGGTATAATTCTCCAGCTTTTCCTTTTCTCCAAGCGGCATCAAGCCAATGCGTTGGCGTTGCAACCAGAAGATAACGGTCATCGCTGCCAATATCCAGCCTACTTGCACTGGGATCCTCAGTTTCGTTTTCTAATTGAATCACTCGCTGCTGTCCTCGGTTAATCACCGCGAGATAACGTCTATAAGACGGATTTCCAGGTTGTTCAAAAGGCATAAAGTTATCGGCATAATTCCAGATCGTTACGTTTGCCTTTTCGAGATCGGGCTTATTTTTATCGGCAGGGGGAATTATCCGAAAGAACAACTTACTCCCTCCTGGGCTGTATTCCATATCCTCGTCATCCGCAAAATGATACCCCGCCTGCATGCCCGAAATTGTGCTGTCGGCCATAACAGCAGATTTGTCCATGCCGATATGATAAAAATAAATCGCCTTTCCTTCCAGCTGATCTGTATGGCCGATAAAGGCCAGTTCATTTTCTTGTTGGTTGAATACAAAGCGTTTGGCCTCCAAACCTTCCCAAATGAGATGATCCTTACCAGTTGACAAATCCAGCCAGTGTATTTTTTCAACGCCGGCCTCGCGGACAGCGATCACCAACGCCTTACCGGTCCGGCTATAAAGTATCTCTGTAGTGCCTGCTTCGCCGGTAAAACTATACCTGATACTTGTCAACAAGTTTTGCGCAGTTGCATGGCCGTCTTTAGTTATCCAGGCTACCCATGGGCTTTCTTCCGCCAGCGGAACCTGGAAATTATCCAAGGCAGTGACCAAAACATTTTCCCTGTGATTTTTGAGATCGACTAATAGTAAGCTATCTGCTTTTCTGCAAATGAAATAGCGCCCGTTCCCCATAAAATCACCAGAAAATACACCCGGGAATATTTTTTCATCGCTGCCATTTACCGCCTTCAAATGCAAGACATTGCCTTTAGCCCGGCTGGTGACGACATAGGCAATATAATGCCCGTCGCTGCTAATATTTGCATCACTATTTACAGCCAATTGAGGCCAGTTCATTACCGCTTGTTCATCAAGCACCGGCTTCTGTGCGAAGACCGATAAATGCAAAAGCAGACCGGTAAGAAGCAAAAAGATTCTTTTCATGATATTTTATTATTTAAAGTTTTAGAATTACCTGTTAATAACCCGGCGTTTGCGTTAAATTCGGATCTGCTTTAAGCTCACTTTGCGATATAGGATATAACTGCTGTATACTATTCCATGTGCCGCCTTTTAAGGCGCATTGGTTACCCGGAGAGCCCATCACACTGTTGACTAAGCCTGTCCGCTTAAGATCGAGCCATCGATGGCCATTCTCGATGAACAGCTCCACCTGTCGCTCATGCATTATTGCAGCCAGCACAGACGCCTGGTCTTGCGTGCCCGAATAAAATTTTAAACCGGCGCGTTTACGGATGGAGTCGATATCGGCGATGGCCCCGGGAATGCCGTTACCTGCGCCGTTTGCTTCCGCTTCTGCACGAACCAGGTATTGTTCGGCGTAACGCAGCATCATAGGGTATTCAGTGGGTGGTGGGCCATATAACGTCCTGTATTTATATGGGTAATAATAGGTTATCCCGCTGACCGTGATACTGGCAACCCAATCCGTTTTGCGCAAATCGCCAGGCTCAAAGGCTTGCACCAGCGTATTGCTCATGTAGAAAGGATGACCGGCATTTGCCCCTCCTCCATCATACATAGCTAAAGGTCTTAAAAAAATTTGGCCATCCGTCGTATTAAGGTAACTATTTGGCGGCAATTCCAACTGCCATATTGCTTCCGGGCTTCCTGCCAGGAAAACCTGTGTCAGATCGTGTAACAACGTGTACAGCCCGCTATTGATCACATTAGAGGCTTGTTTCTCGGCATCGCTCCAGTTCTGGTTATAAAGGTATGCGCGCGCCAACAGGGCGTTCACTGCTTCGCGGTTAGGGCGCACATGTTCACTGCTTTGTACGCCGCCCCCATCAACATAAGTATCGCCTAACAGACCTTGTGCCTGTTTAAGGTCGGCAATGATCTGCTGCCAAACCGTTGCGCTGGATGTACGGGGCAGCGTTGCATTTTTCTGATAATTGGTAGTTAGTACCAACGGTACATCGCCATAAAAATTCACTAAGTAGAAATAACAATAAGCCCTGATAAATAGTGCCTCGCCCAGGAACTGGTTCTTGATAGCAGTGGTCATTCCTTCAGAGGAAGGGATGCTGTTAATGGCTGCATTAGCCTGGTAAATCAGGTTATAACTATCATTCCAGCAAGTTCCCTCGGGGGGATTAGTGCCTGACAACGCATTTTTATATGTTACTGTACTGGGCTGGCCCGCGCCGGGGTATAAGGCTATTTCATCTGCTGAAAGTCCCGGAGTAATTGATAAACCACCACGGCCGCCTCCATAGGAGTATTGTTGCATTGTAGTGTATATTCCTGCCATCGCTGCCTGTGCGTCAGCATTATCGCTAAAAACTGATGCATTACTCAGATAGGTTGCAGGGGGCGGCGCTTCCACGAACTTTTTACAGGAGTTAAAACCCAGCGTAAAAAGCAAAGCGCTTAGAATAAAAGTAAGCCGGGTTTTTGAATTTGGTTGCTGATATATTTTTGATTTCATGACTTGACAATTTTAAAATGATGCAGATAAACCTGCCACGAATTCGCGCAGCGGCGGAAGCGCTGAATAATTTTGAGCTTCCGGATCGCCGATTTTATAGCCGGTGAAGGTTAAGAGGTTTTCTCCCTGGAGGAAAACTTTAAATTGCTGCAATTTCAATTTTTCTATCCATTGGCTTTTAAGGCTGTAGGCCAACGAGAGATTGCTGAGGCGTATATAAGACGCATCGACGTATGCGTAATTGCTTTGCTGCGCTGCCTGGTACGCAGTATAGGCAGCTGAACTGTAGCTTTCGGTGTATTGTTCAATACGCGCTACATCGCCTGGTTTTTGCCAGGCGCCGGTATATTGTATTGGCACATTACTTCCAAAACCCGGCGGGGCGTTATTTATAAGTAGCGGATTAAACCCGGTTTGTTTACGGAACTGCAGAAAGAACGATAATTCCAAACCCTTATAACTAAAGGTATTGCTTATGCCGCCATAGAATTTTGGTTCCGCAGTGCTATTGGAATAAACCGTCCGGTCCGTTTCAAAGTTTGGATTGGAGGTAGCTTTGCCGTCGGCGCCCAAAAACTCGTAAAGACCGGTTTGGGGATTGACGTCCAGGTAATGATAAACTAAGTTTGCTCCAAGCGGATAGCCCACCAACAAAGACCCTGCGAATGGCGTATTGGCGATACCAGGGAAACTGAGTAGCTTGTTTCGGCCTGCGGTGAGGTTAAAAGAGGTATTCCAGCTAAAATCGCCGGATTTAACATTGACGGTTTTCAGCGTGAATTCCCAACCGGTGTTCTGTATGGTAGCGGGAAGATTGATTTGAACACTGGAGAAACCGGTAATGTAAGAGAGGTTTTCGGAAAGCAGTTGATTAGAGCTCCGGTCATGGTACCAGCTTGCAGTCAATAATATACGGTCATTCAAAAAGCCCAACTCCACGCCTGTTTCCAGTTTACGGGTCTCCTCCCATTCCAGTGAAGCGTTCGGGAGGCCATTGGGCACAACTGCTACAACGCCCTGGTAAGGAATGCCGTTTACAAAATACAGGTTATCGAAACGATAATCGCCGATCTGGTCACTTCCCGTCGTACCATAGCTCCCCCGGAGCTTGCCAAAGCTTAACCAAGTAAGGTTATCCTTAATAATTTTTTCATCTGAAAACATCCAGCCGGCCCCAACGGAGCCAAAATCATGAATCGCGTTATTCGCGCCAAAGCGGCTGCTGCCGTCACGGCGCCAGTTTAGGTCTACAATATATTTGTCCTCAAAGGAATAATTGAGGCGTCCGAACAGCGCGCTGTACTTATATTGTGTTGAAGCCGTAAAATTAGCAAAGATGGCGGGCGCTGCAACAATATCATTGATCAGGGCGTCACTAGTATAGCCCCTTGCACTTATATCTTGACCGCTACTGCTATTTTCTTCAAAGGTAGCACCAACCAAAAGATTGATCTTTCCCCATTCTTTCTGTAATCCGTAAGTCAGTTGCGGTTCGGCTATCCAGGAACTGGTATTTGATGTGGTAAACTCATTGCTACCTGTTTCCGAATAGCTGGGATCCAGTGAAGCAATAGGCGTTACTTTGTTATCGTTAGATTCTGATTTATCATAACCGATATTGGCGCCAAGCTGCAGATTTTTTGTAATGGCATAGCTTAAATTCACGTTGCTGTTGAGCATATTGGTGGAGTTATTAGCTTGCTGGAGCTTAAAAGCGAGGGGATTCGGATCATAATTTAAATCACTTCCTATTAAGTCGATCGAACCGTCCTTGTTATATAAAGATGGGAGGTCTGGAGGGAAAGCAACACCTTGGTAGGCCAAATCTACCTGCGGCAAATGACTGCTGGTTATAGAATAGCCAGCGGTCACCGATAATTTAAACCGGTTATCCAGCGATGTATTGGTAATGTTAAGATGTACCGAACCCCGCGGCACAGATTCGCTGAAAGGGAATACCGTAGATTGTTCATGGTAGGCACCTCCAATAAGAAACTGGGTATTGGCATTACCGCCGGAGATAGATACTTGTACGTCTTTATACTGGGCAGCATTGCCGGTAAAGAATTTTTCAAAATTGGTATAGCGTGTCGTATCGAATTTTGTCAGGTCAGGCGCATAGGCTGTCGCTATGGTCAGGCCGTCATTGGCAATAGCTTCCTTGCGCATTTGCACGAATTGTTGCGTATTCATGTACTGAACATCCTGGGGGGCATACTGCACTCCCTGGGTGTAATTAACATCCAGGTGCGTTTTACCTGCTTTCCCTTTTTTTGTCGTGATCAGAATGGCGCCATTGGCTGCACGTGAACCATAAATGGCAGTCGCGTCCGCATCCTTTAACACTGATATACTTTCAATATCTGCTGGGTTGATAAAGCTTAAGGGATCCACAGGACCTGCCGGTGAAACAGAGAAAAGATCCTGAACTGTATACGGGACACCGTCGATCACATAAAAAGGACTGCTTCCGTTAGCAATACTTTGCAGACCTCTTATATTTACACCGTAAGTACTTCCCGGCATGCCTGAACCGCTAGTAATCAATAATCCAGGTACACGGCCCTCCAGGGCTTGTAATACATTCGTTACTGGCTGTTCTGCAATAGTTTTAGCCGTAACCGTGCTTACATCACCCACACTTAAACGCTGAGTGGTTTCCCCGTAAGCGATAACCTTTATTGCATCCAGTTGGTTTTCTGCGAGTTTGAGTTTGATGACGCCCATGTTGTCGGTTGCTGGGAGTTCGGTCTTGGTGTAACCTATGTAGCTAATGACGATCACACTGTTTTCGTTTACACCTTTGAGCATAAAAAAGCCCCGGTTATCACTGGTCGAAATGGCTTTGCCGTTTTTTACCTGGACGGTCGCGCCGGATAACGGCTGGTCCTTTTCATCGGTTATGGTGCCTGTGACCACGATCTTGTCAGTACTTTCATTAGATTCCTGCGCTTTTGCCGGCGCTTGTTGTTTCGGCGACACGATCACCGATTTATCTTCAATGCTGTAATCTATAGGCTGGTCACTGAATAACTGCTGCAATACGATCCTGATATCAGTATTGCTGATGTTAAGGGTTACCGGTTTGGCAGCTTTAACGTCGCTGGTCGAATAAACGAAGTCAAAGCCGGCCTGGTCGCTGATCTGTTCGAAAACCTTTGCTATGGGCGCGTTCTTTACTGACAACGACACCTTTTGCGCATAGGTGGCGGCGCTGACGTGCAAAATAACGGTAAGAAGCAGCAGGGTAGTGAATTTCATGACCAGCAGAATTTTTCGCGCGCAGGCACTTGCGGCCCGCCGCTGTTGGTTGCAATAATTTTGGTACATTTGTTCAAAGTCTTTGGGTTATGGCTCGGTGCTTTCATTTTCCAGATGCGCGCACTTCGCCGGGTTTTAAATAGTTTAAACTGTTTGATCGTCCCTGGACATTGGGTCATTCGCCTCTACGCGGATGACTTTTTTGTTATCAGGGGCTCGTGTTAGGTTAGCTTTTTGCCGATACCGTGACCCTCCTTCCTTCTACTTTAAAATGAACATGTTTCGTTTTTTCGAGCATCCGCAGTACGGCGCTGATATTCCGGTAGCGGGATATTTTACCGCTAAAATGATCTTGCGGAACCGCCCCGTCATAAACTACCTCGATATCATACCACCTGGCCAGTTCCTTCATAATGGCCGTGATCGGCGCATCGTTAAATCGGAAATAACCGTCCTTCCAGGCGAGCACTTCTTTCAGGCTGGCCGTTCCGACTTTATCATTGATGAATTCCTCGCCGGGTTTGAGCAGGGTATGGTTGACTTTGACGCTGCCTTCCACCAGCGTGGTGGCGGTGGCCTCATCGCCATAAGCTTTGACATCGAACTCGGTGCCGATATCCTCGATGGTTTGATTTGCGGCCTGTACCTCGAAAGGCTGCGCCGCATTATGCTTTACTTCAAAATAGGCTTCGCCGGTCAGTTTGACGATGCGCTGTTTTTGGTTAAAGACTGTCGGGAAGGTAATACTCGATTCGGCGTTCAGCCAGACTTTCGTGCCATCCGCCAAAACCAGCGGGTAGGGCGATTGCTCGCCCCGCGCTGTGCTTAACGTATTATAAACTAACTGATCTTCGCTAGGAGTGGCTTTATAGGTAATCGTATTTTGGCCGGCACTGATCACCGTTTGGTTTTGTACCGCGATCCTGCCGCTTAGGCCTTTTGTCAGCACGATCTTTTGGCCGTTAGCCAAAGTAAGTGTGGCTTGGTTATGACCGGGCGCGACATCATTTTTAACGAGTTGCGCGGTTTGCTGCACCGCTTTCGGTTTGAACAGTATATAAACGCCTGCGGATAAAATAACGAGAATGGAAGCAGCTGCCGCGATGCGGGGCCATAGCCTGCGTACATTTTTACGCAATGGTAGATTAGCCGAGATAAATGCCAGGTCTGCCTCCATATCCGTTTCGGATAACTGGAAGTCAGCAAAACTGGAATTCGCGATCCAGTTTTCCAGCAGCGCTTTTTCGGCTTCGGTACAGGTGCCGGCCTTATATTTGGCCAGTAGTTCTTTTAAAGTAGCTTGATCGGGCATAACAACAATCCCTCTTAGGTTATTTTGTTGTTAGTCGGCCGAGTGTGAACTTAGGGTTAAAGAAAAATGAAATTATTTTTAAGCTGCACTTTCAGGATCTTCAGCGCATGCTGCACATGGCTTTTTACGGTCTGTTCCGAAAGGTCCAGCTCGGCGGCGATCTCGGCGCGGGTCAGGTGCGTCTTGCGGCTGAGCTCGAACACCTGCCGCATCTTTGGCGGCAGGGCCGCGATCTCTTTTTCGATGATGGCCTCCAGTTCTTTGCTCCGTACCAGGTGGTCGGTCGTGCTGCTGGCTGCCGCCCGATAGAGCTCGAAGGTTTCGATATAGCGCTGGGAAACCTGGCGCCTCGCCAACTTGTCCACGATTTTGTTCCGTACCGCGCTGTGCAGGTAAGTATTCAGGGTATAGCTGATCTCGATATGCTCATGGTTCTGCCAGAGCGATAAAAAAACATCCTGCACAATATCGGTCACTTCCTCCCGCTCGCCGAGGCGTTTATAGGCAAACAGGTATAACAAGCGTTTATAACGGTTATATATTTCGGCAAACGCACGCTGATCACCCGACTTTAACAAGCCGGTCAACTCAATATCATTGCAAGAGCGGTAATCAGACATGGTCATTAAAAAGGGCTAAATAACGAAGTTAGCGATATTTAATTTGAAAATAAAAAATTACTATTACCATCAAGTTGCCGGTAATAATTGGCGCCGCAGCACACTTTCATAGAAATTAACCATACTTTTAGCTAAAACCAAATTACCGGACATGTCAAAGGGCAGAACCAGGGTCATTCAAATTCCCGGCCAGGAATTTAAAAAAATAGGATACAGGCTGATCGATCAAATCGCCGGGTTCCTGGATACCATAGACCAAAGGCCTGTAACTACGGGAGAAAATGCTATACAGCTGCAGCAATTATTAGGGAATGACGGCCTCCCCGAATATGGCATAGCTCCCGATAAAGTATTGTCAAGGGCAACTGAACTGTTATTCGGTCATTCACTATTGAACGGGCACCCGAAATTTGCGGGTTACATAACTTCCGCCCCGGCGCCTTTAGGCGCATTGGCCGACCTGCTGGCAGCCATTGTTAACCCGAATGTTGGCGCTAACATCCTAAGCCCCATGGCCACAGCAATAGAGCGGCAAACTATCCAATGGCTTGCTGAATTCATTGGCTTACCCGCGACCTATGGCGGCTTATTGGTAAGCGGGGGCAATATGGCAAATTTTACCGCCTTTTTAGCTGCAAGGACCGTGAAAGCGCCCCAGTCCATTAAAGAAGAGGGCATTTCAAATTCATCCATGAAATTGACCGTCTATTGCCCGGCCTCGACCCATACCTGGATAGAAAAAGCAGTGGTCCTATTCGGACTGGGACTCCGGGCTATACGCTGGATCGCGCTTAATGGATCCAACCAGATGGATAATAACAAACTTGAACAAACAATAACCGAAGATCTATTAAATGGTTACCGGCCGGTAATGGTTATTGGCACAGCCGGTGACGTAAGCACCGGGGCGGTCGATGATTTAAAGGGAATTGCCGCGATCTGCAGGAAATACGATCTATGGTTCCATATTGACGGGGCTTACGGGATCCCTGCCTCCGTGCTGCCGGAACTTAAAAACTTATTTGAGGGCGTTGAAGAAGCAGATTCGATCGCTTTGGACCCGCACAAGTGGTTATACAGCCCGCTGGAGGCAGGGTGCATTTTAGTAAAAAACCCCGGCCACCTGACCGCAACTTACAGTTCCCACCCCGTGTATTACAATTTCAGTAACGACGCTGAAACAGCAGCGCTAAATTACTATGAATACGGTTTCCAGAATTCACGTGGCTTCAGGGCATTAAAGGTCTGGACCGTACTACAACAAGTAGGAAGGATGGGTTATGTCAGCCTGATCGGTGAAGACATTGCGTTATCGAAGCTGTTATTCAGCTTGGCAGCAGCGCACACCGAACTGGAAGCCGTCAGTCAGCATTTAAGCATTGCCACTTTCAGGTATATCCCAAAGGGTTACCAGGCCGGTTCTGCAGACCACCAAATATATTTGAACCAACTCAATGAGGCATTACTCAATAAACTACAGGTTGGCGGCCAGCTATTTTTGTCTAATGCCATCGTTAATAAAAAATACTGCCTGAGAAGCTGTATCGTGAATTTCAGGAGTGCTGAAAAAGACATCAGGGACATCATTAAAATAGTGGTTATAGAGGGCCGGCTGGTGCATCAAAGCTTAACCAGGAAAAGAAAGACTTAAAATGAAACGCTATGCTGCAGGTTTCCGCTTCCCCTGAGTTCCGCGAACAGTTCGCCTGCCGCTTCCCGGTCATTGCCCAAAAATATTGGCCATAATAATGTCCGGCAAAAATGAGCGCATCCTGAAAAAGGCCGCCTGAAGGCAGCCCTTTTTTGGATAGCGCTATTAACTGATTAGTTGATCTCGATCTGGCGGCGCACCATTTTGGCCTCTTCGCGTTTGGCGATATCGATACGCAGGATGCCATCGGTATAAGTAGCATTGATCCCGCTGTCGTCGGCGCTTTCGGGCAGCGTAAATGAGCGTACAAAAGAGCTGTAGCTGTATTCGCGCTTGCTGTAGTTTTTCTGGTTGCCCTGGTGATCGGATGATTGCTCCACTGAAATGGTCAGCTGGTTGCGTTCCAGGTTCAGTTTAAAATCTTCTTTTTTCAGGCCCGGTGCGGCGAGTTCGATATGATAGTTGTTCTCGCTTTCGCTGATGTTCACCGCGGGTACGCGGGCCACCATGCGGTCATTGAAAAAAGTGTCGTTGAAGATCGATTCGAAAACATCATTAAAGCCTGGCAGTAATGTGTTGTTTGCTTTGTTGTTAAATTTAACTAAGGTCATGGCCTTTTCTCCTTTAAATAAATTAAAAAATAAACGAACAATAATTAATTAAACTATCGAATGGCAATCAAGCGGTATGCCAATGCACTCGCGCTGAAAAATTTTCAGTTCCCGGCTGAAAAAATTACAGCGCCGGTGCCAAATTTTCAGCGCCAACAATTTTTTCGGAATTTCGTTATAACAAAACATCTTATATCCTCTAGTGAATAACACCTTTGCCATCCCGATCATACCGGCTAACGACGCGGAACGCATCGCGGCGCTCGAACGCTATCGGCTGCTGGACACCCCGGCGGAACAGGTCTTTGATCAAATGACCGAACTGGCATCGGTTACCTTCGGCGTGCCCGTCAGCCTTATTTCCATGGTCGATGTGGAAACGGTGTTCTTTAAGGCAGCAACGGGCGTTGGCAAGATCCGCTGTACGGACCGCGGCGAAAGCCTTTGCGCGCTGGCGATCCTTAGCCCTGAACTGCTGGTCTACGAAAATACACTCAATGAGCCCGTCGTCGCCGGTAGCGCGCCGGTCAGCCAGGGCGTACGCTTTTATGCCGGCGCTCCGCTAAAGACACCGGACGGTTTTTTTATCGGTACGCTTTGTGTTGCCGATTTTAAGCCGCGCGGATTCAGCGACCATGACCGGGCGGTCCTTTCGCTCCTTGCGCGCGTCGTGATGGAACAGATCGAGCTACGGTTAAAAGGTATTAAAGAAACAGCGCTACAGGCGGAGTTGCTCGAAAAAAAAGACGAATTCATCAGCATTGCCAGCCATGAACTGAAAACGCCCATAACCAGCCTGACCGCCTCGCTACAGCTGTTGGAGCGTATGAAAAACGACCCTGCACCGGGCATGCTGCACAGGCTGATCAGCCAGGCCAATAAAAGCCTTGCGAAATTGAACCGCCTGGTAGCCGACCTGCTCCATACCGGCCGGATCGCCTCAGGACAGCTGGCATTGAGAAAAAGCATTTTTAAACCGGCTGAACTGGCGGCAGAATGCTGTAGCCATGTACACAGCGAGGGACGGCACGAAATCATTATAACGGGTGATGCCGATATTTCGGTATTGGCCGACGAACAAAAAATCGACCAGGTGCTGGTTAACCTGGTGAACAACGCGGTGAAATATGCGCCTGCGTCAAAAATTATCCGGATCAGCATCGGGCTTGACGGCCGGTTCGCGAAAGTATCGGTAACCGACGAGGGGCGGGGGATCCGGCAGGAACATCTCCCTCATGTGTTTGAGCGCTATTACCGCACGGACCAGCATAACGTAAGCGGGCTCGGCCTGGGTTTATATATTAGTTCGGAGATCGTCCGCCGGCACGGCGGCGAAATGGGCGTAGCAAGCGAGCCAGGCAAAGGCAGTACCTTTTGGTTCACCCTGCCGCTGGCTGAGCCGGCTGCTTAAAACTGTTCGCAGCTTGAATTGATGATTTGCAGCGTTCACCATCATGGTGCGGGGTCGTTTTTCAGGTCTGTGTGCCAACATTTTGGGATTATCGTCAAAATCATTAACTTTACAACCTTGAGGTGTAACCTATGTGCAGGAGGAACGGGTCATGGAGCGCTTAACCAATCTTAAAATACCAGTGGTCATCGTTTGCGTGGCGCTTTGTTGGGCCTTTATGGCGGATCCGCTGATCAGCCGGCTGGCGCAGCGGCTGGAACCGGGGCACCAGGATCTTTTCCGGAGCCTGAACGATTTTACCGTGATGCTGCTGGTCAGCCTGGTCCTGTACCGCAGGATCAGCCGCCAGGCGCGCGAAGTCCGCCGGACGCGCGACGATTACCGCCGCCTGTTCGAGGAGGTGCCGGTGCCGATGTTTATTTTCGACAGCCGGAGCTTTCGCTTTTTGGCGGTGAACACCGCCGCCGTGAGCCATTATGGTTATAGCCAGGAAGAATTTTTACAGTTAAAGCTCACCGATATCCGGCCGCCGGAAGAGGTGCCTGCCTTTTTAGCCGCCGTGGGGCAGGTACCGGGCCGTTACGCGGATGCCGGGCGCTGGCTGCACCGCAAAAAGAACGGCGAGGTTTTTTATGTACGCGTCTTTTCGCATCATACCGTCTTTGAAGGCGTGGCCGCCAAGCAGACGCTGGTGATCGATATCGACCAGAAGGTGCGCACCGAAAGAGCGCTGGCGGAAAAGACGGCGGAGCTGGAGAATGTGCTGGAGAGCATGACCGACGCGTTCTATACCGTCGACCGCGACTGGAACTTTACCTATATCAACCGGAAATACGAACGGGTGCAGGGCCGCAAACGCGCCGGGCTTTTGGGCAGGAACATGTGGGAGCTTTTCCCTTACGGCAAAGAACGCTGTTACTTTAAGGAATACGACCGGGCGTTGCGCGAACAGGTCAGCGTGCATTTCGAGGAGTTCAATACCTTTAACGGGATGTGGGTCTCGGCCAGCGCTTACCCGATCAAAAGCGGCCTGGCGATCTATTTCCGCGATATCACCGAAGAAAAACTGATGCGCGAAAAGATCGTTCGCGACGGGCAGAACCTGCGCGCGATCATCAACAATACCCGCGACTTGATCTGGTCGGTGGACCGTGACTTTAACATCATTACGGGTAATGGCGCTTTCTGGGAACGGGTGGAAAAACTGACCGGAAAGCGGCCGGAAACGATCAGCAACGCCGACTTTGGCGAGGAGGTGATGCAGCCCTTTCGGCTCAATTACAGCCGCGCGTTCAGGGGCGAGGCTTTCCTGGTCGTCCGCGAACGGGAACTGGAAGGGCATAAGCACTTTGAGGAGCTGAGTTTTAACCCGATCTTCGGCGAACAGCAGGAAGTAACGGGCGTGAACTGTTTTTTAAGGGACATTACCGCGCAGCGCGAACATGTCGGCCAGATCGAAAAACAGAATGATAAGCTGCGCGAGATCGCCTGGATACAATCGCATAAGTTGCGCCTGCCGGTCGCCAATATCCTGGGACTGGCAGAACTTTCGCGCGCGGGCTGTTCGGCGGCAGATGAACTGATCCCGTTGTTTTGCCGGGAGGCCGGGCGGCTGGATGCGCTGATCCGCGAAATTACGCTGCTGACGGACGAACTATGATCTTGTTTTTTAATTTGTTTATTTATAAAAATTACCCTATGAATTGGTTAGCCGCCCTGAGCGTTGGTTCTGTTATTCAAAATATCGCGTTTTACCTGTTGCTGTGGTTCCTGCTGCATGCCAATTACTGCCTGGTCGTAGCAGGCAGCGATAAAAAGCGGGCCACCCGCCGGCTGCCACGCGAACTGTGCGAGGAAAAGGCGCTGGCGGAAAGGATCGCCGGGCTGGAGAACGCGCTGGAGGGGGTGAGCGATGCGGTCTACATGGTCGACCGTGACTGGAACTTTACCTATATCAACAAAGCCTACGAAAGGCTGCAGCGGCGGGACCGGGCCGGGCTTTTGGGCAAAAACGTCTGGGAAATGTTCCCCTACGGCAAAGAACAGCGTTATTTTAAAGAATACGACCATGCGCTGCGCAAACAGGTCAGCGTGCATTTCGAGGAGTTCAACAGCTTTAACGGCATGTGGGTCTCGGCCAGCGCCTACCCGGTCAAAAGCGGCCTGGCGATCTGTTTTCGGGATATCACCGAAGAAAAGTTAAGGCGCGGCTGAAACGAAGCTTTATTATTTTATGATCACAGCTGCTTTAAAATCGCCTAGGCTACATACTTTGTAAAAAAAGCCTTTTAGAAAAAACAAAGTGGAACCCATGTTCCTCAAAGCGGCAGTGCGGGTTCCATTTTACATTCTTCCAAAACGAGCGAGGAATGCACTTTATCGACCATCGGCAACTTACAGAGTTTGTGTTCGAGGAACGATTTATATTCCGCCGAATCAAATACCGTGACCTGGAGCATAAAGTCAAACTCACCGGCCAAATGCAACACTACCTGCACTTCCGGTTCGGCCGAAACAGCGGCGGCGAATTCATCCAGCTGCCCGATATAATGACTCTTCAACTTCACCAAAGTCACCATCAGGGTCGGCCTGCCCACCAGTCTCCGGTCGAGGATCGCTACGAAACGTTTGATAAAGCCCCGCTCTTCCAACTGCTCGATACGCTCCAAGGTCGCGCTGGTGCAGCGGCCCACCTTGGTGGCGACATGCGTGATCTCCAGCCTTGCATTTTGCTGCAGTACCCGCATGATCTTGAAATCTACCTCATCCAATTTTTTGTCTCTGGTCATTGCTCCTCCTATTGTTTGTTTTCATCCAAGCCGTAACATCGTCATTTGTAATCCTTTCATCCTTTCTTCACCTGTATATGTTGCACATCGATTTTCCCGTAAACAACTTTTAAAGCAACCTTCCCATTTTTGTAAATGACATTACCGAAACCAGTGTTGGTTGATAGAAATGTGGTAAAGTCGCCAACCCTGGAGTCTACGGTCAATGTTTTCGTGACGGCATCATAGGTCACGCCGGTCAATGCCTGCAGTAAAGCATAACTGCTCATCGCCCTGGCATACCAGTGCCCGCATTCATATTCGTCGAATGGGTTTCGAACCCTGCCATCGTAACGTTTCCGGGTGGTCCTGACAATATTCAGTCCTTCCTGTACCTTGCCTTCAAAGATTAGGTGGGATGCGACTTCATACTCGATTCCCGTCCATACCTCATTACTGTAAACAAAAGGCAGAGATGGCTGGTCATGGCTCGGCCAACTGCATAAGAGCAGCCCCCCTTCGTTCCCTAAAGCGAACGTCGGTCGCTGCGGGTTACTGTAATTGCTGAGGTCAGTTTTAAAATTGTATTGATATACAGCTTCCAAGTGGCTTTTGACCCTATTTTCGTCGACAGGGTCGGGCAGGTCGCACACCCTGGCCAGCCAACTGCCGATAACGCCATCGGATAGCACGCCATTTCCGTATTGGTAATTAGGGCCTTCTTTATTTAACAAAACTCTTGCTTCGGGGGCCTTGTAATAATAACTTCCTGTATCGATCGGCTGGTGCAGACCTTTCCATTGCACTTTTTGAAAAAAGTACTTTCCGTTGTATAGTTTAGTTTCCATCGCTAGCTTGCCTTTTGCCAGTAATGTTTGGTATTCATCTGTGTTCTCGTGCAGGTAGCTTCCCATTTGCACCACCGCTTCCAGGGCGCTTAAATAAATACTGGTACACATGCCGTCCGCTCCCCAAAACACGATATCGTAAGTATTCGCGTGGGGCTCTATCGTAGTGCCAGTATGGTCAGGGTCAAAGGTTTTGATACAATAATCCAATGACAGTTTGACTTTAGGATAAAGCTTGCTGATCCAGTTGTCGTCGCCCGAGATCCGCCAATCACGGTATACCCGGATAATACAGCCCAGTTGCCCGTCGGCAGCCGGCTCACCATGAGCTTGCGGCCGTATGGGTAGCGCCTCGCGAAAACATTGATTGCCAAAGCTGTTAAGTCCTTCCCCGTATTCCGTTTCGCGCATACTGCATTCAAGGCTCGGAAACAAATGGCACATCGACTGAGCATAATCATAAACATGCGTACAGCTCCCATAACAGCTTCCGCTATGATCATTGCTACCTTCCCAGCCCCAGAAACGGCCATCGTATTGCCGCATGACCGTTGGTGATTTTAGAATAGTCAGATTTGCAGCAACAGCCTCCAGGACTTCCGGTGGTAACGTGCTGTTATAAAAAGCGTTTGTAAACTTTTGGGTATTAGCTTTTAGACTTGTGTAATTATCTTTCCAGTAAGCTATTACTTCGCCGATATCTTTGAACCTTTTGGCATACCAAGGCATATAATAGGGACTCGGCTGATCCTTATTTGTTGGCACTAACGTTGTATCACTGCTATTATCAGATTTTCCGCCTGTTCTAACTGAAGAGTAAGGAACATACCAGCAGAAATATACTTTGATTGTTTTTCGCTCTTTCGGCTTCAACGAAAATGGCACATAAAGGCTTGCGCCGGGAGCATCTTTTGCGACTGCGGCTACCGCTTTCGTATCGCCCGAATTGATCTTTTTCCAGGCCATGGTCAACGGGTCCCACCAGCCGCCACGAAACCAGCACAAATCCGTAGTGGTGTTGGGCTCATCCGTAAAAATGGCAAAACTGCCTTTGTCTTCAGGATTTTTGATCGTGGTATCCTGTTCAAGGACAAAACCGTTGGTTATAGAACTAATGCTGTTCTTTGCAACATAATAGTGATTTGCCACAAAGTTTTCGGCATTATAGGAAAATACACCGTTTTGGGTTTGGTCGCTGGAATTGGTGATCGTGTATTCCAATGCGCCGACAGGCAGGCTGCTGTTATCCGCATTGGTCGGAATAAAGGGACTCCAGCCAGTAAGCGTTACTTTTGCCGGCATGTCCCGGTCTGCTAGCTCAACCTTTCCAAATGGGAACTTCGCAGCGAAACGGACCGACCGGAACCTAGCCAGGCCATGATCCGTGCCCTCACCTCCGCGCGCATCATCACGCTGGCCGAATTTCTTCCAGTCCGGTACCGGACCTTCCAATACCTTGGCGCCTTTGCCTTTGATGAATAACGCCGCGAACATCACCGGTTCGTTGAACATATCAGGATGATGCCGTATGCTCATATGCGATATGGCTCCTGTCCCTTCCAGCGTTAACATCCCAGAGCCAATACCGCCAATTGGAAAGGCCACGCGGGATAGGTTTTGTCCCGCATAACTTTGATTGTAATTATGCTGTGCAAAAGCTTGAAAAGCAACGACTGTACCTATAAAATTTGCAATAAAGAATCTGATCATTAGTTGTCTATATATTCTTTCTCCAGCCATATCTTTTCACCTCTTTTCATCTTTTCAATTCCATTGGCAAAAAACTTAGCATTATCATTATCATGGTTAGTTTTTGCTATTCGCAAAGCTTTAGTTTCCCATTCCAGCGCATCGTTAATTTGCTCTGTTTTATACAAAAGACCCGCGTAAGTGTCAGCGCATCCCGCCTGAGCAGGATTATCCTTCACTACAGTTTTCATCCAGTTTATCGCAACATTTAGTTGTTCCCGGTCATCGCTTCTCAGGAAGATGTCGTATGCAGTGCTATTTACAGAATGAATTTGCATGCCGCCTTTAACGGTATCTTGCCGAAAAGCATTGATCTGGGCAATACGGGCTTTGATCAGGTCGGGCCAGTATTGTGACTGCTTTTTATCATACACCAGGTGGTTATTCCAGCTTACCATGGCATTGACGATAGCTTTTTCAGCGGTGACAGCATCGTACTTTTGGGAAAGGATGGCTTTTAACGAATCAAAGTTTGGCGGAATACCGGTTGCTATCGAAGCTTTGATGATGGGTTTTACATCTGTTTTGTTGACCACATAAACAACGTTATTTTCGGCGTAATCACCGCGTCCCATAACTTGGTTTACCCTCTCCGCATGGTGATAGAAAAGGTCAAAACCACGATCGGAAGGTGTCTTTGTGAAAGCGCCAATAAAATCTATGTTCTTTCTGACATACAGGCTATCTTCCGGTAAATGGTCAATATAATTGATAGCAAATTTTCGGATGGCCGTGTCATTGCCCAATGCGACAATAAAACGTAGGTTGACCGCTTTGCCGGTTTCGGCATTACTGAACATTTTGATAGAATCTGCTGCCAATCGCATCATGGCTGGTTGCCGGGTGAATTGTTCGACAAAAGCCCGATTGTGGTTCAAACCATAATGAAGTACATAATGGATGGCCATGTCCAATACCCTTGGGTTATTCTGGAACCCGATCATCAATCCCCCATTTTCGCTATTGGTCAAGGTGCTCTGCGGCACGCGTGACAGGTAGTCGAAAGCCATCTTTCCTGCCAAATCTTTATCCGAATTGTAAAACAGCCAGGCCAGGTGTTTTTCCTCGGCCGTGTCCAGTTTTCCGGGCCGGAAGTTTTTTATAATTGTAAAATACTGTTTGCCCGGATCCTGCGCGTCTTCCGCCATTTGCAGAAATGCCTTGACATCCAGGCTTCCCGACACTTTGTGCAGTGGGGTGTTTTCCGGACTTATGAACAGGAAGGTGGGATAAGCGTTTACATTTAATTTTCGGGCAAAATCCCCCGCCGTTCCGTACCAGAACCGGGTCAGTGAATCGTCTTTGGCAGTTTTATCCATTTGAACCTTGACGCAAACGAACCTGCTGTTGTATACCTCGCCGACTTGTTTATTTGTGTACACGTTGGCGTCCATCCACTTGCAGGGGGCGCACCAGGTCGCATAACAATCTACAAAAATTGGTTTATGCTCGGCTTTCGCCTTAGCCAGAATTTGGGCATAATTCAATCCTTTTTCGAAATGAATGCCGTTCCTTGTTTGCCCAAAGGCAATTGTAAGGTTTGCAAGTATTGCGGTAACTAATAATAGTATCTTGTTCATGGTTTGCTAATTTTGTCGACCCTATACGGATCATTCTGTTTAAATATTTTAAATAGCAGTTTTATGGTTTCGTGCCTGAAGTATCTAATTCGTAACCCGTGTCAATTTGTTTTCGGGTTGCGGGTATGCCTTCCGTCATCCATTTCGGCGGTGGTAGGCCTTTGAGGTAATAGTCGAAAAATTGCCTTACCCGTATACTATAATCTTTGGCATCTACAGGTTTATCTACTCCATGCCCTTCGCCGTCATACTGTAATAGCCAAGCCGGTTTTTGGAGCCTTCGTAAGGCGGTGAACAATTCAAAGCCCTGTTCATGCGGCACGTCGGCATCGTCCAGATCTGCCAGCATTAGTACGGGGGTTGAAATTTTATCCGCTCTCAGCACCGGTGAATTCTCCATGTAAAGATCGGGACGTTGCCAAAGTGTAGCGCCAATCCTATCCCTATAAAGCTCATATTGGTGCTCCCTGCTAGTACCATTACCCATAATACTGCCATAGGCGCTGATATAATCGGTCATGCCCGCCCCCGCGCTTGCCGCTGCAAAGCGGTGGCTGTGCGCGATAATATAGTCCGTTTCAAAACCGCCGAAACTGTGGCCGGCCAGGCCCATGTGCTTTTGATCCACCCAGGAAAAACGTTTCAGGTAATCGGCCGCAGAAACGACGGCATTCAAGGCGCTCCTCCCCGGATAGCCGACTTCATAATGGATATCCGGCACCAACACCAGGTAACCATTGCTCACGTAGGTCGGGATATCGACCTCCGCATCTCCCGTATACCTGGGATATAAGAATTTGTGCAGTTCCCCTGAACGCCGCTCATAATAGTCAAAGATCACCGGGTACTTCTTTTTGGGATCAAAATTCTCCGACTTGTACAAAATGCCCTGTGTCGTTTTTCCATCCGGCGTTTTCCAGGTGATTAGCTCATCGGTCAACCAGTTATAGGTCTTTTGGGGTTCGACATTTGTAATTTGCCTGAAAAGTTTAAAGTCAGTGGTCAGGTAAGCATTCTCCGGTTTTTCCGCGCTTTCCATATTGACGATATACCAATCCGAACCGCTAGCCTTTGCAATATTTCCGTCGCTTATGGAGTAAGGCAGCCATTTTGGTATTTTGGGATGGTTTATCTTACCTGGGATAATTTCACAAATCGCAGTGGCCTTGGTATCTAAATTGGTGGCACGTAATAATAGCGATGCTTTAGGGTCAATATCGTTTTGTCGGATCGCTGCTAATTCAAAGCGGATGTGCCGGGCATGCCCTTCGCCGCCGGTAAGATTGATCGCAGGTTTGACCCCGGCTGGGTCGGCCAGGAACAGATCGGTTTGGCTGTACAGCAAAACGCCCGCGTCATCCTTCAGCCAGCCGACCTTTTGCGTGGTATTGATATCTTCATAAATCGAATCCGGCTTGTCGCAGGCATCGGGTTCTATCCAATTGCCTTTTATTCCAATGGTGATATTTTTCCTGGCAGCCGTCTTTGTATCATAACTGAAATAAGCCTTTTTAAACGCATCATAATAAATGACATATTTGCCGGTCGGCGATAATTTATATGACACGGCGTTAATGAAAGGTGCATCCTTCAGCAGGCACTTCCGGCTGCCGTCCTGCGCGGATACCAGGTAAACCGACGATACGGCTTTAGGGTTCCAGTTCCATTCATCATAGCCATCGCCGGTACTATCGCGAACGACCAATACTTTATCAGCGGTCAAATCTGAAACCACACGTTCCCGATCATTTTCCAGGCGGGTAATTTTCTTACTACCCGTATCGTAAACAAAAACACAACGTGTTTTCGGGCGCTTATTTTCTTTTAACTGCTGCGACTGCAGTTTGCCGTCCCTATAGCTGTAAACATCCACAGCGGCCAGTTTAGGATTGATGGTGGGTGGTTTTTCCGCCCGCATTTCTTTATAAAAGAAGATATCCCCGGTATTAGTAACGCATTGCAGATTATTAGTACCATCGAACTCGTCCTGGGAATCATTTTGAATAACTAATCCGGCATTCGCTGCCCCGGCACGATAAAACCAAAGCTGCTTCTTTACACTTCCTTTTTCCCCGGTTTCCGCGGGGAAAGCAAGCCAGTTCCCGTCCGGGCTAAACTTGAAATCATCCGCCTTTTCCCCTTGCCAAATGGTCGTTACCGCGCCATCGGACAGGTTGATCCTTTGTAACTCGCTTTTATCCGCTGAAACTCTTTTTAGGATAAAGGCTGAATACGCAGCATCGTCGAAGCTAAAATCTGAAACGTCGTCAAAGCTCAGCTCCCGGCTGGTGGTTAGGTTTTGCAAGTTCCATTTTTGACGTTCGCTTTTGCACTGAAAAACCAGCCAATCTTGTTTACCGGAGCCCAATACCCAGAAAGAAAAAACATCCGGGATGTACTTCCGGGTATCGGTACCTGGGGCATAGAATACCAGGGTATCGCCCTGTTTAAATAGCACCAGTCTGCCTTTCAAGCCAAAATCACAGGGGTCGGCATGACTGAATGTTCTTTTCCAGTTTCCGATGGTGGCTTGCAGGATAAGCTGTGATCCGTCCGATGCGTTATCAACGGTATAGTAAAAATATTTACCATCATCACTCAATGCGGCTCCTGCGCCACCCGGCCATTTGCCGTAAACCGAACTATCGATAGTGGGTTTTTGCGCTGAAACAAACAGATATGACACTATAAATAACCAAACACAAAACAATTTTTTCATAAATTTTGACAAAGGAAGCCTTGCCGGTCTGAAAGAACAGACCGGGCAAGGTATTAGGAAATAAAAGTTTTAATAACCCGGGTTTTGGGTTAAGTTTTTGTTGTCGAGTATTTGTGTCAGGGGAACCGGGAACAACAACTGGTAGCCCGTGCTGCTCCAGGCGCCGCCTTTTGACTGGCAAGCATTGCCTGGAGCGCCCATGACCGTATTTGCATTTACCGGCAACTTCGCGCTGACCGCCCGGCAAAGATCGAACCACCGCGAACCCCATTCGGTAAAAAGCTCAACCTGTCTTTCGTGAAGAACAGCTGTCAGCAAATCGCTTGGTGTAGCCGCCGTTGTATTGGGCAGTCCTGCCCTTGTCCGGATGGAATTGAGGTCTGCCTGAGCATCTGCAATTTTACTTTCATGCGCTTCGGCTTCCGCGCGGATCAGGTACTGCTCTCCCAGGCGAAGCACCATGGTAAATTCCTGGTTCTCATACGCAATTTGTTTGTACTTAAAAGGGTAATAATAGGTGGCCGTTCCGGAAGTGAACGTGCCCACCCAATTGACCAATCGTTGGTCCCCGGATTCGAAAGTGCTTACCAGTTGCGTACTCAAAGCAGTTTGCGACCTGCCGCTGGCGGGCGCACTCGTTAAGATAAAATTTAAACCGTCCGGAGTGTCTGAGGTCGCATTGGACGGGGTTTCCAACTGCCAGATTGCTTCTGAACTGTTTTCCAGGAAAACATTATTTAGGGGGACCAGACTATAGTTGCTGTTGGCAATAACAGCCGAGGCCGCGCTGTCCGCTTTAACGTAATCCTGTGCATTGGCGCCGTCGTAATCACCGAGGTACAACCAGGCCCTGGCCAGCAGCGCTAAAGCGGCCGCTTTATTTGGCCTTACCCGTTCGGTGGTCGTAACGGTGTCCGCTGCGGTCACATAGTTCGCATTCAGCAAATCCTTAGCCTGTTCCAGGTCGGCCACTACCTGCTGCAATACCAGTTTCCGGGGTGAACGCGCCGACGACTCATTGACTATGGAATTGGTGGTTAGTACGAGCGGCACATCCCCATAAATATTGGTCAGGTAAAAATGCCAGAACGCCCTGATAAATAAGGCTTCCCCAGTCAGCTGTCCTTTTACCGCCGCGCTGCAGCCTGAAGTGGTTGCAAGGCCGTCAATGACTGCGTTGGCATCATAAATATATTTATAAGCGGTTGTATTCCAGGGTCCCGGATTGCTCAAAGCCTGCAAACTATTGGTATATAGCTGAGCATCGATATTATCGGTCGCATAATTGGTCAACTCGTCCGAATATAGGCCCATAGAGCGGGCCATATTGTATGATTCGCCACCCGCCATTTGGGTATAAATATAGACCTGCGCGGAAGTGGCGGAAGCATAGTTATTGAATACCGTTGACGTTACCTGTTGCGTGTTTGGCGCGGGAATGTCCAGGAATTTTTTGCAGCCTGAATTAAAAGCCACAAGCAGCAAGCAAAAAGCTATTGCGCTACAAACCCCTTTTTTTGTTTGATATCGTTTTTTCATTGTCTTTTCTGTTGATGGATCAATTTTGATTAAAATGATGCGGAAACACCCGCCATGATCACGCGCAATGGCGGCAGGGTCAGGCCTTGTGTTTCCGGGTCAAGCCCTACATACTTGGTAAAAGTGTATAGGTTCTGCCCCTGTATATACACCCGGGCATTTTTCATACCTGCCCAATGCTGCCATGCCTCCGGCAGGCGGTAAGAAAGCGATACGTTTTTTAAACGGATGAACGAAGCGTCAGTAATCGCGGCATTGCTCTTTTTGAAATCATTGTAGAGGTTATTGGCGCTGCTACTGGTACTGAATTTCTGTACATTGGCTGACTGGCCGGCTGCTTGCCAGGCGGTCAACTCTGCAGTTGGGACGTTATTGATATTAAAACCACCGCTCGCGATTGGATAATAATAGTATTGATAGCTATATCCGAGCTGTTTAACAAATTGAAAAAAAATGTCCAGGCTAAATCCCTTATAAGTAAAATCATTACTTATGCCGCCATAGTACTTTTGTGTGATTGGCGGTGTAAGGTATTGGTCCTGCGGGGCCGAAGGCTTGCCATTGCTGTTTTGCGTTTTAAAGGTATACAGCCCGGTTTGGGAGTTAACACCGGTATATTGATACAGCAATTGCGAATAAAGAGATTGACCAATGGTATAATAGGAACTATAAGAGGAGGTAGCCAAACCCTGAAAGGCCAGTAATTTATTTTGAGGCGCGGTAAAGTTTATATTGCTTGTCCAGGTGAAACTCGTTGTTTTGATGTTCACGGTGTTGAGCTGCACTTCCCATCCACTGTTTTGCACATCTGCCGGCAGGTTATACTCGAACGACGAAGCTCCCGTCTGAACGGGAAGTGGATACGAAACCAATTGATTACTGGTGCGGTTCTGATAATAACTAACGGAAGGACTGATCCGGTCGCCAAAGAAACTCAGATCCAGTCCCACTTCGAGTTTCCTATCCACCTCCCAGCTGAAATTGGGGTTGGCCAATACGGTTGGATACAAGCCATTAGTGCCCTGGTATTGGGTAGAATTAATGGAGTAAGTGCTGAGATACTGATAATCCCCGATCTGGTCATTGCCACTGGTACCGTAGCTCGCACGTAATTTACCAAAGGTCAGCCAGGGCAGGTTGTCGCTCACCAACTTTTCTTTTGAAAATATCCAACCGGCACCGACCGCCCCGAAATTACCATATTGCCGGCCGGGGCCAAAACGTGTGCTGCCATCCCGGTTAAAGGTCGCGTTGAATAGGTATTTATCATCCCAGGTATAATTTAAGCGGCCAACATAGGCTTCATACCGGTATAATGAATACACGTTATTAAGAAGCGAAAAACTGTTTGCCGCTTGCGGATTAGTGATCAGGGCGTCGTTTGCAAAATCGGAGGCCTGTTCCGCGATAGACTGAGAGCTACTTTGTTGTAAGGTTGCGCCGATCAGCACATGGAGCTGCCCTTTAGCGATCTGTTTCTGATAGGTCAGTTGCGGGTTAATGATCCAGCCTTGATCCACCGTTGTCGCGAAGGTGTTGCTCCTAAGGGCGGAAATGGTATTGAACGGTGGAAACCAAGAGGTTGACGGTATCAAATTGGTTTGGTTCATTTCATCATGGTTATAACCGAAATCACTTTTGATCATCAAACCAGGCAAAATTTTGTAGCTCAGGTCAAGATTGCTGATCAGATTATTGGTGACTGATGCGTTGGTGCTAACCGCACTGGCAAGTGGATTATCAAATGTGTGGCCTCCATTATAGAATGCCCAATTCAAACTGCCGTCGGGATTATGCAGGGTTGGAGCATCAGGGGGCAGATTGATTAAACCGGTAAAATCAACTGGCGGGACGATATTGTTATCGTTCATATAGCTTCCTGTCAGTTGCACATGGAAGCGCTGGTTGGAAGAGGCATGGTTCAGGCTGAAATGCAGCGAACCTTTCCGGTCGTTGTAATCTCCCGGATACACGGTGGTTTGCCTGCTGTAGCCGCCGCCAATCAGGAACTGGGTATTGGCGGTGCCCCCGGAGATACTGCCCTGCGCATTGGTATAATGTGCGGTGCCACCGATCAGCGCTTTCTGCCAGTTCGTATTTCGTGTCGTATCCCATACCCCGTCAATGCTATAATTGCCATCATATTGATTTGTTTGGATAGAAGGGAATGGCAAATTGTCATTTTTATAAGCCTGGTGCCAGGCCTGGAGATATTGTTGAGTATTCAGCATATCAACGAAGTGTCCAACCTGACCGATACCCTGGCTGACATCAAAATTGACCCGCGTGTCGCCTGCTTTGCCTTTTTTCGTAGTAATCAGCACCACGCCATTAGCACCCCGGGAGCCATAGATCGAGGTAGCATCAGCATCTTTGAGTATTTCGATACTTTCAATATCGTCAGGATTGATCGCGCTGAAAGGACTTAAGCCAGTACTCGTACCGCCATTAGGTAAAGGCACCCCTGTAACATTGCTACCTTGTGGGATACTGTTACCTAGGGCTCCGCCACCAATACTTGCGTTGGTTAAGGTTACGGAACTGAATGGTACATCATCCACAACATAAAGTGGGTCGTTCCCATTGAGCAGGCTGTTTACCCCTCGTATATTGATGGTTGCATAAGCGCCGGGCACGCCTGAGGTTTGCTGGATATTCAAGCCAGCTACCCTACCAATTAATGCTTGAATTGGGTCAAATACAGGTTGCTCCTGGATCGTTTTCGCAGTTACAATCCCCACATCACCAGTGGATAATTCGCGTTTTTCATCGTAATAACCTTTGTTGATCACTACTTCTTGCAAATTATTCTCTGCCGCTTTTAATTTAATAACAGAACCGGCGGGAAGGTCTTTAGCCGCGAATTCCTGTGGTTCAAAGCCGATGTAGCTGAATTCAATTACCGTTTTGTCATCGGGTACCGTTAAGGTATAATTGCCTTTGGTGTCAGTAAGCGTTCCATTAGCAGGGTTGTCTTTTTGTTTGACGGTTGCGCCGGACATGGGTTCGCCGAGTTCGTTGGTGACTTTGCCGGTGATGGTGACGGCCTGGGCTTGGGCGTTTGGGGCGGGGACCGGTTTTTCTTTGAGTTTGAGGACAATGGTTTTGTTGACGATAGCGTAATCAAAGGGTTGGTCTTTGAAGGCGGCTTTGAGGGCTTGTTCAAGGGGGAGGTTTTTGACTTCGAGGTCAACGGGTTTGGATTGCTGCATCCAGTCCTGGTTGTAAAAGAATACGTAGCCGCTTTGCTGGCGGATGTCGTTGAGGACCTTTTCCAGCGGGACCTTGTGCTCGGACAGGGTGACGGTCTGGGCAATGGTGGCTGCGCTGAGGTGCAGGGTAAACAGGAAGACTAAAAACGCGGTGATTTTCATACATCGTAGCGTTTGGGGGGTTAATAATAGTTTGCAGGATTTGCAAAGCGCGTTTAATTGCATAGTTTTGCAATGATTAGGGTTAATGAATAATACGTTTCGAATCGTGTACATTTTTTGGCCTTGTCATTAGCCGGTGCGATTCCAGTCGTTCCGGTTTTTTTTGGCCTTTACCGCCGGCCTTGCGGCGGTAAGGTGTTTCCTAAGTAATTATTTCTGCATAGGCGTTATTGGTAAACGGTTATTTTTTTGCCGTCCAGCGAGAATTTGACGCCGGAGTATTCGAGTATTTTACAGACCTCAGAGAGTTTGGAGTTCCGGGGTACATAGCCGCCAAAATGGTATTGTTTACTGCTGCCTTCATATTGTACATCCAAATCATACCAGCGGCTCAGCTGGTTCATGACGGTTTGCAGGGAGGTGTTATTGCCAAATTTGAAGAGGTCATTTTTCCAGGCGAGTACCTCTTCTTCATCAACATTAGTGTTAATGCTTATTTGCGCATTGGCCTGAACTGCCTGCTGGCCCGGTTTTAACAATATATCGTTCACCTTTATACTACCTTCGATGAGTGTTGTTTTGATCTCACCATCAAAGGCGTTGACATTAAAATGGGTGCCTACATCCTGGATGGTCTGTTCACCTACGGATACATAAAAAGGCTGGGCGGCGTTGTGCACCACTTCAAAATATACCTGCCCGGTAATGGTCACCCTGCGGTCTTTGCCATTAAAGGCGACCGGGTAGCGGATGGATGATTCGGCATCGAGCACGGCCAGCGTACCGTCGGCCAGTTGCAGCTCATGCTTGCCGCCGCCGCGCGGAACGGTAAGGGTATTATATTCATCAGTCGCGGTATTTGACTGGCCGTATATCAACACGCCTGAATTCGTCTTCTGCACATTGGTGTTTTGCAAATGCCCGGTTGGGATATTGTTGAGCGTGATCTGCCTGCCATTGGCAAGCGTCAGGATCGCTTTGTTGCCGGGAAGCGCATCGTTTTTGAATATGCCGGGTTTTAGTTTAGCAGTCTCAACAGGCCTTTGGGTTTTATGCAACGCGAAATAAGCGCCGCCGCTGATGGCAATAATGATCGCAGCCGCCGAAGCGATGCGTGGCCATAAACGATAAGTTTTGACTTCCGAATTGATACGTGCCTGGAAATCCGCGAAGCGGTTTTGTACATAATGCTCCTGTTTGGCCCAGACTTCGAATTCCATGCCACCTAAATTCAGGCTATGGAACCAGTCGTCCAGTTCCGCCCTTTCCGCGGGCGACAGGTCATTTTCATGGTATTTTGTTAGCAGTAAATTAAGCCTTTCCTGGTTCATATAAAGCATAAGACGAACAACCGTTGCCCTACCCTTACTCCGACTAAATAAATTTTTTATCTACTACCAATTGAAAAATCATTTTGTAACTTAGTATCATCAAACCCTTAGTTAACCATACAGAAGCTCAACTTATTACCCTTTGGCAGCAAGGGAACGAACAGGCTTTTGCCCGGTTATACGAGGCGCATTTGGTTCCTTTAACCGCTATAGCCTACAACAAAACCGGCGACCGGGAAGTCGCCGAAGAACTGGTACAAGAGTCTTTTATCAGCCTTTATAAACACCGCGATTCCATTGAAGAAAACACTTCCATCAAAGCTTACCTTTATGTGATCTTAAAGAATAAGATCACTGACTACTACCGCCTGGAAGTGATGCAGCAGCGCTACGCGGATTATATCGTACAGCATGCTTCTGCCGAACCGATGTCACCGCTGGTTTATGTCGAAACCCGCGAACTCGAAAAGATCTTAAAAGATGCCATTGCGGCCCTGCCGCCCAAATGCCAGGAAGTATTTCGCCTCAGCCGCGAAAGCTACTTGTCCGACAAAGAGATCGCCGCCCAAATGGGTATCTCCGTCAAAACCGTCGAACAACACAAAGGCAAAGCGTTACGGCTATTGCGTGGTGCGCTCGGCGGTCTGTTCGAACTATCCATACTCGTCTATTTCTTTGGCAAATAGCAAAAAATAAAAACCTGCATGTTTTACCTTTGCCAGGGAAAAACCGTCCTCCGCGGCCCGGTTGTTCAGCGCCGTCCGCTTCGCCGCAAGCCCGTCCTGCGGACCGGCTTGCGCGGGCTTCAAACCGGTCCGGCTCCGAACGGTGGTGCGCCACAAATCATTTCGTTTGTTTCGCCGCTTGGAACGATACAATCAATTGGGCGTAAAATAAATAATCGTTACTTTGATTGACGGATGTTATAGCATTGCGCTACAGCAAAAGATCATCATATACGCCCCCCGCTGAAAAAATTGTCACCACTCGCAAAGCACTTCCAATAACGACCTAGCCGCATCGTATCGCATTCTAATGCTACCTTATTTCGAGCTTATGATTAAAATTTAACAATAAAAAAAATGTCAAATATTTTGACAATAAAAAAATTGCTAAATGCAGAATATTGTGGGACAAATAGCATCTAAAGATGATTTCTTCATGAGAAAAAAAAATCAGGCGTATACGAATGAACCAGGAAACGGGTGCAAATTTACAAATTGCTGCGCCACGCAGGGTTGGCAAATCCTCTATTTATACTATTTCTTAGACTATCCTCACAAAGCAGCTTTCTGCGTGGCGGCATTTTCCAGGCGGGTGATTTTTAGCCTCACTTTAATCATTTAATGAGTCCGGCCTGGTGGTAAAGGCGAACCCCTCCCCTTTTACTTTTTAGGCTTTTGTGCCTGGTTTAATATTATCCGGATCGGCCCTGTTCTTCCACGACTTGGCCATTTTATAATAAGGCACTACATCCGTGTCCTTATTGTGGAAAACAAATGCTACAACCATGGTTTACTGATTTGAAAATAAAAAGATTACCACCCTCAAAGCGGCAGCGCGGGTTCCATTTTACATTCTTCTAATACCAGCGATGAGTGCAATTTATCGACCATTGGCAGCACGCACAGCTTATGTTCCAGGAACAGTTTGTATTCCGCCGGATCGCGGACAGTGACCTGTAACATGAAATCAAACTCACCGGCCAGGTGCAGGACCACCTGCACCTCCGGCTGGAGCGCCATCGCCTGCGCGAAATCGTGCATATCTTCGATGCCATGTGCTTTCAGTTTGACCAGCGTGACCATTAACGTCGGCCGGCCGACCAGCGCGCGGTCCAATATCGCTGCGAAGCGTTTGATATAACCCAGTTCGACCAGCTGTTCGATCCGTTCCAGCGTGGCGCTCGTCGAACGGCCTACCCTATTCCCCACATGCACCGTTTCCATACGGCCATTTGTTTGCAGCACTTCCATGATCTTCAGGTCCACCGGGTCGAGTTGTCTGTCGCGGGTCATGCTGATGTTGTTTTAAATTTAGCGTGATCACATTCAGGGAATTTGGTTTTGCTGTAAATTCCACTGCTTCGGTAATGTAAGGCTCCAGTTCATTGGTCGGCACGACCTCTGCCGCATCAAACTGGCAGGACATGCCGACATTGATAATGGGCAATGGTTCCGCCTACAATTATAAGTAGTCTCTTATTAATACCGTTTTGAAAGGCTTTTCCCATCAAATTTTCCAGCTGTCATTTCCAATCATTTATTTTCATTTTTAATAAGCCCGTGCCGGGTTCAACCCCGGGCGGTTCCAATTCCAGGCCATCATCTATCCCTTTTAACCTGGCAGGAATGCCTTCAATCATCCATTTAGGGGCTGGCGCGTCCTTGAGGTAGTGATCCAGGAATTGTTTTGTCCGGATAGTAAAATCCGCCGCGGGTTTCGGATCCAGCAGGTTGTGCCCTTCGTCATCATATTGCAAAAGCCAGGCTTTTTTTCCCAAACGGCGCAGCGCGATAAAGAATTCGATGCCTTGGGCGTACGGGGTTGATTCATCCAATTTATTATTCATCAGCAAAACAGGGGTCGATACATTTTTAACCGAAAAAATTGGAGAATTTTTAATGTACAGATCGGGGCGATCATACAGAGTCGCCCCGGTTCGGAATCCCGTCTGCTCAAAATACGCCTGGATGGAGGCGCCGTCGAACCATGTAACGCCATAGAAGCTCACCAGATCAGCGGCCCCGGAAGCAGAGCAGGCTGCGGCAAATATATGGGTATGCGTAATGATGTAATCCGTTTCATAGCTGCCGAAGCTGTGCCCGGTTATCGCCATTTTTCCCGGGTTCACCCAAGGTTTTTTGGCCAGGTAACGTGCAGCGGGTACAACGGAATTGAGCACGCTTTCGCCGATGTAGCCGGTCCGGTAATGGATATCGGGCAGAAACACCAGGTAGCCATTGCTTACAAAATAAGGCACATTGATCTCGCCCGGGGTCGGTCCCGGGGTTTTGAAATAATTCAGTTCGTCCGACCAGTGGTCATAAACCAGGAAGATTACCGGGTATTTTTTGCAGGGGTCAAAGTTTTCCGGTTTATACAGCACGCCCTGGCATTTTTTTCCATCCAATGTGTTCCAGGTCAGCAGCTCCGCCGTCAACCAGTTATACTGCTTCTCCGGCGAGACAGCGCTCAGCTGCCTGAAAGTCTTAAAGTCCGACGTGCAAAAAAAGTTCCATGATTGAGTTGCGCTCTGCCGGGTAATGATCCAGACACTCGTATCCCTGGCTTTAACCGGCAAACCCTCCTGTATATAGGCATAATCGTTCATGATCAATAAGCGCGGATCACCATGTTCTTTTAGACCGGCACTATAAAAGCCCTTCTGTTTGTCATCGGTATTAAAGGCCGTTAAGACCGCCTTTTGCGAATTTTCTATAACATTATTCGTACTTTGAACCGGCAGGAACCGGAATACGATATGGTGTTTCCGGCCGTAACCATTGGTGATATTGACCGGGGACTGATGGCCCGATGGATCAACCTGCCAGATATCATTTTGATCGTACAGGAATACGCGCTGATCGTCTTTTAACCAACCGGCAACCGGGATGGGCATATATTTCGCGTCAGGTTCGTCTGTTTTTATGGTCCAGCGGGCTGATACACCGTTTGTCATATTTTTTACTGTGCCGGATGCAACGGAATAACTCATGTAATTCCTTTTTCCGGGGTCATACCAGATCACATATTTGCCGGAAGCTGATAAGGCAGGCGTAATGAGGGACCTGGAACCCACCGGTATTTTTTCCAGCGCTTTTTTTTCACCGGTTTTAAGGGAAAAGAGATAAGCCTTTCCGTTGAAATCAGGATTCCAGTTCTGTTCAGACGGATCGGCATTCCCCCGTCTCCGCACGGTCAGTATGAAACTACCCGCTGAGCCGACTGTGGTCTCATTTTCCTGTTGAATACGGATCAGCTTACCGCTTTTCAGGTCGGCCAGGAATAAGTAATTTTTAGAACCGGCCCGGTTCAATTGAAGTGATTGTAATTTGGCATCGCTGTAGCTCCAGACATCAACTTTAACATAATCGCCTTTGGGCTGGGGGTTTGGCTTTTCATTCAGTGTGACCAGGATACCGGTGTTTCCGGGCGTAAAGCTTTGAATTTCGCCGATAGCCAGTTTAGCGTCGAAATCAGCCGTATGGTCGGTGATCACCAGATCCGCGGGCCCTGACCTGACTTTCCATCGCCACAGGGACCGCACCACACCTTTCGCGTTATTTTCCCCGGTAATAAATGCCAGTTGGCTCCCTGTTGGATCGAAACAAACCTGGTCAACCTTTTCGCCGGGTTTTGAGCGCCAGATCGTATCGGCAGAGCCCCTGTCAAGGGTCAGCCACTGCAAAGACTCCGGTGATGTTAAGGTATCACCTTTGATTGCCAGCAATAATGCCCCCCCGTTATTACTGAACCAGTAGCCCTCGACCTTAGCAAAGTGCCTGTCCTTCGCCGAAGACAAGTCCCGGACAACCAACTCATCATCCTGGTTTTTAAAGGCCAATATATTGCCGCGATCGGAAAGTTTAAATGAACTTATATGACCCATGTATTCAATCCCATGACTGGCAAGGGTCACGATTCCCAGGCTGTCCGCGCCCTTAGAAAAAACAAAGTGTTTACTGTCGTCGGTAAAACGGGCGTTAATAGCGCTCGCGCCAGGTACCTTCAGCTGCCAATCATCGGATACAGCCCGGATGACCAGTGTAGCGCTTCCTGCAGGCATATTATCAATCGTGTAACAAGTATACTGACCATTATTGCTGATCTGGGCAAGGATGACATCCGGCCATTTGCCAAATACAGTGGAATCGATCACTGGCTTTTGGCCAAAGCACCGGGTGCCGGCTGCTGCCAGCAATAAAAAGATAAATAGTTTTTTCATAGGTCACCAGGTTGGTTGATGTTTTTTCATTTTTGCCAGGTTCGCAACGATATCATCCTGTCCGGGCGCCAGTTGCAGCGCTTTTTCCTCCCAGCTGATCGCCTCGGCATTTCTTTTTAACTTATATAATAAGTTGGCGTACGTATCAAAGTAATTGGCATCGGGTTTTTTGACCAGTTTCATCGCCGCCTGGCTCCAGCCTATAGCGATATGCAGTTCCCGTTTGTCCGTGGAATGCTGGAATAACTCCCAGGCCACCGCGTTTAATTGCCAGGAGGTATCCTGGATAATACCGTAGGGGCCATATTTTGTGACCTTTTGAATCACCTTTTTTGAATAGGTTTTCCAGTCCTTTTTATACATGTACCATCTTAACTGGCCGTTCAGTATATTCCGCTCCGCGTAGGAAGTCCCATACTTGTTTTGGATGGCCGTGTACATTTTGCCCCAATCCGGTTGATCTGTAACCGGCTGGCTGATATCCGAGCCATGCCATAGCTTCGGGTCGATATCTTCTTTGGCGATGATGTAGTCGACAAAGCTTTGCGCGTAATCCCTGGTATGCATAACAGAATCGATCCGGTGCTGTTCGGTGAAGAACAGGTGAAAGCCGGTATCCTGTGAAACTTTCGTAAATATGCGTATGAACTCGATATTACTGTCTGTCAGCAATTTGTCCGGGGCCAGCTTGTACAGGTAATTATTCAGATAGTCCTGGCTGATCCTGCCGGCGACTTCGTTTTCATTGATCCTTTTGGCGGCGTAAGCCAGGGCAGGCATCGACGCATAATCGCGGACGCCGCTTTGGTATGCCCGGAGGATGCTATAAAATTGGTTAGCCGGCGAAATGGCGTTCCGTCCGAGCACCAGAAAATCCTCGGCTTCCATCGCGCCCACATCTTTATGAACGATTTCTGCGTCTGGGGAAAAAAAGAGGTAAGAGGGGAACGAGGAGATGTTATATTGCTCCTTGATCCGTATGGCATCATGATACCATTTCTTCACACCGGCATCGTCATGGGCCGTTGAATCCATCTGGAGCGCTATGGAAATAAAATGTTCATTAAAATAATTACCAACCTTTTTGTCGGTATAAATGTTTTTCTCCATATACCGGCAGGGAGCGCACCAGGTGGCGAAGCAGTCAACAAAAATGAACTTGTTTTCCGCCTTCGCTTTTGCCTTGATTTGTTCCCAGCTCAACGCTTTTTCAAACTTGATCCCGGTAGTTTGAGAAAATACCGTAAATGGGCTAAGCAGGAGTATAATCAGTATCGCTTTCATGTTGCAGGAGTTAATAGCCGGGATTTTGAACAAGCGCGGGATCAGATCTCAGATCGGTCAGCGGAAGCGGGTATAACTGCGCGCTGATATTCCAGGTGCCGCCTTTTTGGGGCGTGACCACGCTCATGACTGTGCCAACCGTCCCTGTCCTTTTCAGGTCCAGCCAGCGGTGGCCCCATTCCGTAAATAACTCCACCCGGCGTTCCCGTAAGATCGCAGCTAGCAACGACTGGCGGTCGTTTGCTGTGGTGTTTGCCAGGCCTGCGCGCGCCCGTATAGCATTAAGGTCACTTTGCGCTCCCGAGAGGTTGCTTTGTTGTACCCTTGCCTCTGCCCTGATCAAAAATTGCTCGCCCAGCCTGAGCATCATTAAATATTCCGTGAGCGGCGCGCCGACGGTCTTTATTTTATATTTAGATGGATAAAAGTAAGTGGTATCAGAGACCTTAATGCTGCTGACCCAATCCACTTTTCTTAAATCACCATTTTCAAAACTATTGAGCAGGTAATTACTTAGATAAACCGGGTTAGCAGTCGAAGAACTGGGGCCCGTTTCCGGAAGTATAAATACCTGTGCGTCCTGCGTGTTGATATTGGCAATAACGGGCTGCAGCTGCCAGATCGCCTCGTTGCTATTGGCCAAAAAAACGCCGTTCAGATCAGTTACCAAATTGTAGCCGGCTGAATTATTGATAATCGAGGTTGCCTGTTGTTCTGCGTTCACATAATTGGAAGCATCTCCGGAAAGATTACCGTAAAACAGGTATACCCGGGCAAGCAAGGCCGCAGCGGCCCATTTTGTCGGCCGCGTCCGTTCGGTCGTGGCGGTCAGGGCGTCTGCACCGACATAGGTTGTGCTCAGCGTACTTACTGCGTCCTGCAGATCGCTGATGATCTGCTTGTACACCATAGCCTTCGGTGTGCGGGCCAGGGTTGCATTCGCTTTGTAATTGGTATTCAGCACCAGTGGGACATCGCCGTACAGGTTAACCAGGTAGAAATAGAAAAAGGCCCGAACCATTTTCGCTTCACCTGTTAGTTGTTGTTTGACAGCCGATGTCAGGGCATTCGATGCCGCCAGCCCTTCGATCGCCGCGTTCGCATCATATATGATGGGATATGCACTGTTCCAGAATTCGAAGCCTGCGTTATTGGCCTGGAGCGCGTTCAGATAATAGGCCCTGAACCTGGGGTCATAAACACCGCTGTACAAGGTCAGTTCGTCCGAGGACAGCCCGGTATACAGGGGTACGGCAGTCGGACCCGTGAAATCAGAAAACGCTTCCTGGCTCATTGTGGTATATATTCCGTTCAGCACCGCGGCTGCGGTAGCGTCGTTCGTATAAACATTATCCGCATTAACACTGGTACTTTGCGGGCCAGTTTCAACAAGCTTTTTACAACTGCTGTTAAATAACAGTATGCTGAAGATTATCAGTGTTGACATCCAGCAATTGCTGCTACTTTTATTGTATTTAATATTGCAATTCATGTCTTTTTTGATTTAATGATGGTGATCAGAATCCCGCTTGTATACCTGCTGTGATCATCCTCAAAGGAGGCAACGCATAAGGTGATTCATTTTCCGGATCCAGTCCTTTGTACTTCGTTATCGTTAATAAATTCTGGGCCTGCAGATTAATCCTGCAAGTTTTTAAATGTACACTATGTATAAGCTCCTCAGGAAATTGCCAGGATAAAGAGACATTTTTCAGCCTTATATAGGATGCATCAGAATAAGCAGCATCGCTTCCTGTAGCATTAAAATATTGACCAACCAGACCATAGTCCGCATTATACCGCTGGATTGTAGTAATATCCCCCGGTTTCTGCCATCTGCTCAACACGTAAATCGGCTGATTCGTATTAAAGGTACCAGGCACAAAGCCGAAAGCGTAATTAGGTCCTTTTTGTTTAGTAAACTGAAATAGAAAATCAAGTTCGAACTGGTGGTAGTGAATTGCATTTTGAAATCCACCATAAAATTCAGGAAACGTGTTGACCAAGGAAGTCGCATCGTCCGGGTAAGCGGGATTAAACGGATCAGTTGTGGACGACACCTTATACACGCCTGTTGCCGGATCGACGCCCTGGAAATGATAGAGCCGCTGAACCGAGAGCGACTGGCCTATCACATATTGATTGGCATAGGTAGAACCGCTCAGGCCGGGGAAGGAAACCAATTTGTTTTGCGGCACTGTGATATTAAAACCAGTTGTCCAGCTAAAATCTTTGGCTTTGATATTGGTTGAGCTAATGTTAAATTCCCAGCCTGAATTCTCTACCGTCGCAGGAAGGTTAACGACGACACTGCCAAAGCCAGTTATGACGGGTAAATTCTGGAACAGCAACTGATTGGACGAGCGGTTATTATAATAATTCGAAGATAACAGTACCCGGTCCTTAAATAAGCCAAAATCTAAGCCGAATTCGAGCTTTTTGGTTTCTTCCCATTGCAGGTATGGGTTGGAGAGATTACCCGGAAGCAAACCACGGGCGCCCTGGTATGGATTGCCGGCCGTGGTCGGTGTATACAGGCTCAAAAATTGGTAATCTCCGATCTGATCATTTCCGGTAGTACCGTAACTGGCCCTGAGCTTTCCGAAGCTGATAAATTTTATATGATTGGAAAAGAAAGCCTCGTTACTGAAAACCCAGGCTCCGCCGACTGATCCGAATTCATGGAATTCATTATCGGCGCCAAACCGGCTGCTACCGTCTTTCCTGGCCGTCAGGTTTAGGATATATTTATCTTCCAGATTATAATTGAGCCTGCCGAAAAGTGCGTTGTACTTATAATCTGAGACGAGATTGGTTCCCGGCGTAATAACGGCTGCAGCACCCACGTTGCCTAACAGTGCGTCGCTGGTGTAATTGCTGCCGTTTACAGCATTCACGCGGCTTTGATCCTGCTGTATGGTCATTCCTGCCAGAGCCTCCAAAGCCCCTTTGCCTATCTTTGTATTATACAGGACCTGAGGCTCAATGATCCATGATCCGAGATTCTTATAAGTATAGCTGGCGTAATTAACGGCGGTCGAACGTAGCTCGGGCGCGGTTGATATCAATGGCGTTTCGCTCGTTTCATTCTCGTTTAGGTTAGTATAGCCAAAACTGCTTTTGAACTCGAGATTAGGCAACAGTTTGTAGCTGATCACCGAATTGGCGATCAGGTTATAGCCGACACTTTGGTAGGTGTCGTATAAACCCGCCAGGGGGTTTGTCCAGGACGACGAACCTGAAGCTGCCGGCGCCCAATTGAGCGATCCGTCCTTATTGTATAGCGGCGGCGCGTCCGGCGCCAACGTGATGGCCGCATGGGTCAGGTATGTGGACGGCAAACGGTTGTCGTCAGCCAGGTAACTTCCGGAAAATGTGATGTGGAACTTCTGGTTCGACGAGGCGCTGGTGATATTAAAATGACCCGATATCTTTTCGTCGGCGAAGTTACCGGGAAAAACGGTCGTCTGCCTGTGATCGCCTATACTGACCAGGTATTGGGTTCCTGTACTTCCGCCTGAGACCGAAGCGTTAATATCCCTGTATTGGGCTGTCCCTCCTATCAGTTGTTTTTCCCAATTCGTATTACGCGTGGTATCCCAAAGCCCGTTAATATCATAATCCGTAGGCTGTACCGTTGAGCCGTCATTTGCGATGGCTTCATGCCGCATCTGGAGGTATTCCTGCGTATTGAGCAAGGGCAGTTGCCTGGTAACCTGGGCCCAGCCGTTTTGAATATTAAGATCCACCCTGGTCTCGCCGGCCTTACCCTTTTTGGTTGTGATCAGGATAGCCCCATTCGCCGCGCGTGAACCGTAGATGGCAGTGGCGTCCGCTCCTTTTAAAACATCGATCCGTTCGATGTCGTCCGGGTTGATATAGCTAAAAGGACTGCCGTAGGTGGCTACTCCATTCATTCCGGCGCTCCCTATTCCCAGGATATTACCTACTCCAGGGAGTAACTGCGAAGTGTAGGGCGTACCGTCAACGACATATAATGGATCGTTTCCGTTTCCCATGCTGTTCTGACCCTGTATCCTGACTGTGACACTTGTTCCTGATAATCCGCTTGATTGCGTAATGAATAATCCCGGCACGCGTCCTTCTAAGGCTAATAAAGGATTACTGACAGGTTGTTCTCCGATCACTTTAGAAGTTACGGACGAGGTGTTTGCCGTGCTTAAACGTTCACTGGTCTGCCCGTAAGCTATCACTTCAACTTCGTCCAATGGATTTTCAGCCGGCTTTAGTATGATAGTACCCATTTCGCCGGAAACGGTTATTTCCTGCCGGGTATAGCCAATAAATGATATCACAATTATAGAACCCGGTACAACATTTTTAAGCGTAAATTCACCTTTAGAATCCGTAGCTCTTGAATTGCCCGTTCCTTTGATCATTACTATTGCGCCAGGGAGCGACAATCCGTCTTCCCCGACCACCTTCCCATGCACATCCATTTTATCCGGATCCTGTGCGGCTTTGACCTTATCCAGCAACGAAGGCTGCTTCACCGACACCACGATCGCTTTATTATTGATCGCGTAGTCCAGCGGCTGGCCGTCAAACACCCTTTGCAGCACATCGGCGAGTTCATCATTCTTTACATCAATAGTCACCGGTTTGGTAGCTCCTAAATCTTTACCGGTGTAGGCAAAATCGTACCCGGTCTGCACCCGGATCTGCTGGAGCACGTCGAGCAGCTGCGCATTGCGGACATGGAGCGTCACCTTTTGCGCGAGGGCGCTGGCGCTCACCTGCAGGATACCCACCAATAAAAGCAATGTGGTTAGTTTCATCACCAACAGGATTTTTTTGTACGGCTGAGAGTGCCATACAACATGTTTGTATAAATCGTACATTTGTTCGTTTGGGTTTATGCCCTGGGCTTGCAGTTTTCGACGACAGGTAAGCTTTCGGGCGGTTGGTAAATTCAAATACGGGTCATCCGGCTATTGCGGGATGACTTTTTTATTTAGTAAGGTTTTTATTCGATAACGGTTACCCTCCTTCCTTCGACTTTAAAATGGATGCCTTTGGTCGCTTCCAGCAGGTTTAATACGGAACTGATATTTTTGCTGCGGGAGATCTGCGCGTAAACTACTTTATCTTTCAAGTCTTGCTGGTAGATAACTTCAATATTATACCAGCGGGCGAGCTGCCGCATCACCGATTCGATGCGGTCGCCCCGGAAATCAAAATCGCCGTTTTTCCAGGCCGTATACTGAGCGGTACTCACCGCTGTCACTTTCGCGCCATTGAATTGCTGGCCCGGTTTCAATATGACCGAACCTACTTTGACACTGCCTTCGACTAAAGTGGTTGTGGTGGCCTGTTCATCGCCATAAGCGTTCACATCAAAGCTCGTCCCTATATCCTCGATGGTTTGGTTTGCAGTTTGTACTTTGAAGGGTTGTGCGGCGTTATGTTTGACCTCGAAATAGGCCTCGCCGGTGAGTTTCACCATGCGTTCTTTGCCGTTAAAGATGGTCGGGAAAGTAATCGACGATTGCGCGTTCAGCCAGACTTTTGTCCCGTCTGCCAAAACCAGCGGGTAGGGCGATTGCTCGCCCCGCGCTGTACTTAACGTATTATAAACTAACTGATCTGCTGTTTGGGTATTATTATAGGCAATGTCGTTATTGCCGGCCTGTATGGTAGTTTTACCCTGGGTGGCTAAAATACCGTTGAGCCCTTTGGTCAGGACGATCTTCTTGCCGTTAGCCAGCGTCAGGGTGGCCTGGTTATGGCCGGGGGTGATATCGTTCTTGACGAGTTGGGCGGTTTGTGGCTTTGGCTGCTGGTGCAGGCCATAATACAGCCCCAAAGAACAGGCGACCAGAACTGAAGCTGCGGCAGCAATGCGCGGCCAGAGCCTTTTGACTTTGGCTGCTTCGAGCGGGAGGCTTGCGGCAAGTGAACGGATGGTCTCATCCATCTCAGCATCGCTGAGCTGCGCGTCGCCGGCTTCAGCCTGGCGGTTATACCAGCTGTCGAGCAGTCTTTTTTCCTCCGGGCTGAGCCGGCCCTCACGGTAACGCGTTAACAGGTCGCGGGCCTGGTCTTTTTGGGTCATTTGAGGTAATGACGGTTAAAGACGGCTTGCGTAATAAAAAATTGATAAGAAAATGTTAAATAATAAATTTTTTACTGTAATTCATTGAAAATCAGCGGTCAATATAATAAACCAAGTATCCATAATGGCATCCGGTTTCCTGCCCCGATCTCCAGGTCGTCCGCCACGATATAGGCATTTGCCAAACCGGCGATTTGGTCAAACTTCTTTTTGGCGCCCCCCACTTCAAATATATACTTCCCGTCCACCATAAAATCACCTGCTTTTGCCAGGCTTACCGCGTGGCCGGTGTTCCTAAGCTGATTTACAAAAAAACACTCCCTCCTGCTGCCTTCGTTTGCCGGGTTGGATGAAAGGGCATCAAACAAATTGGGATTGTCCAGCAATAACTTCGAGGGTTTTTCCAATGCGCCCATGCCCTTGCCTTCCAGGTAAACCTGCTGGATCAGCTTAGCCTTTTCCAGGTAGTGCAGGCATTGGATCAGCGTGGCCCGGCCCATCTCCAGCGTATGGGCAAGGCCGGTAATATTCGGTTTGAACGGAACTTGTGCGGCCAAAATACCCAGTAGTTGATAGAGTTTCCTGACCTGGTGCTTGTCGATATTTTGTATAGAAACCAGGTCATACCCGATCACCAGGTTAACGACCTGTGCGAGTTGTATAAAATAGCCTTCCGGGTCTTCTTTGAAAAATGGGTAATAACCGAAGTTAAGATATTCCTTAAAGGCTTTTAACGGTTTAATTGGATTAAGGCCGGCAGCAATTTCCGGGTGATGCTTTAAAGCCTCTTCCAATTTGACCACCGGTTGAGTAATCTGCTGGTCATAGGCAAGAAATTCCCGGAAAGATAGCCCGTTGAGTTCGTAGACCCGGGCCCTGCGGCTCAGGTCGACCTCAAGGCCCATCATTTCAATGATCGATGATCCGGTAAGGATCAGGTTAAGGTCTTTATAAAAA
>Ga0207142_1004_pt1 | contig 54109 bp, 43 predicted proteins | sample Alteio_BWMinHeat_2_FD_153561 | JGI IMG/M metagenome (GOLD analysis project Ga0207142, IMG submission 153561) | Enriched cells from forest soil in Barre Woods Harvard Forest LTER site, Petersham, Massachusetts, United States -... | ecosystem: Environmental > Terrestrial > Soil > Temperate forest >... | reverse complement strand
TACGGTACGGTCATATTCCTTAAATTTCGACATTGCCTCATCGGCATTATCCTCAATATTCAGTTTTATAACCACCCCGTCCATAATATCTTTTATGCATTTGGCAGGGTCATTTAAAACAAGCCTCCTTACGGGTATATCGTCCAGCAGCTTGCCGTCACCATCAACCACATATATCACATTCGCTGTATCCGAGTCCTTTTGATTTTTCCGCAGGTGTTCATTGGCTTCGGCTATAGTCATACCTTCGGTAATAGCCGCAAAATCTATATTAACCAGCCGAGCCACACTTTGTCGTGGGTAGCCCAACATATCATGCGTGGCCTTACGGTTATCTTCATCAAGGTAATCCAAAAATTTGGATCGTTCGATGGGTGTTAAACAGGTAAAAAAGGTATATCTGTCGGTCGAGTTAAGATGATTGAGAATTTCCGATGCCTCTTCCTTGTCAACCCTTGCTATGATCCTTCGCTGCAGAAAATGACCCAGGTAGGCAAATAGCACGGGTTTCTTTTGTTCCGGAAAAGCTATGAACGAACTGTAAGCCGTTTCAACCGGGAGGGTATCTAATATTTTGGCAACGTCGGCAGGGTGAATATCAGTTTTAGTGCCGGGGTAAAGCAGTGATTTAAAATCGCCGCTCAACACTTTTTCTTTTATCTCTTTTAAATTCATGTAAGGTAATACAACAGGTGCGTAATATACTTAATATCCTGTTAAGCATTTATTAAAGGCAGGTCAAAATAAAATGTCGAACCTTTGCCCAGGGTGCTCTCCACGCCAATTTTGCCGTTGTGGGCGTTAATTATTTCGGCTGATATATATAACCCCATACCCAGGCCGCCGGCCATAAACTTCTTATCCTCAACCCGGTAAAAACGCTCGAATATACGCTCAATCTGTTCGGCGGATAAGCCAATACCGAAATCGGTTACCGATACACGCACTTTATCGCCTTGACGCGTTGTTTTAATAATGATGTTGTTATTTACAGGCGAATATTTTACTGCGTTGTTTATCAGGTTCATTAATACCTGTTCCAAACGCTCGGCATTGCCGTCTATCCAAAAATCATCATGTGCCTGGTTATCAAAATTACTGTTGGGGTAAATATGCTCGGCATTCTCAACCCACGACGCAATAAGCGATGAAAGGTTAACCCTGCCAAGTTCATATTCTAAGCGCCCCGCCTGTATCTTGCTTACGTCGAGCAGGTCACTCACCAAATTCTGCAACTTGGTCATTGATGAATTAGCTTTATCAACATAAGTTTTTACAGTTGGGGGCAATTCGTCTTTTTTGTACGATGCCAATAGCTGCAAGTAGCCTTTCAGGCTGGTAAGAGGTGTTTTTAACTCATGGCTGGCTATACCTATAAACTCATCCTTCTTTTCCATCGCCCTTCTCTGGTCCTCAATATCTGTTGCAGTACCTACCCATAAAATTATCTTACCATCGTCATTATGTAATGGGATGGCCCTGTTCAGGTGCCAGCGGTAACTACCGTCGGCACCATTCCTGTAGCGGTTTTCTACCTCAAATACATTACCCGATGCAAGTGCAGCCTGGTATTTCGCCATTGTAATCGCAAGATCATCAGGATGCACAATTTCTTTTAATGCTAATTCTTTTGTTTGCAAATTACCGAGCCCGGTGTAATCATACCATTGCTGGTTATAAAAATTGGCTTCCCCATCGGGCAAGCTGGTCCAGGTCATTTGCGGTATATTGTTAGCCAATAAACGGAAGTGTTCGCGACTGATGTACAGTTCGCTCGTACGTTCCCTAACAGTGTCTTCCAGTTTATCATTTAGCTTTTTTGTGGCATTTTGAGCGGCTTCCAGTTCTTCATTCTTTTGCTTTAGCTGCTGTTCCGCTTCTTTTAATATGGTAAGATCGGTAAGTATCAGGCTTAACGCGATGCCCTCATCCAGTTCAAGGGTATTGCATGAAAGCAGGCAGGGTATAAAATTATCATCCTTACTTTGCAGTATTATTTCCTCCTTGCAATCTTCTTCCCAGCCATTATTTATCAGCTCATTAAATTTTATCCTTGACTCTTTGGGGACAAATTCATCAAACGATAGCCCAAGTACTTTTTCAAGCGGCATGCCCATCATATTTGCAAAACGCGAATTACTATACAGGATAAGGCCGTCACGATTGAGCGTAACGGCGCCTTCGTTCATTTTTTCAATAAAAACACGGTAGGTTTGGTCGGCGGTTTTTAGGGTATACAGTTGATGTTCGCCGCCGTTCTCCACAACAAACGCGTCCACCTGCCCCGTACGGATGGCGTTTATGGTATCATTCGCCTCCTCCAGCTGCATGCGAAGCTCTTCGTTCTCGCTTAATAAGTCTCTATATGTATCCTTTTCCTGTTCCATTTGTTAATTGGCGGCCGGTAAACCAAGCCCCCTTAGTACTTTTTCAGTGTCAGACATATCGCCGATAAGCCTGCGTACAGGCGATGGCGACATTTTTATTAACATAGGCAAAGCAATAACCTGCTCACTCTGGGCTATTAATGGTTGCTGGTAAACATCAATTATTTCCAGTTCATAATTGCCCTTTAAATGCTTTTCGCATATCTCCTTTAAATTGGCTATAGCGCGCGATGAATTGGGCGAAGCTCCGGTTATAAACAATCGTAAAATGTAAACTTGTTTCCAGTTTAAATCCTCGCGATCCGGCTCATTATGTTGCTCTGTCATTTAGTTTGTTTTACGCCGGCCGTATGTTTAAGCCAACCAATACTTTTTCTTCGTTTGAAAGATCGCCGATAATTTTACGTATCGGTTCAGGCACTTTCCTTACCAGTGTTGGTATGGCAAATATCTGGTCGCCTTCGGCCAATTGCGGTTGTACCAAAAGGTCAATCACCTCAATTTTATACTGGCCTTTTAAATGCTCTTCGCAATATTTCTTAAGGTTTTGCAACGCGGTAACAGATTTTGCTGTTTTACCGGCAACGTAAAGCCTTAGTTCATATTTTTTATCTATTGTCATTGTTGTGGTATTCTGTTAAACAATTATCCTTTGCCTTCCCGCCTTAAATGTGTCATTTCATTGCGGGTTTTCTCGGCCACCTGCTTTGCCAGTTCTTCTTCCTGGTAGGTTTTATTCAATTCTTCTTCAACCGATTCAAACTCAGTTTGCAGGCTCGATATTTTTGCCTCAAGCAACTTGCGTTTACGGGTTATTTCGCGGTCTTTACGGCCCACGGCATAATCGCGCAACACCTCGCCTGTTTGTTCTTGCAATATCTGTGCCTCTCTTGCCGAGCCGGTAAGTACACCATCGGGCCCAAGGTAAACTTCCACCAAATCAAGCCCTTTATCGGTTATTACAAACTCGCGCACCTGGTTGGAGTGTTTCATACCACGCGATTTCATAATATACATCCCGCGGTTACGCTCGCCATTGTATTCAATATCGCGCACCAGCAGCCAGGCATCAACTAATGATGATACACCTTCGTCGGTTTGCTCACTCACCACATTATTCAGGCTTAGGGCCGTAAACATTACGGTAATTTGTTCCTCCTGCAAAAAATCTATCAGGCGAATCAGCATCGATTTTACCTCGCTTACCGAACCTACCGTAATTAAATTGGTTATCGGGTCGAGCACTATAGCTGCGGGTTTGAATTCCTTTATAACCTTATACATGGCTACCAGGTGCATCTCCAAACCATAAAGCGTTGGGCGCGATGCGAAAAACTTCAATAATCCCTTATCGACATATTGTTGCAGGTCGACCCCGATGGAGTGCATATTCCTGACAATTTGTTTTGGCGATTCTTCAAATGCGAAATAAATACAACGTTTGCCACTGCGGCAGGTTTCGTTGGCAAAATAGGCTGCCAAACTAGTTTTGCCCGTACCGGCTGTACCCGATACCAATACGCTGCTGCCTTTAAAAAATCCTTTACCATCGAGCATTTTATCCAACGCGGGGATACCCGACGATACCCTGTCGGACGATACCGGTTTTTCTAATTTCAATGAAGTTACCGGCAAAACGGAAATACCATCATCATCAATGAGGAAAGGATATTCGTTAGTGCCATGCACCGAGCCGCGGTATTTTACAATGCGCAGCCTGCGGGTTGATATTTGGTTGATAACCCGGTGATCGAGCAGTATAACACAATCAGATACATATTCCTCAAGACCCTGGCGGGTTAACTTACCTTCGCCGCGCTCGCCGGTTATAATGGCGGTTACGCCCTTCTCCTTTAACCAATGGAACAACCTTCGTAATTCGGCCCGTAGTAATAGTTGGTTTGATAAACCCGAGAACAGGTTTTCCAAAGTATCCAGCACCACTCTTTTCGCGCCTATGCTGTCAATGGCATAGTTAAGGCGGATGAATAAGCCATCCAGGTCATATTCACCGGTTTCTTCTATTTCGGTACGGTCGATGTGTACGTGGTCTATTTTTATTTTCTTATCAGCCTGCAATTTGTCAAGGTCGAACCCTAACGAGGCAACGTTTGCCGACAATTCGGCCGCTTTTTCTTCAAAAGCCATAAACACACCCGGTTCGTTGAATTGTGTTGCGCCACGCACAATAAATTCAAGCGACATTAAGGTTTTACCGCAGCCCGCATCGCCACATACCAGCGTGGGTCGGCCAAGTGGTAAACCACCACCTGTAATCTCATCAAGGCCGGTTATCCCGGTTGGCGTTTTTGCCAAAGTGGGGTGATGAGCAGTTATATTTTCTTTTTTTTGAGCTTTACTCATTTTGCAATAAGTTTTAATTTAAAATAGTGTTGGTTATCAGTTGATAATAATTATATCCTGTTTTAAATACTAATTGCATACAATCGCGAACAGGCTTAAATTGTTTTTAGGTTGATATAAAATGTTATGAACAATGCGTAAATAATTTATTACACGAGGTTACCATTTCGAAGTTTTGGTTTGTTGTTGGATGAGCCATAATTGCAGTGAATGCTACTGCTGTGTATGAAAAGGACCGGCTGAGATGTTGTATATTATGCAGACAATATAATAACATTTGTGGCTAATAAATAATGTATACACCAATAATAATTTTGTTATTTAAACAGTGTGGCTATAGTGGATGACCCGGCGATAAATTATACCATATTCTAACCGCACAAAAGCAAAGTATATACGTTATCTTTATTCATTAACAGCATAATACCCCTGGAATGCAATCAAATCCCACCAAAAAATCATCCAAAAGAAAGTTTTGGAAGTTTCTAACCCTGCTTGGGCCTGGTTTGACTACCGGGGCCGCTGATGATGATCCATCGGGCATTGCAACCTACTCGCAAACCGGCGCGCAGTTTGGCTACGGCCAATTATGGACGGCGCTTTATATGCTCCCGTTTATGACGGCCGTGCAGGAAGCCTGCGCACGTATTGGCCTGGTAACGGGAAAAGGCATTGCTGCTATAGTTAAAGAGCATTACAGCCGTACAGTACTTTATGCAGTGGTGGGCTTGGTGGTGGTTGCCAACACCATAAATATTGGTGCCGATATTGGCGCTATGGCATCGGCAGCACAATTGCTGGTACCTATTAACTTTGCCGCTTTAACCTTATTTTTTACTGCGACTATATTAGTGCTGGAGATATTCACCAACTATAAAGTGTATTCGCGCATATTAAAATGGCTGGCACTTGCCCTGCTGGCCTATCCTATAACCGTTTTTATTGTAAAGCAACCCTGGTTAACGGTATTAAAAGCTACCGTTGTGCCGCATTTTGAATTTAATTTCGCTTTCCTGTTCATTATCATTGGGGTGGTGGGTACAACTATATCACCTTATATGTTTTTTTGGGAGGCTTCGCAGGAAGTTGAAGAGCAGGAAGAAAAACACCGCATAAAAAACGGCCGGTCGCTGGTAACCTGGGGGCGCATACGCAGTATGCGGGTGGATAATAATGCCGGGATGATCATATCTGAAATAACTACCTGGTGCATATTACTGGTTGGTGCTACGGTTTTGCATAACAGCGGTGTGCGCGATGTTAAAACCGCTGCCGATGCAGCCAAAGCGCTTGAGCCGCTGGTTAAATCATTTCCCAATGCCGGTTTTTTGGCAAAGCTGATATTTTCAATAGGTATTATCGGCCTGGGTTTATTGGCTGTGCCTGTTTTGTCGGGATCGGCAGCATATGCGGTATCTGAGGCTGTAAACTGGAACGCCAGCCTGAATTTAAAATTAAAACAGGCACATGGTTTTTACGGCGTTATCACTATCGCTTCAATAATCGGTTTAATGATAAATTTTATTGGCATCGACCCGGTTAAAGCGTTAATATACGCCGCTGTATTAAATGGCGTTGCAGCCGTACCCCTGCTGTTCCTGATAGCTAAAATAGCCCGGAATAAGAATATAATGGGCGAATACAGGAGCGGATGGCTATCAACTGGTTTGCTGTGGTTTACATTTGTGGCTATGGGCGGCGCAGCAGTAGCTATGTTCTTTACTATTTAGTCCCAACGTACAGTTATCAACTTTTAAAACATTACAAGGCAGGCAATGTTATAATTATATTAACATCTACTGCCATGGGAATCTTACAACACATTGAGCACCAGATATCGGCATTGAACGACCTGGTGAAAATAAACAACGACAGGATAACCGGCTACCAAAAAGCTGCTGAGAGTACTTCCGACGATGATCTGAAAAGGCTGTTCCTGGGTTATATTGACGACAGCAAGAAATACAATACCGAACTACGCGACCATATCCACGTTTTAGGGGGCGCCCCATCAACCGGCACAACTTTAGGCGGCAAGTTTTACCAGGCATGGATAGATGTGCGGGCCAAATTCTCGATCAAAGACCGGTATTCCATTTTGGCGGATTGTGAATATGGCGAAGATATTGCCAACGCCGCCTACCGCAACGCGCTTGATGATAAGGAGCTGATATGGAAGGATGACAGGGTGGTAACCATGTTAAGCCACCAGCTTAAAGAATTACGTAATGCGCACGACAATGTAAAAACCTTACGGGATGCTGCTATAGCTGTGCATTTGCAATCGGGGAAAAAAGATAAGGTTGCCAGTAATTGATAATGTTTTTTTGCAATTTGCCTTGAAGCGCTTAACTATTATTTAAAAATATTTGGGCGCTTTTATTTTATAATATGGCCAATAAAATTAATTTTACTAATATTATGGCGTTTTATATGGCATTAATATATGCATTACAACCAATCTGCCCGTAATTACATCAACCCAAAATGAGCGCCGTACCGCTGCATAGTTTCCCAGAAGATATTTTCCGCACCATATTTGAAAAGTCGCCGGGATCGCTGCTGGTTAAGGCAGATGCCCCCCGTTTTACCATACTTGCCGCCAGCGATAGCTACCTGGCTGTAACAGCCACCACCCGCGATGGTATACTGGGCAGGGGTTTTTCTGAAGTTTTCCCGGAAAGTACAAATATCGATGATAATATAAGGGCCCAGCACATATTTAAAAAAGTAATTGACACCGGGCAAAAAATTGATATACCCAGTTACCGGTACGATATTTTCGACCCTGATACTTATACTTACGAAGAACATTATTGGTCGTGCAGCAACGTGCCTATAATGGGCGATGATGGCAAAATAGCTTATATATTAAATACCGTTGTTGATATTACGGAGGAAGTAAAAGCGAGAGAAGCAGCCATTGAAAGTGAGAACAGGTTTAGGCTTGCTACCGAGGCTACCGGCCTTGCCACATGGGATCTGAATTTAGTTGACCAAACTTTTGTGTATTCGCCCCGGATGGCTGAAATATTTGGCCATAAGGCCGATGATATACTTTCTGTTGCCGCGTTCCGGAGCCAGATAACCGATGATGATATGGACAGTATTGTGAGAACATCATTCAGGCAGGCAATATTAACGGGCAAGTATTTGTACGAGGTTAGGATCACCTGTCCCGACGCATCGGTACGCTGGATAAAGACCCAGGGCGTGATCATATTTGATGCTGCCCATAAACCCATACGCATGCTGGGCACCATGCTTGATATAACTGAAAGCAAACGCGACGAGATAAGAAAGAATGACTTTATAGCCATGGCAAGCCACGAGTTGAAAACACCGCTTACATCGCTTAAAGCGTATATACAACTACTTGAAAAAAAGATAACCAAAGAAGGCGACCCCTTTATAAACAATGCACTTGTAAAGGCTGGCAACCAGGTGAATAAAATGTCGGACCTGGTGTATGGTTTCCTTGATCTTTCGCGCCTTGAATCGGGCAAGCTGCAGGTTAAGATGCAGCCCTTTGATATTAATACACTGGTAACCGAAATAATTAGCGAAACCCTGCCGGTTAGTTACAATCATCAAATTGTTTTTAACACGGGAAAACCCATAATAATAAATGCCGATCGCGAAAGGATAGGACAGGTTGTAGGCAATTTTTTAAGCAATGCCATTAAATACTCCCCAAAAGGAAGCATAATTACCGTAACCAGCGTTATTGTGGATAAACAGGTGCAAGTATCGGTTAGCGATACCGGTATAGGTATAAAATCAAAAGACCAGGAGAAGCTTTTCCAGCGCTTTTACAGGGTTGAGAACGAAAATGTTAAAAACATATCCGGCTTTGGTATCGGCCTTTACCTGGCGAGCGAGATCATACAGCGGCATAAAGGCAAAATATGGGTAGAAAGCAAAGAAGATGAGGGATCGACCTTTTCTTTCAGCCTGCCGATCGCGTAAATAAATAGTCATAAAATAAAAAGAGGCCGCTTCCTATTATAGAAAAGCGGCCTTTTTCTTTTATCAGCTTAAAGGCTATTGCTGCCTGCTTAAAATGGCTGCAAATTTGGTTTGATAATCTTTATCCTGTGCCGTTAATTTATTGTACAGCGCAGTTTGATGGGCATCTTTTGCAAAATCAGTGATACCTGCAAGCAGTTGTACACCTATCTGCACGTCGCGCATGCTTAAATTATCGTCGTTATTTTGCATCAGGTAATAGTTGTAATTCAACTGATCTACCAGGTAATCATCAATGTTTGTTACAAACGTCATCCCCAATTTACCCATATCCTGGTATTTCAGGTTGTTCTTACTATAAAGGGTATAACAAGCCTGTGCCAGGTAAAATTTACGGGCTATTACATCAATAAACGGATTAATATCGGGCATTTCCTTATCATATAAGTTTAACACGTTACGCGCCGAATCCAATTTATTTTGTTGTAGCAGGTTTTGTGTCAGATCAAGGAAAGTGGTCATCATTACCGGGTAGAACATAGTGGTTGATTCATGATCAAGGTATTTGGCCGTTTTAAAATTGCCCCATTTAAACTTGGTCATTACATTATTATACATGGTATCAACATGCACCTTTTCCATTTGGTCTTTAGCAGTAGTGTCTACCTTAAACGGAATTAAATGGTAGGTGAAACCTTCTTTGTACAGGTATGGCTGCAAACCTATCAGGTTTTCGGGGCCAACAGTAACGGTAAAACAAATAGGGCGTTTCCAATGATTGTGTGCCAATATATCAAACATGGCCAGATTGTCCTTCATTACATAGTTCGAAGTATATTTCCATTCCATGGTATCGGTAAGTTTACTCCTGTCGCTTTCGGGTACTACGCCGTTTTTGATCACCTCGTCCTTATTAACTGTTATTTTGAGGTTTTTGGTCGGCAAATAATTCGACCAATCACCATTCTGGTATTGCACCATAGCCGCCCTGTTGTCTGATGTCAGGAAGTCAAACAGTTCGCTTACTTCGGTATAACCCGGTACTTTTGCATCGTTATAATATTCCACATCGCGCACACCATCCTCATATTTTTCAAATGGCATAGTTATAGGCAATGGATCCGACTCATTCATTTTATGCGTCATCTGTTTTATATACCAATCGCCGGTGAACAGGCTAAGGTTCACGATGCGTACGTCAGGACGTATGTTTTCCACCTCCTGGTCGTACCATAACGAGTAGGTATCATTATCGCCATAAGTAAACAGTATAGCATTTGGCGGGCACGATATAAGGTAGTTATAAGCCATATCGTGCGGCGTTAATTTTGTCGAACGGTCGTGGGCCTTCCATTCTTCTTTTGCCAGTACAAACGGCGCGGCCAAAAGGCAAACACCGGTAGCTGCAATAGCGGCCATTTTTGCGTTCAGCTTCATCCGCAGTAATTCGGCAATGGCAACTACCCCCAGCCCTATCCATATAGCAAAGGCATAGAATGAGCCAACGTACGAGTAATCACGCTCACGCGGTTGTATGCTCGGCTGGTTTACATATAATACAATAGCTAAACCAGTGAAAAACCATAGTAAGGTTACCACCAAAGCATCTTTTTTGCGGCGGTTAAAGTGGTATATCATACCCAATAAACCTAATATCAACGGCAATGCGAACAGCGGTGTATAAGTCACGCCTTCCAACGGATGTGTAGGGTCGCCGCCAACTATTGATTTTGGCAAATGCCTGCCGCCATCAAAAATACCGGTTGTCCAGTTACCGTCAATGCCAAACATTTCGCTTTGGCCATCCATATCGTTATAACGGCCCGCGAAGTTCCACAAAAAGTAGCGCCAGTACATCTGGTACATTTGCCAGCTGAACATAAACTTAAAGTTGTCGATTATAGTTGGCGCCTGCCCGTCGGGTATCCTTAACCATTCCTTGTAAAACTGCGGATCCTGTCCGTCGGTACTGTACATACGTGGCAGTATGGTGGTATGGTCATATACGGTAGTCAGCTTTTTGCCCGATACTTCGTACTGGGTTTTCCCTTTACGGTAAATATTGCCACCCTCTTTTTGGTCGATAGGTTTGGCATCATAATATGGCCCGTATAACAAAGGAGTTTCGCCGTATTGCTCGCGGTTAAGATAGCTGTTTAAAGTAAAGGCATTGTCGGGATGTGTATTATCCAGATTGGTACCCGCCGTAGCGCGGATAGGTATATAAGCAAATGAGCTATAACCCAAATAAATAAACGTTACGCACAAAAATGCCAGGTTAAGCATAGGTTTTTTCGCGCGGATGCTATATATTATACCAACTATGAGTACAACTATTAACAAGAAAAAGAAGAATATCGACCCGCTGCCAAAGCCAAAACCCAAGGTGTTAACAAAGAACAGATCGAAATAAGCAGAGAATTTAATCGTGTATTCCCTTATACCGTATTGAATAAATACCAGTGTTACCACACCCAGTAAAACAGCAATTACTGCCCCTTTGGTGGTAATGGCACTGGTACGGCGCAGGTAATAAACTAATGCTATTGCCGGTATGGTTAACAAGTTTAATAAGTGTATACCTATTGATAACCCAATAACATAGGCTATAAATATGATCCATTTATCGGCGCCCGGTTCATCGGCGTGGGCATCCCATTTCAGTATGGCCCAAAAAACCAGCGCGGTACAAAACGACGACCATGCAAACACAATGGTTTCGACTGCTGAGAACCAAAAGGTATCGGTATAAGTGAATGCCAACGCACCTACTAAACCTGCACCCATAATAACATATAAGTTTGTTTGAGCAGCTTCCTCATTTCTGCCGCTAAGCAGCTTTTTAGCAAGCGCGGTGATAGTCCAGAACAGGAACATAATAGTACCGCCACTGGCCAGTGCCGAACCCATATTTGTAAAATAAGGCACCTTGGTAGCCTGGCCCATTGATAATAATGAGAATACTTTGCCCAACATGGCAAATACAGGGTAACCTGGCTGGTGTGCTACCTGTAAACGGTAGGCGCATGAAATAAACTCGCCGCAATCCCAAAAACTTACGGATGGTTCTAAGGTTAAGATATAGGTTATTGAGGCTATAACGAAACAAAGCCAGCCTAAAAGATTATTAATTTTTTTGTATTGCATGTATTGTTATTAAGGGTTTTTTCAAAGCGGCGTAAATATCAGAAATTTTATAGCTTTATTTAAAAAAAACAGTTTTTCGATGGTATTATTTAACAGAAATTAACGTTTATAGGTGCTATAATATGCACCAAATATCATAAAAAAATTTATGGTTAGTTAATTTTAAGGTGAATTGTGAGTGGAGAGTAGCCAACGGTTGAATAATTGCACATTATTATTGAGCAAAAACAATTTATAACCTGATCGGTTTGATCAATAAACCCGGCAAATCAACCATCGCTATTTAAAATTTAATGTACACATTTGTATTTGAATTTTTATCTTGTAAAAAATATAATACCTAATACGTTGCGTATGCAAAACATCTCCCTCACATCTGCTAAAAAAATACTGTTACTCTTAGGCATTATACTTATTTCGGCACAGGCAGGTTGGTCGCAAGCTACATACGTGCCCTACTCCTACCAGTTCGACCAAAAATTTAATGCCGAAGTTTACTCAACCAACAATAATTTTCACAGCGCGCTTAAACCTTTTATTGTTGATACCGTGCTTAAAAGCCGGTACAACCAGCTAATGCAAGTAGGTGTTGACAGCAGCCGTAAGAACTTTTTTTTACGCAAGATATTTAACGAACATATTTTTGATGTGCATGAAAAGGATTACACTTTTTTTGCCGATTATTTACCCGACCTGCAAATAGGCCGCGACCTTCCTAACAAAACAACCACTTATTTAAATACGCGTGGTTATCAGCTGGGCGGCACAGTGGGCAATAACTTTTATTTTTACAGTAGTGGTTATGAAGACCAGGGCCAATTTCCTGATTATTACAAAGCGTATGTTCACGATATACGTTTTATACCCGGTGAAGCTTATGACAGGGATGGCCTTAACCAAAAAAGCGCCGACTGGTCGTATGTTACAGCGGTTGTTTCATACACGCCCATTAAACAGTTAAATATTACTTTGGGCGAGGATAAAACATTTATAGGCGATGGCTACCGCTCACTGCTATTGTCAGATTGGGCCGCAAACTATCCTTTATTGCGTTTGACTGCCAATATAGGGCCGGTGCAATACATGATGATGTGGACAAATATAGAAGACCTACTTGCGCCTAAGTTTGATAGCTTTGGCAATAACCGCCGCAAATGGGGCGTGTTTCATTATTTAGACTGGAGTGTTACCAACCGCCTGTCGTTAGGTGCGTTTGACGCAGTAATTGCTGCCGATGCCGATGATAACGGCAATACGCATGGCTTCGATGCCAATTATATTAACCCGGTGGTATTTGCCAGCAGCTTAGGCCCTAAAACACCTTATCCTGATAATGTACTTGGCGGCTTTACCGGTAAATACAAAATCCTTGATAAAACAGCCATTTACGCCCAGGTGTTGCTCGACAGGGTTGGCGCGAAGGATGCACCCGCCAATACCAGCGGTTACCAGGTAGGCATACGCGGCGCCGACTTGTTTAAGGTAACCAACTTAAACTATTTGTTTGAGTACAACACGGTTCAGCCATACACCTATCAATCGCCACAGGTTATTACTAATTATACCGATTACAGCCAATCGCTCGGCGACCCGCTGGGGGCCAATTTTAAAGAAGCAATAGGCATTTTGGATTATTCTATAGGCCGCTTTGATTTCCAGGGGCAGTTGGAATATGCAACCTTTGGGCTTAATACAGCTGATAAAAATGCCGGGCAGGATGTAACCCAGCCTATCGACCCATCGACAGTAATAGGTGATGTTACCGGCCAGGGCCTGCACACCAAATTATATTATGGCGAAGGCACTATCGCTTTTATCATCAATCCTAAATATAACCTGCGCTTTGAGGTAGGTGGCCTTTACCGCCGTGAATCAAATAGCCTTGGCACCAATAATACTGCTGTAATTACTTTTGGTTTGAGGAGTACGTTCAGGGATTTGTATCATGATTTTTAATCTTCGCCCTTGAAATTTGTCATCCTGAGCGACAGCGAAGGATCTTCTGCTTCGGACAGATCGGCGATGTGCAATCGTAGAAGATGCTTCACTACGTTCAGCATGACAATAAGATTTTATGAGGTATATCAATACTTCACCTTAAATCTTCTTAGCACCAAATGCAGTAAAAAGGCAGGCGCTATCAGCATATTTTTGTACCGGTATTCAAACGAAAGCTTTTTACCTTCCATTTTGTAGCCGATAAACAGCGCTATGCATGATATGATAAACAGCACATCGCCAATGGCCCACAACTGTACCCCACCCGATGTTTGCGCCTGCGCCAGCTGTGTTATGACGTAAAAAAATAACAGCAACACGAATAGTATAAAATACCCAAGCACCGGCGAAAGCTTGATATAGTAATACACCATAATAGCCAGCAGCACCGACGACCAGTTGAAATCGGCATTGTATTGCCCTAAAAACTTGATGTAAGGGAATTGTATGCACCATGCAAGCACAAAAATGCTGAATACTAATAGCGGGATAAAAATGGTATAAATAAGTTTGGTTGCCGGGTTTTGGTGCGAGGCGGCGAACTTATCAAAATAAAACTCCACCCCAACGGGCGCTGCCGGGGGCGGAGTTTTTTTGGTATTTGTATTCTTTTTAGCCACAATGAGTAATTAAAAAAATATCGAACATCGAATATTGAATTATGAATTTCGAAGTGTTTTAACTTCGGCGTTCGATATTCAGCATTCAGTGTTCGATATTCAAAATTGTGCTTCTTACTTCGCAAACGCAACCGACCTTGTTTCCCTTATCACGGTAACTTTTATCTGCCCCGGATAGGTCATTTCGGTCTGTATGCGGTTTGATATATCGGCAGCTAATACTTCCGACTCGGCATCGCTTATCTTTTCGCTTTCAACCACAACACGCAGTTCGCGGCCGGCCTGTATAGCGAATGTTTTTTCAACACCAGGATACGATAAAGCAAGCTCCTCAAGCTCTTTTAAACGCTTGATATAACTTTCCACCACCTCGCGCCTTGCACCCGGCCTTGCGCCTGAAATAGCGTCACAAACCTGTATGATCGGCGATAGCATGCTGGTCATTTCTATCTCATCGTGGTGGGCGCCTATGGCGTTGCAAACTTCTGGATGTTCCTTGTATTTTTCGGCTAATTGCATACCCAAAATAGCGTGCGGCAATTCGGGGTTATCATCAGGTACTTTACCAATATCATGCAGTAAACCGGCACGTTTGGCAAGCTTTACATTCAAACCTAATTCGGCAGCCATAGTGGCGCAGAAATTAGCTACCTCGCGCGAGTGCTGCAGCAGGTTTTGCCCGTATGATGAGCGGTAGCGCATACGGCCAACCATACGTATCAGTTCGGGGTGCAAGCCGTTAATGCCAAGGTCGATAACAGTGCGTTCACCTATTTCTACTATCTCTTCTTCTATCTGCTTTTTGGTTTTGGCAACCACTTCTTCAATACGTGCCGGGTGTATACGGCCATCGGTTACTAAACGGTGCATAGCTAAACGGGCTATCTCGCGCCTTACCGGGTCGAAGCCCGAAAGTATGATAGCCTCAGGGGTATCGTCCACAATAATTTCGATACCGGTAGCTGCTTCCAGCGCGCGGATATTCCTGCCCTCACGACCGATTATACGACCCTTGATCTCATCATTCTCGATATTAAATATCGAAACGGTGTTCTCGATAGCAGCCTCTGTAGCGGTACGCTGAATGGTTTGGATAACAATTTTCTTGGCTTCCTTGGTAGCGGTAAGCTTGGCTTCGTCAACAATATCTTTGATCTGTGCCATTGCTTTGCTACGTGCATCGTCCTTCAAATTTTCTATTAACTGGTTACGCGCATCCTCTGTTGAAAGGCCTGCAATGTTTTCCAGTTGCTCCAAATGTTGATTCTTTAACGTATCAACTTCTTCCTGTTTTTTAACAGCAATTTCGGTTTGGCGCTCCAGATTTTTGCGCACATTGTCGATCTCGTTTTCCTTTCGGGTTAAATTTTCGAGGCGCGAATTAACTGATTGTTCTTTTTGTTTAAAGGCGTTCTCGCGTTGATTGTAGGCGTTGTTTTTTGAGTTTAATTCCTGTTCGTGTTCCGCTTTCATTTGTAAAAAGCGTTCTTTAGCTTCCAGTAATTTATTCTTTTTCAGAATTTCCGCGTTATTCTCAGCGTCCTTTAGTATAAGCTTTGCTTTGTTTTGGGCCGAATTTTCCTGCGCTTTGAAAAGCTTTTTGAGCAGGAAACGGCCAATAATAATGCCTATCCCGACTCCAAGCAGGAGCCCGATAATAGCATATAAAGATGAATCCATTTTATTAGGTTATGTATAAATAAAAAAACCGCAACTAAACTTCTAAGTGTCATGTATTGAAAAACCTCGTAACAGATAATTGGAATCATGGGTTACCGTCAGATGCTAACGAAATAACGCACTCCTCTTGATCCGCTGATATTGAAGCGTTAAGTTTTTAATAGTGAAACTTAAAATTTAACTGCGGTTAAATCTTAAATATGCTCTTGGTTATGCAAAGAACGTTTATTACTTCGAGAAAAATTCAGACAACAAATTATCCAACTGGTAAACTTTTTCGGCTACGTCGGTATCTTCCACCGTAACCTTTTTTTCTGCTTTTAATGATGATGTTGCAAAATGCAGCACACTCATTGCCAGCAGATCTTGTTTATCCCTAACCGCGTAATTTTCCTGGTACTCCTTTATGCGGTCGTTTATCAGCTTAGCTGCCCTTCGTATTATTTCTTCTTCTTCCATGTTTACCTTTAAGGGGTAAACTCTGTCAGCAATATTTATTTTTATTGAGATTTCTCCCATTTGAGCTTTTCACTTTCGTATTACTTTTTCAGCAATACAATACACTTGTCTATTTCCTGCACAAATTCGTTAATTTTTTGCTTAATGTCAACACTTTTTTCATTTGTTTCTGAAAATGACTTCGCCAGCTTCAATACACGGAGCTTTTCTTCAAGCTCTTTTGTCTTGTTTTTGCTGGCATTAAGCGCCGAGTTAAGCGTTTCATTCTCCAGTTTCAGCAGGTCGTTCTCCTCCTGCAAAACCGCACAAAGTTCGATCAACCTCCCGGTTTTATCAATTACCTTATTTAACTGTGCGCTTAACTGGCTCATTTTTTATTGAGTGATTGAGTGAATTAGTGATTGAGCGAATGTTTAATTGGCGATGAAAATTAATAATTAATATTAATTCACTCAATCACTCAATCGCTAATTCACACATTATTTCCTTATCTCCGCTCCCGCTTCTTTTTCTAAATTATAAATTATTTTTTGCATTACCGCGTCTATCGTTTTATCGGTAAGGGTTTTTTCTATGTCCTCCAAAATAAAACTCAGCGCGTATGATTTTTTACCTGCGGGAAGTTTATCGCCTTCGTACACATCAAACACATTTACTTCCTTCAGTAATTTTCTTTCTGTTTTTTGGGCGATACCTTTTAACGTGCCGAACGACACATTCTTATCTATCAGCATCGAAAGGTCGCGCCTTACAGCCGGGAATTTCGATATATCCTGGAATATGATCTTGTTCTTACGGGCGAGGGTAATGATAAGGTCGAAATTAAAGTCGGCATAAAAAACTTCCTTGTCCACATCTACCTTTTTCAAAGCCGATGCCGCTATCGATCCGAATTTAACCAGTATTTTGTCATTTACATTATATTGTAAGCCATATGAAAATTCAGCTTTCTCAACTTCATAGACAACAAAATTTTTAATGTTCAATTTTTGAATGATGCCATCAACAATTGATTTCAATTTGCCAAAAGATGTTGATCTCTTATCACGAATAAATGATATAGCATCATCGATCAATTTCTTTCGACTAACAAAGTCTTTTCCGTTATTGTCTAATAGCTCACTCCATACATTTAATACCCCTTTATCGTTGATATCTAAATTGTATGCATCCTTTATTATTTTATCAACTTTACGGAAATTCTCATTTTGATTATAAATTAGGGGTATTAAAAAATTAGCGTTATCACTCCAGTGTTCTGGCGACATTGCCCCGGAAATAAAAATACTTAAGCGCTGGCTCTCAACATATTTATTCTCCTTAAAGCTATACACCTTGCCAAACTCGTATAATTTAAGGTCAGGGGCTTTCCTGTTCTGGTTACGGGCAATCGCTTCAAGGCCCGAGAATACCATGCTTTGGCGCATTACGTCCAGGTCGCTGCTCAACGGGTTTAATATTTTAACCGCGGTATCTAAATTACTTGAATAAGCCGATTTAGTTAATGAGTTCGACAATATCTCGTTAAATCCATTAGCCGTAAGCATATCTGCCAGTTGGTTCTGCACGGCGTCTTTATCAGGCCTTATTGATGTATTCAACGATGCCCTTATTTGCGTAGGGATATAAATATTGTTGTACCCGTAAATGCGCAGTATCTCTTCTATCACATCCACATCACGGGTTACATCCACGCGGTATGGCGGCACTTTTAGTGAAAGGCCGTCGGCTGATTCATGCACTATTTTAATATCCAGCGCAGCTATTATAGCCTTGATCTCTTCATGGGGTATTTGCTGACCTATCAGCCTGTCGATGTTATGGTAAGTTACCTCAACTTCGAATGGTGCTACAGGTGCAGGGTAAAAATCAGATATTTCAGATGATATTTGTCCGCCTGCAACTTCTTTAATTAACAGTGCTGCGCGTTTCAAAGCAAACACCGTCATATCCGGGTCGGTGCCGCGCTCAAAGCGGAACGAGGCATCAGTCTTCAACCCGTGGCGCTTGGCTGTTTTACGAACTGAAACCGAATTGAAATAAGCACTCTCCAAGAATATATTTTTGGTTCCTGCAGTTACCCCCGATTTCGCACCGCCAAATACACCGGCTATACACATCGGTTCTTCAGTATCGCATATCATCAGGTCATCAGCCGATAACTTGCGTTCCACATCATCCAAAGTTTTAAACAACGTGCCTTCAGAGCAGTTCTTCACGATCACTTTGCCGCCTTTTATTTGGTCGGCATCAAAGGCATGCAGGGGCTGACCCAAATCATGCAATACGTAATTGGTAACATCGACAATGTTATTGATAGAACGCACGCCGATAACTGCCAAACGCTCCTTCAACCATTTTGGTGATTCCTTTACTTCGATGCCGGAAATGGTAACGCCCGAATATCTTGGCGCGGCCTGCTCGTTCTCCACCACCACAGGAATTGTGCGGCTGGTATTATCAACTCTAAATGCCGAAACATCAGGCTTTTTTATGTTGATCTTCAGGAAAGCGGCAATATCCCGAGCCGTACCGAGATGCGATGCCGCATCAGCACGGTTTGGAGTAAGGCCAATTTCGTAAAGGTAATCGTCGTTAATTTTAAAGTAGTGTTTAGCTAAAGTACCGGGAACGGCATCTTCATCCAGCACCATTATGCCATCATGTGAAGTGCCCAGGCTTATCTCATCCTCAGCGCAAATCATCCCTTCAGATACTTCACCACGTATTTTCGATTTGTTTATTTTGAAATGCTGGCCCTCCATAGGGTAAACCGTAGCGCCTACAACGGCCACCACCACTTTTTGCCCGGCAGCCACGTTGGCAGCACCGCAAACAATTTGCAGCTCCTCGCCTGTGCCTACATCAACTTTAGTAATATGTAAATGGTCGGAATTGGGGTGATCGATGCTTTCCTTCACATGCCCTATCACCAAACCTTCCAGTCCGCCGGGTATGGCCTGTACTTTTTCCAGGCTTTCAACTTCCAGCCCTGTGCCGGTTAATATGGTTGAAATTTCTTCGGGCGTTTTATCCGTATCAATAAATTCTTTGAGCCAATTATAAGATATCTTCATTATATCAGAATGATAATCGGCAAAGATAGGATTTAAGGCGAAAGGATGAAAGACAGAATAGGGTGATTTATTTCGAATTTCGAATGTTCGATGTCGGATTTTTTAATTTAAAAAGGGTGTCATGCTGAGCTTGTCGAAGTATGCGGGCAAAGGCCTTTACGCTTATGCTTCGACAAGCTCAGCATGACACCTTTTTTTGTACAGTTAGGATTAGGGTTTACTTCAACCCTATTTCCTGCTTCTTCACATTCCACCCGCTAACCGCTATCGAAGGCGTTTGCCCACCCAATTTCGCCACAGGCACACTAACCGATACCGTAATATTCTGCCCCGGCGCCAGCGTAAAATAATTAGCCGACCAATACGATGGCATCACTTCATCGCCACCCACCATTAATTGCGGGCGAACAAAAAACGCGAGCTGTTTGGTGTTATTAGTTATTTGCAGGGTGTATTTGTTTTCCTTGGTGCCCTTTTCTGTTTTAATAACCATAGTATTTAATCCTATATGCGGCATATCATTCAACGCCCGGTAATTATTCCCCGGCGCTGTCCAATAAGCGTTGCGTGATACTATTTTGCCTGATGCATCTTTTAAATTCAATACCACAAAGCAAAGGTCATTTGTATTTGCCAGCACCGATTTTAGCGGCATAGCTGATGCTGTCCCGGTAGTGGTTAAGCTAACCTTAGTTGTATTACTATATAATAACTTGCTGTTTATTGAATATACATCGGCCTGTGCAGTTAAGCTACCCGTACCTTTAAACGTGCGGTTAATCACCATCACCGTTGAATCATCCTGGTTAAACTGAATGTGTACTGGTTCGCAGGCATTTTGCATGGCGTAGTAACCTGCATTGGGCTCTAAAAACCAGTCGTATATTTGCCAAACCACGCTTGGTAATGCCGAGTTTAGTTTCCATAGCATTACGCCGCCGGTTTGGTTTAACTTATGACCATCGGCCTCAAAAATACCCTGGTAACCGGTAACGTTCATCAGCTGCATTTTATCAGAGAAATTCTCCATGCTGTTTGGTGGCCCATAACGTTTTACCATATCTATATACAGGGTATCATATTTGGCAGCCCCGGTACAGGCATCATGATAACCCCAGCTGTTGTTTAGCGGGAACGGCAATTTCGTATCCCAAACTAAATTGGTTATCACCTTTGGCAGGGTGGTATATGGTGGCTGCGACGGTAGCCCGGTTTCATCTTTAAATACCCAATCGCGCCCGGCATCGGCTAACCTGTAATATTCTTTAGGATCGCGCCAGGCGTAAGGGCCTCCGCTGTAAACGCCTGATTTTTTATCATCAGGATATGCCCCATGCCAGCCTTCAGGCAATTTTGCAAAACCCGATGAACTTGGGATGAATGGGCGTGTACCGTCCATACTGATCACATTACTGCGCATGGCTTCATATAGTTCCTTACGTGCATGTCCCTCGTTTCCGCCTGTCCAAACCAATAAGCTTGGGTGGTTACGCACACGGTAAATGGTGCTGATCACATTTTTGATAAATACATTACCTTCCAGCGGCCAATCAGGTGAACCTTTAAACTCGCCCTGTGTATCGCCGGTTACCCAAAAGTCCGACCATACCATCAGGCCATACTTGTCGGCAGCATTCCAAAAGGCATCGGGCGGGGTAACGCCACCACCCCAGATACGTACAAGGTTCACGTTGGCATTTTGGCACAGGTGCAATTCATAATTATAACGCGCCGAGTCGCGGTTCACCATCATATCGGGCACCCAGGCACCACCTACCAAATGCACGCGTTTGCCATTCACAAAAAAATCGCGGCGCAAAAAGCCGTTCACATCTGTTGAGGTGGAACCAACCGTGCGTATGCCAAATACAAAAGTGGTATCATCGGCTAGGCCATTATTATCGGTATATTTAAGGTTGATGCTGTACAGGTTTGCCCTTCCATAACCATTCGGCCACCATAAATGCGGCTGATGGATGATTAACTGGCTCACTTCTTTAGCGGTTAGTTCAACTTGCTTTGATGAATTATTATTTACAGATATGGCTTTTGAAAACTGAACGGGCACCCCGGCAAAATTCTCTGGTTTTATAGCTACCGTTAGAGTACCATTTTTTGCAGCATCGCTATGATTGGTTAGTGTTAAGCCTAATGACAGTTTGGCGATGCTTGTATCCGGCAGGTTTGGCAGATCTGTTTTTAATTGTGTGTGGCCGATGGTAACCGCGCCAGTGATGCGCAGGTAAACCGGCTGCCATATACCCATGTTACGGTCGCGCACGGGTGGTATCCAGTCCCAGCCTACCGAGCATAGCATGGTTACATTTTTACCTATATCGCCTGTAGGGCCACCGTTTAAATAAAATGGCCCCATGGCTTCCAGTTGTTCTTTATCGGGGAAGCCCGGTTCATCCAGCGGGTATATTTTTACCGCTAAGGCATTATCGCCCCCGGCTATAATTTGCTTGCTTACATCAAGGCTGTATTCGGCAAACATGCCTGCCATTTGCGTGGAGTCGGTTATCTGTTTACCGTTAACCCATACTGCAGCACGGTAATTTATGCCTTTAAATATGAGTTGGAAAATGCGGCCCTTATCACTTGCTGGCACCTTAAAAGTAGTGCGGTACCAATAGGGCTTTTTCCATGGGTTGGGCTGATTGGGGATAAAACTATATTGCTCTAAATTGTACTCTTTATTGAATTTATCCGATGCATCTGGTATCAGCATATTATTCAGACCTAAATATGGCGATGGATATATTTTATTGGCTACCAGCCCTGTTAAAACCGTCGACGGCACCTTAACCGGGAACCAGTAAACATTAGATTTATAAGCTGCGGAAGATAAAGTACCGCCATCGTCATTTATTAAATAACTTGATTGCAGGTCGAAATCAGTAAGTTTAACCTGTTTAACATTACCCTTTTGCGCGTATAGTTGTGCCGTCGCCATCGCCAGGCATACGATAAGGAATATTATTTTTGTATTTTTTTTCATTGCAATAAAGGTAATACCCTATTTTTAAGTAATATAGCTATTCAAAATAATAACATGAACAGCGATTGAAATATAGAATTTAAACCTTTTTAAACACCTATATTTTTATCGCATTTATTGACACTATTTTACCATTTGGATAATAATTTTTCTACTACAGCTATATTAGCAGTCTACTTTCTGAAACCGAATTAGCGTAAACCTGAATATAACTATATAGTATTTGTATGAAAAAAACGATCTTTTGCATTGCCCTGTTGTTCAATGCAATTTTTACCAATGCGCAACATATAGCGGCAAAAAATAGCATCGACAAAAGAGTTGATGCCCTGCTGGCTAAAATGACCCTGGATGAAAAGATAGGGCAAATGACGCAGGTTACTTTGGATGTTGTTTTGAAAACCGCCAACGGCAAAGCCATACAACCCGAACAAATTGATGCCGATAAAATAAAGAACGCTATAGAAAAATACCATGTAGGGGCGATTTTGAATGTAAGCGGCGCAGCCTACACGCGTGAGCATTGGCACCAAATTATCAGTGACATACAAGCTGAAGCAGGGCAAAGCCGCTTAAAAATACCCGTGATATATGGCATTGATGCCATGCATGGGCAAAACTATGTACAGGGCAGCACGCTTTTTCCACAGGAGATCGGGATGGCGGCTACTTTTAACCCTGAATTGGCTTATCGCGAAGCACAGATCACAGCTTATGAAACCCGCGCCAGTTATATCCCCTGGGATTTTTCGCCGGTGCTTGATTTGGGCAGAAATGCCCTTTGGCCACGCATATATGAAACCTTTGGCGAGGACCCTTATTTAGCCAAAACCATGGGCGCGGTGATAATTAAAGGCTACCAGGGCAATGACGTAAGCAGCAAATACAATGTGGCGGGTTGTATGAAACATTATTTAGGCTATAGCTTCCCGCTTGATGGTAAGGACCGCACCCCTGCCTGGATTCCCGACCGCTATATACGCGAGTACTTTTTACCCTCGTTTGCCGAAGCTGTTAAGGCTGGCGCTATGTCGGTAATGGTAAATTCATCCGAAATAAATGGAGTGCCGGTGCATTCGAGCAAATATTTGCTTACCGATGTATTGCGTGGCGAACTGGGCTTTAAAGGCGTAATAGTTACCGATTGGCAGGATATAAAATACCTGCACGACAGGCACCACATTGCCGCTACCCAAAAAGATGCGGTACTGATAGCCATAAACGCAGGCATTGACATGAGCATGGTGCCAACGGATTATACTTTTTACGACTTATTGGAACAATTGGTAAAAGAAGGCAAAGTACCTATTAGCCGTATTGATGAATCGGTAAGAAGGATATTGACTATGAAATATAAGCTGGGCTTATTTGAGCACCCGGTTGGTAACCCAGAAGATTATCCAAAATTCGGTTCGGCTGAATTTACGGCGGCGAGTTTAAAGTCGGCTACTGAATCCATTACTTTATTAAAGAACAACAATAATATCCTTCCGCTAAAAAAGGATATTAAAGTATTGGTTACCGGCCCGGCGGCTAATACCATGCGCTCATTAAACGGCGGCTGGAGCTATACCTGGCAGGGCGATTTTAGCGACAGGTTTGCTGCCGATAAGAACACCATATTACAAGCTATCAACCAAAAAATTGGCAAAAGTAACGTTGACTATGAACCCGGCGCATCATTCGATAGCTTACAAAATGTCGAGGCTGCTGTAAATGCCGCTAAAAAAGCCGATATAATTATATTGTGTTTGGGTGAACATTCTTACGCTGAAAATCCCGGCAATATTGACGACCTGAACCTTCCATCGGCACAAACCGAACTGGCGAATGAACTGGCCAAAACCGGCAAACCCATTATACTGGTAATGGCTGAAGGTCGCCCGCGGATTATAACCGAGGCTGAAAGTAAATCGGCAGCAACTATCATGACCTACCTTTCAGGCAACGAGGGCGGCAATGCTTTGGCTGATATATTATTTGGCGATGCAAATCCATCGGGAAGATTGCCCATCACCTACCCGCGTTATTCGAATGCGCTGGTAAACTATTACCGTAAGAATATTGAAAATGGTAATAGCGATGATCAGCATGCTTATAATCCGTTGTATGAATTTGGATACGGCTTAAGTTATACCACATTCGCGTACAGCAACCTGCACATCAGCAAACCAACATTGAAAGACGGTGAAGCTTTAACCGTAACCGTTGATGTAAAAAACACCGGCGCCCGCGAAGGCAAGGAAAGTGTACTGCTTTATACCCGCGAAGAATACGCCAGCATTACCCCCGATACCAAACGCCTGCGGGCATTCCAAAAGATAGACCTGCAATCGGGCGAATCGCGCACGGTCAGCTTTAAAATTACACCCAAAGACATTGCCTTTGTGAATGATGTAAGCAAAACCGTTACCGAAGCCGGTGAATTTAAAATAATGATAGGCAGCCTTACCTCAAGCTTTAATTATGTAAGCAGTATAGCACCATCAAGAACAGGTAAGTTGTAATATTTGAAAATGGCGAATGTTTTGTTTATGATGTTCCATCAATATAAATAAACCCGGACAATACCAAAACACTTCCGAAATACGGATAAACGCATAATCAATTAATATACAGCTACTTAATTTTTATAAAGGCCCACCTGCCGGCTTCATCAAAAACACTATCTTTGCTTGCATCAATTATACCGCATGGAAAGTGTGAGCGTTTACCGGAGTAAGAATAAGATACGTTTTGTTACGGCGGCCAGCCTGTTCGACGGGCACGACGCGACCATAAACATTATGCGCCGCATACTGCAAAGCAGCGGCGCCGAAGTGATACACCTTGGCCATAACCGTAGTGTTGACGAGGTGGTTAACTGCGCCATACAGGAAGACGTGCAGGGCATCGCCTTAACCAGTTACCAGGGTGGACACGTAGAATACTTTAAATATATGCACGACCTGCTGGCCGAACGCGGCGCGGGCCATATCAAGATATTTGGCGGCGGCGGTGGTGTGATACTGCCAAAGGAAATTGCCGAGTTGCAGGAGTATGGCATCAGCCGTATATATTCACCCGATGATGGCCGCACCATGGGCCTACAGGGCATGATAAACGATATGCTGCAACAGTGCGACTACCCTGTCCGCACCCACCTGAACGGTGAACTAAAACATTTAAAATATAAGGACAACAAAAGCATTGGCGCGCTGATAACGCTGGCAGAAGCTGGCGATGATTCGGCATTTAATGGCGGGCAGTTGTCGACGGGAAAAAAGATACCAGTGCTGGGGATTACGGGTACCGGCGGCTCGGGAAAATCATCCTTAGTGGATGAACTGGTGCGGCGGTTACTGATCGAAACTGATAAGTCGGTAGCCATTATATCTGTCGACCCCAGCAAACGTAAAACAGGCGGCGCTTTATTGGGCGACCGGATACGGATGAACGCGATCAATTCGCCGCGCGTGTATATGCGGTCGCTGGCCACACGACAGGCTAATTTGGCGCTGAGCAGCCATGTGCAGGAGTCGGTTGATATTTGCAAGGCTGCCGGCTATGACCTGGTCATAGTGGAAACCAGCGGCATAGGTCAGAGCGATACCATGATAACGGATTATTGCGATGTATCGCTTTACGTAATGACCCCCGAATTTGGCGCGGCCACACAGCTGGAAAAGATAGACATGCTTGATTTTGCCGATGTAGTGGCGATAAACAAGTTCGATAAACGGGGCGCTTTAGATGCCATTCGCGATGTGCGGAAACAATATAAACGCAACCACCAGTTATTTACCGCTAAAGACGATGAACTGCCGATATATGGCACCATGGCTTCGCAATTTAACGACCCGGGGATGAACGAATTGTTCGCTGCGGTGGTTGAAGTGGTAAAAAAGAAAACAGGGGTTGACTTGATCGGTACCGTGGAACATGTGGTGAGTGACGCGGGCAGTAGCGAGAAAAGTTATATCATCCCGCCCGACAGGGTGCGCTACCTAGCCGAAATTGCCGAAAGCAGTAAAGCTTATAACGATTGGGTGGATGAACAGTGCGGGGTGGCTATGAAGCTGTATAATTTGAAGGGAGTGATGGAAATGAAAGAGACGCAAAGTATTGCGTCTCTACAAGATATTTATACGCATCTGGAAAGCCATCTTCACCCTGATTGCAAACGGCTGCTGAATGAGTGGCCCGATACTGTACGAAAATATAAAGCCGAAAATTTTATTTATAAAGTGCGCGACAAGGAGATAAAGCAGCCTTTGTTTTACACTTCCTTATCGCAACTAAAAATACCTAAGATAGCTTTACCGCGCTACGAGGCATGGGGCGATATTTTGCGCTGGCTGCTTACTGAAAATTTGCCGGGCGAGTTCCCTTATACCGCGGGGGTATTCCCATTGAAGCGGGAGGGCGAGGACCCTACGCGTATGTTCGCCGGTGAAGGCGGGCCGGAGCGCACCAACAAACGGTTTCATTATGTATCGCTGGGGCAACCTGCGCACAGGCTGAGCACGGCGTTTGATTCGGTTACTTTATATGGCGAAGACCCACACATTCGCCCCGATATTTATGGGAAGATCGGCAACGCCGGGGTAAGCATAGCCACATTGGATGATGCCAAGAAGTTGTATTCTGGTTTCGACCTGTGCGAAGCGGCTACCTCTGTTTCCATGACCATTAATGGCCCCGCCCCTATGCTGCTTGGCTTTTTTATGAATGTGGCGATTGATCAGCAATGCGAAAAATATATAAAAGAACACAAGCTGGAACATTTGGTAGAGGCTAGGTTTAAAGAGGTGTATGATGATAAGAAGCTGCCCCGCCCCCATTATGACGGGAAACTTCCCAAAGGCAATACCGGCCTTGGCCTCATGCTCCTCGGCCTTACCGGCGACCAGGTATTACCACCGGATGTATACGCTAAAATAAAAGCTTACGCCATTGCTACCGTACGCGGTACAGTGCAGGCAGATATATTAAAAGAGGACCAGGCGCAAAATACCTGCATTTTCAGCACCGAGTTCGCGTTGCGGATGATGGGCGATATACAGCAATATTTTATTAAAGAAAAGGTGCGCAATTTTTACTCGGTTTCCATATCCGGCTATCACATTGCCGAGGCGGGTGCTAATCCGGTTACGCAACTGGCGTTTACTTTAAGCAATGGCTTTACTTATGTAGAGTATTATTTGAGCCGGGGCATGCATATAGATGACTTCGCGCCAAACTTGTCTTTCTTTTTTAGTAATGGCATCGATCCGGAATATTCGGTTATCGGCCGTGTTGCAAGGCGCATATGGGCAAAGGCGGTAAAGAATAAATATAAGGGGAACGACAGGTCGCAAAAATTAAAATACCATATACAAACCAGCGGGCGGTCGTTACATGCGCAGGAGATTGATTTTAACGATATCCGCACCACTTTGCAGGCTTTATATGCCATTTACGACAACTGCAATTCGCTTCATACCAATGCTTATGACGAAGCAATCACCACGCCAACCGAAGAGTCGGTGCGCAGGGCAATGGCTATACAACTGATCATCAACCGTGAGCTGGGTCTTGCTAAAAACGAAAACCCACTACAAGGCGCTTTTATAATTGAAGAATTGACCGACCTGGTTGAAGAAGCAGTTATGACCGAGTTTAAAGCGATAAACGAACGCGGCGGCGTATTGGGCGCAATGGAAACCATGTACCAGCGCAGCAAAATACAGGAGGAATCATTATACTATGAAACGCTTAAACATAATGGCGAATACCCAATTGTGGGCGTGAACACCTTCCTGAATAAAAAAGGGTCGCCTACCGTTACCCCCGGCGAGGTAATACGTGCCACCGAGGAAGAAAAACAGTATCAGATAAATGCCCTGCAGGCATTTCAACAGCGAAACGAACAGGTAGTGCCTAAATTGTTAAAACAGCTGCAAACCAAAGCCATTGCCGGTGAAAATATATTTGAGAGCCTGATGGAAGCCTGTAAATATTGCTCATTGGGGCAGATATCGCATGCTTTGTACGAAGTTGGCGGGCAGTATCGGCGGAATATGTAAGAGGTAGTTATCCGGTTGGCATTATTAATCAAAACTTTTATATTCACCATCGTCGATAATTATCCTGAAACGTGGGAACATATGCCCTTCTACGCTTATTGATTTTAATAAACCGTTAAGCCGGTAATTTTTACCGACGGCGTTTTTAAAATCCGCTATCGGCCATTTTTCTTTCATTGTTATATATTCAAAGCTAAATATATCTGTAGCCGCGCTATTTGTAGCGCAAATCGAAAGCGTATCGGTAGTGCTATCATTCTTCATCCCGATACTATTGAAAGCGTTTTTAAGCGTAACCGGGTGTGCCGGTAAAACAATTTGGTGACCGGCAAAATCTTTTACCGCCTTTAACGCCTGGGCTTGGCTAACCTTGTTTAAGTTCATCAGCCCTGCTTCTGAATAAATAAATATGTAGCGCAAAAGCGAGGCTTCAAAACCTTCTTCGGCATCTTTTGGTACCATCTTTAAACAAATTATAGATAGCTTATTGGCATTCTGCCAGTTTTCATTTTGAAGGCTGGTGATCATGTCGGCCCATTCTTTGGTTTCGGTAACGGATTGCGCTTTGGCGCTTGTTAAACACACAAGTACCAGTAAAAGGCTGATGATGTATTTCATTTAGGTTTATTTAGTAAATCAATCCGAACTTAATTATTATGTGATTTATTTATGCGGCGCTTTAAACAACACAAACGCTATAATATCAATCAAAAAATGCACAACAATTATCACTTTAATGTTACGGTATTTTTGGTAGTAATAACCAGACACCAAACCTATTAAAAACGCAAAAAGTAATTCGTGGTAGGTTTTGTAGCCTATATGAATAAAAGCGAATAACAATGCCGAAAGTACAACCGCTATATGCTTATTCTTGATCAACGCAGATAAACGGCTTAGGATGTATCCCCTGAAAATAAATTCTTCGGTAATACCGGCGGTTATAGCCCCAAAGTACATTAGGGCAGGGTATTTTTTCAGGGCCATTAAAGTCTTTACAAGAATGGTATTATCTTCATGTAACCCAAGCAACCTCGGTATGGAAGCAACATACCCGGCCGCAAAACACAACAGATATACGCCAATAATAGCTTTTATATAAAACCCAGCATTATATTGCTTTTCATCCCATAAAAAGAAATTCTGCACTTCCCCATAGCGTGCGTATAGAAACATAATGCCCACAGTTGCCCAAATCAACAAGCGTGAGATAAATAACCTGAGACTTGGATCTATCCCTGTTGGAATGATGAGCATAGACAAGAAAGGATATAGTAATATCGGAAGTACAATACCGGTTATCATCAGCGCATGCAAGCGGCGGGCATCAACATCAATCGCTTTTATGTTTGGCGTGTCCGGGTTTTCGTCGGCTGTCATCGGGTGTTATTGGTGCTAAGGTTTGATAGTTATTTTCCAAAACAATATAGTAATTTTATTCATCCTCCACCGGCATGAAAAAATTATTCATTATCATTTCTATTCTATCTTTTATATCCCCGGCATTTGCACAAACTGCTTCCATTCCTCCATCGGCACAAAAACTTATCGACTGCTATAAAGGCTACATTACCGGTTACGCCAGTAACTATATTATTTTTAACGATGGCAGTAAGCTGATATGGGACGATGGCATTAAAAACAAATCCGCACAGGAATTACTGGAGCATCCTGATCTGAAGGATATGTTCACCCAAAAATATCCGAAAGGGACGTCGGTAACACCACCTGTGAATTTCGATCCCGGCCGGGTAAGAGATGGGGCATTCTTTCTGAAAATATATGGTTCCAACAAAAAAGAAGTGGAAAGCCATTTAACCACTATTACCTGGTGCCCTAAGCTGGTTGGGCAAAAAATTGTGGTCACCAAAATAAACGGGGTGGCGGAGCAATTAAAAAAAGTATCGGCTGAGCTTGATAAACATCCCGAACTAAAAAAATATCTCATTAACATTGGCGGCACTTTTAGTTGGCGCGATATTAAAGGAACCGACAGGCACAGCATGCATAGTTTCGGTATGACGATAGATATAAATACTACTTATTCGGATTACTGGGAGTGGACATGCAAATGCACCAATGAAAATACGAGCATCAAATATCAAAACCGCATACCACAAATCATAGTTGATACGTTTGAGAAATACGGCTTTATCTGGGGTGGCAAGTGGTACCATTATGATACCATGCACTTTGAGTACAGGCCCGAATTATTGTAAACCTTATTTCAACCTAAAAAATGAAAAGCCTGCTAACCTTACTGCTGTTGTTATTGTATAACACAACCCCATTGCCCGATAATGTATTAAGCCGTTTTAAAACACCGGCGGGTTATGTGCAGATCAAGCCCGATGCTGATAGCTTTGGCGCTTACTTACAGGCTTTGCCGCTTAAACCCGCGGGAACACCAACACGTACTTACAAAGGCGATGTTGCCGCTACCAATGTATACACCGCTGCCGTTGTTGATATAAGCGTAGGCGACCAGGACCTGCAACAATGCGCCGATGCAGTAATGCGCCTGCGCGGTGAATACCTGTACCATAAAAAAGACTTTAACGCCATCAGCTTTAAATTTGAAAGCGGTTTTAAGTGCGACTATATTCATTATGCCAACGGCTACCGCTACCATAATGATAAATGGGTATTAAAGGCAAAGCCCGATTACAGCTACCCGACTTTTATGCATTACATGACATTAGTTTTTATGTATGCCGGCACATTGTCGCTTGAAAAAGAGTTGCACCCCGTTACCGACCCTAATACTATACAAGCAGGAGATATATTTATACACGGCGGCGCGCCAGGGCATTGCTTTATAGTGCTTGATGTGGTGGAGAACGCCGCGCATAAAAAACAATTTTTACTTGCCCAAAGCTTTATGCCCGCACAAAATATACAGGTGCTGCAATACGGATCGCCATGGTTTAGTATGGATGTACACAGCGACATAGCCTATGGCGAACTGATAAATGCAGGTTATTTGCGGCGTTTCTGAAACACTGCTTATTTAAGGCACAACTATTGTGCGAAATTAAGCAGGTTAACATACTGCTTATGGTACCTATATTGCTTAACGCGTTTCACATATTCATCGTTCTTGTGATGGTTGCGGGTGCCGTATTCAGCCTGCTTGCTGCCAGTGGCCGATTCGATCACTGGGCAAAGCGTTACACCAGGAGGTCGGCACGAAGAAAGCGAACATCATAACCGCATAGAAACTAATTCGAGGGTGTGTTCAGGCGATCTACCGAACGCTTATCGGGCGGCAGGGCCATGAATTTCTTGTAGCTGTCATTTATATACACCGCCAGCGACTGGCCGCCGTTACTCTTTATAAAGGCATAGCTTGGGCGGTACATGGTCATAAAATCTTCCAGGTCCTGTCCTTTTAAAGGCACAAGGCTGCCTACATAAGCGGCATTAAATACTTCGTCAATCTTTTCCTGCTGCATTTCGGTTGCAAAGTAGCGTTTTAACCGGCGTGCTTGTTTGCCCTCTTTTCCAAACCACGAGCTTGGCGAGAGAACATATACCTTACTTTTCTGGTAAACTTCAGGGTATTCCTGTTGCGGGTTAAAACTGTTGCCACGTCTTGCGCTTATCTTTACTTCGCGCAGCGCGATAGTAAGCACTTCCAATTTTACCGTCTTGGGCTGCATATCTATCAAATACAAGGTATCGTTCGCATAGCCCGGGGAGTTAAAAACAAGGGTATGGCCCGTCTCGGCCTTTATTTCAAAATTACCATTCTTATCCGTAAGCGTTAACTGGTTGTTATTCACGTCCTTTATAAACACGTTACTTAACCGGGTAGCTTTTCCGGCTTCTTCAACTGTGCCCTTTAAAGGGGCCTGGGCGTAGACAAAACCGGTTGTAAAAACCAGCATTACAATGGTGATAAATTTCAGTTTCATAGTTCTGTATAGGTTATGCTAAAGCTAAATAATTTTAACCGCATACTTTTACGAATTAACAGTTATTTAACAGATTAGTTGTGTAATATTATTGTAGAAATTGGGGCTTTAGAGATCAGAGACTGGAGATTAGAGATTAGTTGAAAAAGCCCTAACCTCTAATCTCTAATTAACTAAAGAGGTATATTCCCATGCTTTTTCCTGGGATTATTTACCACCTTGTTCTCCAGCATTTTAAAGGCCTGTATCAATTTCTGACGGGTTTCTTCGGGCACAATTACGGCATCGATAAAACCACGTTCGGCGGCACGATATGGGTTGGCAAAAGTTTCGGAATAAAGCTGCTCCATTTCCTTCCACTTGGCCTCCTTGTCTTCGGCGGAGCTTATTTCGCGCTTAAATATGATCTCGGCCGCGCCTTTGGCACCCATTACAGCAATTTCGGCGGTGGGCCATGCAAAGTTCATATCGGCACCGATATGTTTGCTGTTCATCACATCATACGCGCCGCCGTAAGCCTTGCGGGTAATAACGGTTATGCGTGGTACTGTGGCCTCGCAAAAGGCATAGAGTAATTTGGCGCCGTTGGTAATAATGGCGTTCCACTCCTGGTCGGTGCCGGGTAAAAAGCCGGGCACATCCTCAAAAACCAATAATGGGATATTAAAGCTATCGCAAAAACGCACAAATCGCGCGCCTTTGGTTGACGAATGTATATCCAATACCCCAGCCAAAAAAGCAGGCTGATTAGCCACAATACCTATGCTGCGGCCTGCCAAACGTGCAAAGCCCACCACAATATTTTCGGCGAAATCCTTGTGTACCTCTAAGAAAGAATCTGCATCTATCACATGATTTATTACCTCGCGCATATCATAGGGCTGCGAGGAGTTTTCGGGCATCAAAGTATTCAGTTCGGGGCGAAGTTCGTTTTTAGCCTCGTAGGGCAAGGTAGGTGCTGTATCCTCGCAGTTTTGTGGCATGTAGCTTAGCAATTGCTTGATGTGCTGTATAGCAGCCAGTTCATTAGCACAGGCAAAATGTGTAACACCTGATTTGGTGGCATGTGCGGTGGCCCCACCCAGTTCTTCAGAGGTTACCGACTCATGCGTAACTGTTTTTACTACGTTGGGGCCGGTAACAAACATGTATGAGGTGTTTTCTACCATCAAAATAAAGTCGGTAATGGCAGGCGAATATACCGCGCCGCCTGCGCATGGGCCCATGATGGCCGATATTTGCGGCACTACGCCCGATGCCATGGTGTTGCGGTAAAATATATCGGCATAACCGCCTAACGATACCACGCCTTCCTGTATCCTTGCCCCGCCCGAATCATTCAACCCCACTACAGGCGCGCCGTTCTTCATGGCCAGTTCCATTATCTTGCATATTTTCTCGGCGTGGGTTTCCGACAGTGATCCCCCAAACACAGTAAAATCCTGCGAGAATACATATACCAACCGGCCATTTATTGTACCATAGCCCGTGATAACGCCGTCACCGGGGTATTTTTCCTTTTCCATCCCAAAATCAATGGAGCGATGGGACACCAGCATACCTATTTCTTCGAACGAGCCTTCATCCATCAAAAAATGTACGCGCTCGCGGGCGGTAAGCTTTCCTTTTTTGTGCTGGGCCTCAATACGTATCTCGCCGCCGCCTAAAAGCGCTTCGGCTTGTTTTTGTTTCAGTAGTTTTATTTTGTTATCCACGGTACGGGTTATAATTATGCAAGATGCTAAAAATAGTTATTATCGGGTAATTGTTTAGGCCGTGAGTTTTATAATATCGAACACCGAATGTTGAATGTCGAATAATGAAGTTTTAACTTCGAAGTTCATCATTCGATATTCAGTGTTCGATATTTTAGCGCGCTTTGCTGGTATATACTTTTTAACTTAAATTTAGCTCATCATTATAAACCCATCGCCATGCCATCACCCAAAAACAACAGTCGCCGAAAATTTGTAAGCAACCTGAGCATCGCCACGGCAGCCATCGCAACAACACCTATATTAAGCAAAGCAAACAGTCTTTTTAAGGTTGATGAAGCCATTACGGTAGGACAAATAATGGATATGTTTATTAAAACCGTGCCCGGCGCGCCGTTTCCCAATACGGTTGATACGCTTAAGGCGGGCAACAGGGATACCGTGGTAAAAGGGATTGTGACGGCTATGTTCCCAACGGTTGATGTGATACGGAAAACTATAGCCCTTAATGCCAATTTTATTGTTTGCCACGAACCTACCTTTTATAACCACGAGGATGATGTGAGCTGGTTACAGCATAACGACGTTTATGGATACAAGGCTGCGATGCTGAAAGAACATAACATAACCATTTGGCGTAACCATGATTATATACACAGCCTGCAGCCAGATGGTGTAAACACCGGCGTTATTGCGAAACTGGATTGGAAGCAATACCAAAAAACAGCTAATACCTTTGTTATGGAGCCGGGCATAAGCTTGAGCGAATTGATAGGGCATGCCAAAGAGAAACTGGATATTGAGAAGGTGCGTTACATAGGCGATCTGCAGCAAAATTGCAGGAAGATATTATTGATGGTTGGCGCCGCGGGTGGCAAGGCGCAGATAAACGCTATCAACTCAATAAAACCTGATGTTTTGGTGTGCGGCGAAATTAGCGAATGGGAAACCGCCGAATATGTGCGTGATGCACGCGCCGAAGGTATGTCGCACGTTGCATTGGTAGTATTGGGGCATATTGCAAGCGAGCAGGCCGGAAGCGAATTTATGCACGACTGGCTAAAAGAACGTTTACCGGGCATACCGGTTACGTATGTGGCCGATGGGAACTCGTTATCGTTTGCGTGATAAAGCGAGTTTCATCCCCAATTTTTTAATGCTGATTTATTGGCAACGTTGTTTACTTTTGCGCGACGTATCATCAAACTAAATAAGTATTTTTAACTCATGTGCGCTAAAACCCTGATACACGATACCAGCCATATCTCCTACGAATCGTTGCTTGAAGGCAATAAGGAGTTTATCGCAAAATCATTAGAAAACGACCCCGACTATTTCACCAAACTCGCTAACGGACAAAAGCCCCCTATTTTATGGATAGGCTGTGCCGATAGCCGCGTACCTGCCAACCAGATAACCAATACCGCTCCAGGCGAGATATTTGTGCACCGCAACATTGCCAACATGGTGATACACTCGGATATGAATATGTTATCCGTGCTGGATTACGCGGTGAACGTGCTGGAGGTAAAACACGTTATTGTAACCGGTCACTACGGCTGCGGGGGTGTTATTGCCGCCATGACCAATAAGCAATTCGGCCTTATTGATAACTGGCTGCGCCATATTAAAGATGTATACCGCCTGCATGCGAGCAAACTCGACCTGATAAAAGATGAGAAAGAGCGCCAGGACAAATTGGTGGAATATAACGTGATTGAGAATGTTTACAACCTTTGTAAAACATCAATAGTGCAAAACGCCTGGCAAAAAGGTCAGCCATTGGGCGTACACGGCTGGGTGTACAGCATTGAAACCGGTATTATTAAAGACATGAATGTTAGCACCTACGATAACGCTAACATGGGGAATGTGTTCAAGTTCAAAGAATAGAAGGGAATAGAAGCAAGATTTCAAGAGTCATGAATCAAGAAGCTACAATTGATTTTAAATCCTGGCTCTTGAAATCTTGACTCTTGATTCTATTTTATATCTCCTTCGTAAGGAACGGGTACCTGTAATCCTTCGGCGGATCAAAAGTTTCCTTTATTGTTCGTGGTGATACCCAGCGCTGCAGGTTTAGTGCCGAGCCTGCTTTATCGTTGGTACCCGAACCACGGGCGCCGCCGAATGGCTGCTGACCTACCACCGCGCCGGTTGGCTTATCGTTAATGTAGAAATTACCGGCCGCGTTGCGCAGTTCGTAAGTAGCTTTGGCTATAGCATACCTGTCCTGCGAAATGATGGAACCGGTTAGGGCGTAGATGGATGTATTGTCTATCACCTTTAGTATCTCATCAAATTTATCATCCTCGTACACGTAAATGGTTAGTACCGGGCCAAAAAGCTCCTCGCACATGGTTACGTAGTAGGGGTCGTTCACTTTTATTACTGTTGGTTCAACAAACCAGCCCTGCGATTTATCGTAGCCACCGCCTGCTATCAGTTCAACACTTTTATCGGCTTTGGCGGCATCAATGTATTTTGCCAGTTTATCAAACGATGCCTCGGTAATAACGGCATTTACAAAATTGCCGAAATCTTCAACTGGGCCAACTTTAATGGTGGCTATATCGTGCTGCATTTTTTCTTTTACAGCAGGCCATAACGAAGCCGGAATATAAGCACGACTTGCAGCCGAGCATTTCTGCCCCTGGTATTCGAATGCGCCGCGAATTAATGCAGTGCTTACCACATCGGCATCTGCACTTGGGTGTGCCAGTACAAAATCCTTACCACCTGTCTCGCCTACAATACGCGGGTAAGTGCGGTATTTATGGATGTTGTTGCCAATGGTTTGCCATATATTCTGGAACACGCCGGTTGAACCGGTAAAGTGTATGCCTGCAAAATCTCGGTGATTAAAAATTACATCGCCGGCAACGGGGCCATCTACATAAATTAAATTGATAACGCCATCGGGAAGTCCCGCTTCGCGGAAAACTTCCATCAAAACGTTGGCGGCGTATATCTGCGGATAGGCAGGTTTCCAAACTACTACGTTGCCCATCATGGCAGCGCTTGAGGGCAGGTTGCCTGCAATAGCTGTAAAGTTAAATGGCGTAAGCGCAAACACAAAGCCTTCCAATGGGCGCTGCTCTACCTTGTTCCATATCCCCTTAGGGTTCATGGGTGGTTGCTGCGCATAGATCTCGGCCATGTAATGCACGTTGAAACGCAAAAAGTCTATCAGTTCGCACGCGGCATCTATCTCGGCCTGGTAAGCGTTCTTACCCTGGCCCAGCATGGTGGCCGCGTTTATTTTGGCGCGATAAGGGCCGGCAAATAATTCGGCGGCCTTTAGAAATATTGATGCCCTTGCTTCCCAGGGCATGGCTTCCCAATCGGCTTTGGCGGCTAAGGCAGCATCAATAGCTGCGTTAACTGTCGCGGCATCGCCTTCGGGGAAAGTGGCCAGTAAATGTTTATGATCGTGTGGTGGGCGTATCTCGAACCGCTTTTTACCGGTATGCACCAGTTTATTGCCAATGTACATGGGTATTTCCAATACCTGCGCACGGGCTTCGTCCAAAGCTTTTTTGAGGGCGTCGCGCTCAACACTGCGCGGGCCATAATTCAATACCGGCTCGTTCTGCGGTTGCGGAACGCTGAAAAATCCTTTAAGCATAATATGATGTCAGTTAAAACTCAACAAATATAGTGATTATGTGCAGATACGGCGATAGTGAGATGGGTAATTTACGGAACCGTGACGTGGCGATGTGCAGACGTGTGGATTGGTGGATTTTTCCCGCTTTGGATGCTGTTTTGTACGTATATGGGGTGTTTTATCTACATACTATACCTGGTTAGGTACACACAGCTTAATAATAATTTAATGTTATTTAAATAGCCTTTAGCTTGCAAATGAAGCTGTTTCATAAATTATTCAGCCATAAATTGTCGCGTAAACAAATAAAAATATTTATTGGAACAGTTTTAGTCCTCATAATAGCAGAACTAAATTATAAACTTATGACAAATTTCTTGTGCCTTGCCGTTATAGCCCTCATATTATGCTGGTCGATGGGACTTTTTGCTTCGGTTGGTAAACCTAAGCAACAGGAAAGCGAGTGAGATTCCTTCGCTTTTAGTTATTGCATTATTTATTGATTACTTATCGCTTTGGATCGGTGCGCTTGCATTACTTGTCGCTTCGAATCGTTGCACTATGCGTTAGTTTTTCGCAGGTTGTTTGTTTTTAACGGTGCTCAAGAAGGCTACGCCGTTTGGCTTGATCCAAAGTAATCAAACATCAAGACAAAGGGCATGCTTCCACCCGCCCTGCCGGTTCTTACGGTTTTCTCGCCTTTACGCTGGCCCGCGCCCTTTGTCGGGGGCGATGCTTTTTGGATATTATAAAGAATACGATAATGCTCGTACGTATGTAACAATTTCACTATTAACTCGTCTTATCATCAAACCCTGGAAATCCTGATGATACAATCTACAAATCACACCATACCCCGGATAGCCATACAAAGCATAGCCGGGGGCCTGCTCCTGATGGCATTTTTTACTATGGTGTGGGCAGGTATAGCCAGCGGCGGATTGACGGGCTTCGGGCAATATGCTGTGCTGTTTGTGTTTGGTGTGCCCAGCGGCATGTTTGTGGCTTATAGCATTAGTTTGTTCAGGGCATCAAAACATTTCCCACCGCTTACCAGCAATGTCGACAAAGCCGAGGGCAAGAAGATGGGCATTTGGTATGGTATTATTTTTGGCGCCGAGGGTGTTACCATACCTATTGTTTGTGGCTTGCTGGTATATTTCAGGCAACCGGCATTTGTTCTGCCTGCCATAGCGCTGGTTATAGGGCTGCACTTTTACCCTATGGCCCGCATATTTAAACGCACTATTGATTATTACCTCGCTACGTGGACCTGCCTTGTAGCCTTTAGCGCCATAGCAGCTATAATAAATAATATATTACCCCAGAATACCATTTACGCGCTGCTGGGCATGGGCGTTGCCGTAGCCACTACAGGTTATGGCTTGTATATGATATATGAGGGTAAAAGGTTGGTTGGTAGTGGAGATTAGAGACTGGAGATTAGAGATTAGGTAGCTTCAGTTTTTCTGTGCTTCATTAACACACCCCCGACAGATGCACACCTGCGCGCGTCCTCTCAAGAGGGAAACTTTACTGACGGATCAAACCCTTGCACATCCGCATATTATCTTTCAAACTCCGTCAGATCGCAACATAGCTTATCGTCCCAATGGCCGGTTTTGGCGGCGGCGACGTAGGTGCTGCGCAGGAATTGCAAAAGCATACCCTCGGGATCATCCGAGCGCTGAACGTTTTCATATAACAGGAAAAACTCACCCATTTCATTACTGTAAAATGCCTCGGGCGGGTCGACGGACTGTGTGCCGAAATCGGCAGGCGTTGGATAACAATAAGCATAAAACGTGGGGTGCGGGAAAGCTGTGGTGCCGCCCCAAAAGCCGGCGCTGCTAACCTCATGCGAATAAGCTTCCTGCATTACACGGACAGGCATATTAGGCGAACCACCGGGGTGCAGCGGTGCTTCGCGACCTGAAAAACGGGTTACCGCCAAATCAAACGCGCCCCAGAACAGGTGTACGGGGCTGCATTTGCCGATGTATTCGGCCCTAAACCGGGTGAATACCGCGTTTATCTTCACCAGCGCCTGCCAGTACAGGTTCATTTGGGTGGCATCGTAGGTTTTGTGTACTTCATCCTGCGCGAATGGGATGGCGGGGTCGAGCTCATTTGGCTTGGCGTAGATGGCTACGTATATGCCCATTGCTTCCAGTCGCTCAAAAAGTTCCGTATAAAAGCTGGCTACCGTGCGTGGGTAAAGTCCAATTTTTTGGATATCGCCATTACTGGCGGTAATCGTCAGGTCGTGGCTAATAAAATCCATATCTAACTGAAAATTGCCTCCTTCGTAGGGTATGCTGCCGGTAGTTAGTCCGCGAGCCGATACATATAGCGTAACATGCCAGCTATGGTTTATCCAGGGTGTTTGTATAAGGCGTATCTTGCCGATGATCTGCGCCCAAAGCTGTATGGTTTCAAGGGTGCCTTTCAGGTCTTCAAATGCCAGTTCGGGCCATTGCTGGGGTGTGGTGGTATGTTGGGTCATGCGGCGGCGGTATTTGTGTTTGAAGATAATGTTTAAAACAAATAATTGTTTAAGCAGGTTGCTCATTTTTACAATTAAAGCCCATAAGTTTGTAATACATGTCAAAAATCATCCCCATACTGCGCGTGTTTGATTATGATAAAGCCATTGAGTTTTACATCAACTGGCTTGGCTTTAAGGTAGACTGGCAGCACATGCCCGATGGCTTGCCTGTGTATTTTCAAATATCATTAAGGGACATAGCGTTCGACCTGTCTGAGCATCATGGTGATGCTTCGCCCGGCGCACATATCCGCATACTTGGATTTGAAGGATTGAGAGAATATCACAAAAGCCTTATCGACCAAAAATATAAATACAACCGCCCCGGTTTGGAACACCCTGAATGGGATCCGGATGCCATAGAAATGACGGTGCATGATCCGTTTGGGAATCGGATAACGTTTGTGGAAGCCCCCCTCTAAACGGCGAAGCCTTCATGAACACCATTAAAAATAAACGACCGTGAATAATCTCCCCGGTAGGGGGAGACTTAAAAATAATATTTTTTTGAAGCCCTCCCTACCGGGGAGAGTTTGGGTGGGGTTGCCTCATTCATCATCCGTATTCATAAACTTCGTGTCCTTTGCTTTCTGTTCCCATTTACTATCCGGCTCATAATAATGCCATAATAATTCTGACACTTTACGAATAAGTGTAAAACCTTCGTTATCGTGCTTATAGCTCTGGTCTTTTTGATGATTGGTGATGATGCTGAAAACATAATCGCCATGAGGTGCATTTACCAGTACAGTTTCTGAGCGCGATTCATCAACAAAGCCCTGTTTACTGGCCGCCTGTACATAGGGCGGTATTTGCGATAAGGCGTTATCATCCCAATAAATATGGCTTAAATTGCGGTACATACGTTCGCTGGCTACGGGGCCTACGGCTTCACCGTTTCGTATCATGGTGAACAGTTTGCACATTTCGCGCGGGGTGGTTACCCCCCAGCCGTAAATGCTGCGTATCTTTTCACGGCCTTTTACCCTGCTGTTTACCCGCATATTTGCAAAGCCGTTTTGCTGCAGCCAGTTGTTAATGTATTCGCCGGTTACCAGGCGTTGCAGCCACAGGCTGGCGGTATTATCGCTCATGGTTATCATCAGCATCGCTACTTTGCTTAGCTGTATGGTGTCGCCATCCATCTCACCGCCTAAAATTTCGCCCCTGCCCATGCTTAATGAATCACGATAAACCAGCTTTTGATGATAATTCAATTCGCCTTTTTGTATCTTATCCATCAGCCCGCATAATATGCTCACTTTTATCATACTTGCTGTAGGGAAAAGCGTATCCGCGTTTATCTCCACCGTTTTGCCGGTTTTTAAATTCTGCACATAAATACCCACCTGCCCGTTGAATCCACGGGTAAGTTCAGTGAGTTGTTTAGTTAGTTTACTGTCTGTTTGGGCAAAGGCAATGGTGTTGGCAAACAACAGGATGATAAACAGTTTTAATTTCATGGATGGAAATTTAGTGAAATAATTCTTAAGCCGTATTATGCTAATTTTAACTGCATATTACCAACTGCTGCTGTAAACCGAAAAATATTATATTTACAACAAATTATGAGATACCTGCGCCTGCTGCTGTTTCCTGTTTCGCTTATTTATGGGTTGGTGGTCATCATCCGCAACTGGTGTTTTGATACCGGCATATTTAAAAGCCGCAAGTTTTACGTGCCGGTAGTATCGGTAGGTAACCTTGATGTGGGCGGCGCCGGCAAAACCCCCATGACGGAATACCTGGTGCGCCTGCTTAAACCGCATTACAAGTTGGCTACGCTTAGCCGCGGCTATGGCCGTACAACCAAGGGTATTATTGTTGAGGGTTCGACCATAATAAATGTAAAATCGCACGAGGTTATTAATTCTACCTCCATAAAAAAAGGCGGTTCAAAAATGACACTTGCCTCAAGGATCGGTGATGAACCGGCACAGTTCCGCCAAAAATTCCAGGATATTACCGTTGCAGTGAGCGAAAACAGGATAACCGGGATAAAAAGCCTGAAATACGATCATAACCTTATTATATTAGATGATGCCTACCAGCACCGGGCGGTAAAACCGGCCTTAAGCTTGCTATTATTTGACTATAGCCGTTTAAATGAGCCGCATTTTCTACTGCCGGCGGGCAATCTGCGCGAACCTTTCAGCGGGCGCAAACGTGCCGATGTTATTATCATCAGTAAATGCCCGCTAAATATACCGGCCGAAGAGCAACAGGCTATTACCGGCAATATTCGCAGTAATAAAAAACAGCCCGTATATTTTACATCCATTAGCTACCTACCCCTGCAAACCATTGATGGCGAACCTGCAAACATCCACATAACTGCCGATACAACGGTGTTCATGTTAACAGGTATTGCCAATCCCCTGCCTATGCAGCAGCATATAGAAAAATACACTCAGCATATTATTCATCATAATTATCCCGACCATCATCGCTTTAGCTTAAAAAATATCACTAAACTTGCCGATGAATTTGACGACTGCACATCAAAAAATAAATTGGTTGTTACAACAGAAAAAGATGCGCAGCGTTTAGTGGAACGCGAACTGTTACCGCTGGTACAGCAAATGGCCGTTTTAGTACTGCCTATAGGTATTGAATTTATAAACGGCACACAGCAGCAGTTTGATCAATTTGTTATTAATTATGTTAGAGAGTATACTGAACACCACCCGGTACATTAAAAGCCGCATAGGCGACTTTGAACCCGAGGTAGGTATAATTTTAGGCACGGGCCTTGGCGCACTGGTACAGGAAATTGAGGTTGAAAAACAGTTGATGTATGGCAACATACCCGATTTCCCTATCTCCACACTTGAATTTCATTCGGGCAAATTAATTTTCGGAAGACTTGCCGGTGTAAAAGTGGTTGCCATGCAGGGCCGCCTGCATTTTTACGAAGGCTATAATATGCAGCAGATCACCTTCCCGGTTAGGGTAATGAAAATGCTGGGCATAAAAAGCCTGCTGGTAAGTAATGCCAGCGGTTCGCTTAACCCTGATTTTAAAAAGGGCGACCTGATGGTGATAGCCGACCACATTAATTTACAGCCGCAAAACCCGCTGATTGGGCGCAACGAAGAGGAGCTTGGCCCCCGTTTCCCCGACATGAGCCAGCCTTATGACCGCACACTAATAAATAAAGCGCTTGATATTGCCAAAGCCAACAATATAACATGCCACAAGGGAGTTTATGTAGCTGTAACCGGCCCTAATTTAGAAACCAGCGCCGAGTATAAATACCTGCGCATAATTGGTGGCGATGCCGTAGGGATGAGTACCGTACCCGAGGTGATAGTGGCCAGGCACATGGGGCTGCCCGTATTTGCCATATCGGTATTAACGGATGAAGGTTTCCCGGCAGAATTGAAGCCTGTATCGATAGATGAGATATTGGCCATAGCACAGGAAGCTGAACCAAAAATGACACTGATACTAAAAGAATTAATTGCCGGTTTTTAATGGCTGATAAGTTAAAATATATTTTACTGTTACTGATATGCTTATCGGCACATGCCGCGTTTGCGCAATTCAACACGCCTTATAATAATGGGCAAAATCCGCAAAGGCCGGCAAATTTTAACGACACCGCGCATACTACCACCAAACAACTTAGCGCCGACCAGGAACTGGATACCATACGCAGCAAGGAAGAACGGAGCCGCGACAGTGTTATTTTTACCTCCAAATTCATTAAGGTAACTAATGAACGTTTGCTGAGGGATAGCACCCAGGTTTTCCCTATTGATACCGGGCTTGTTAACTTTGAAAATTACAGCCCGCTATACCAACCCGGCGACCCCAAAATAAGTTTGGGTCACTTAGGTTTGGATGAACGCGACCTGCTGTTCTCCCCGCCAAAAACCATAGGCTTTGATGTGGGGCTGCATACGCTTGACATATATTTACTACATCCTGAAGACCTGAATTATTACAAGGCACGGGTACCGTATACCGTTATGTCACTGGTAACCGGTGGCACTAAGGAGCAGGTATTTAAAGTGATACATACCCAAAATATTAAACCCAACTGGAATGTTGGCTTTAACCTTAATTTCCTCGGCTCGCGGGGGTATTATGGCAATAGCGTAATTAGTCAAAACGTAAGTAATATAAATGCTGCATTATTTACCTGGTACGAATCGAGGGACAAACGCTATAACATATTAGGTAATGCCATACTAAACAACTTAAAGGCCCCCGAAACGGGATCAATATCCGACAATGCTATTTTTACATCGCCTCCGGCGTTTTTAGACAAAACCAACCTACCGGTACGCTTGCCCAATACTTATGAAAACTGGAAGGAAAGTGGTTTTTATATAAAGCAGTTTTACTACATAGGCCATATTGATAGCACAAGAAAAAGCCACGGCAACAACAGCGACTCATCAAAAATATTACCTACGCAGCGCGTAGCTTATACTTTTAATTTTAGAAAGAGTTCGTATGATTTTCTACAGAACGATGCCGATACTGCCGGGGTATTCCCTGATTACAATTACAGCTCAAATCGTTCGCGCGATTCGCTCAGTGTAACGCATTTTCAGAATGATTTCTCGTACAGTTTTTATTTAAGGAGTAAAGCGGCAAAATCAGTAAAAAATGAAATAAAACTTGATGTGGGGCTAACGCAGGATATTTACAGTTATACGCAATATGTAAGCGATTCGACCATAAACCAGTTTGGCGCTAAAGTGGTACACCAGGACAAAATGCAGAGCAATTCCTTCCAGGATATTACGCTCAAAGGCAGGCTCAGTTACCGTTTTAGTGATAGGGCGGCATTTGAGGCAAACGTGAACCAAATAGCCCAGGGCCGTGACTTTGGCGACTTTCTATACGATTTTAAGCTGATGCTGGCAGGCAATAATAAAGCCGGTAAAATAATACTCGATGCGTACACGCAAAGCAGTTCGCCGCCATTAGTTTATACCGATTGGATATCGAACCATTATATTTTTCATAACAGTTTCAGCAACCAAAAAACCAGCAGCGCTTCGTTCAATTACATCAACAATGCCTTGCAAGTCGACCTGAAAGCCGAGTATTTCTTAATATCGGATTACCTGTACTTTACAGCGTCGCCGGGTGGTATCAATGCCCATCCTACCCAATTAAGCAGCGATATAAACCTGCTTAAATTAACGCTTACCAAAAACCTGGCGTGGCGCCGCTGGCATTTTGACAATACGGTAGTGTACCAAAAAACTGATTACCAGAACACCCTGCGCACCCCCGAGGTTTACACCTACACCAGCCTTTACTATAACAAACTGCTTTTTAGTGTGCTGAATACCAGCATCGGTACTGATGTTAGGTATAATTCGCCTTATGTGGCGCCATCGTACGCCGTGGGTTTGGGCGAGTTTTATAACGGGCCGGATATTACTTTTTCATCGTACCCAAAAGCTACAGTTTTTATAAAAGCAACCTTATACCGCACCAACTTGTTCATAATGTATGATTATGCCAACCAGGGACTGTTCCAAAAAGGCTTTTATACGGTTAACCGCTACCCGATGGAAGATGCCCAGCTAAAATTTGGCGTTTCGTGGACATTCTTTAATTAAGACATCAAACAAACTGCAGCTTACCACTTAGCCCGCTCATATTGCACCGGCCATTTTATTTCGTGACCAAGTTCATGCGCGGCGCGCAGCGGGAAGTATGGGTCGCGCAGCAGTTCACGTGCAAAAAACACCATATCAGCATGGCCGGTTTGTACAATGCTGTCGGCTTGCAGGGGTTCGGTTATAAGACCAACCGCGCCGGTGAGTATACCTGTTTCTTTGCGCACCTTTTCGGCAAATGGTACCTGGTAACCGGGACTTAACGGTATTTTAGCACCCGCAACATTCCCACCTGATGAGCAGTCGATCAGATCGACGCCCCTATCTTTTAAGATCATGGCCAAAGCAGATGAATCATCAGCCGTCCATCCGCCCTCTGTCCAATCCGATGCTGAAATACGAACGAATAATGGCAGATCAGCGGGCCAAACTTCCTGTACGGTGGCCACTATTTCTAATAAAAACCGGGTACGGTTATCAAATGTGCCGCCGTATTCGTCTTTTCTTTTATTACTTATGGGCGATAAAAACTCGTGTATCAAATAGCCATGTGCACCATGCAGCTCTATCACTTTAAAACCTGCTTTTAACGCTCTTATGGCGGCAGCTTTAAAATCAGCCTTTATTGTTTCAATGCCGGCTTTGGTTAGCTCAACGGGGGCTATTTCGCTATCGGTAAATGATAACGCGCTTGGTGCCAAAGTTTCCCAGCCGCCGGGTTCACCGGGCAGTATTTGTTTGCCGCCTTCCCAGGGCCTTTTGTGGCTGGCTTTTCTGCCGGCATGTGCCAGTTGTATACCGGCAACAGCGCCATGCTCATGAATGAAGTCTGTGATATGTTTTAGCTTATCAATATGTTCGTCTTTATATATACCCAGGTCATGTTCGGTAATACGGCCCTCGGGCGATACTGCGCTGGCCTCGGTTATAATAAGCCCTGCCCCACCAACAGCACGGCTGCCTAAGTGCACCAGGTGCCAATCATTGGCAAACCCGTCCTCGCTTGAATATTCGCACATGGGCGATACCACAATGCGGTTCTTAAACTCAATACTTTTAATTTTTATGGGCGAAAACAAATGAGGCATACTAATTCTTTTTTTCTTCAAATATGGCAAGTATCGTTTATAGCTGTATCACCCGTTTGTAATATAGACTTTACACAGTAAGCTAAAGTTATAAATGTTTAAACTTATACATTTGTTTCACATAAACACATACCCATGAGCAACAAACCAAACTACGCAAACCTTGCGATAAGCGATGGCACCGAAATGGTAGCCTACATCGCGAAACCAGAAAATCAAGACGGAAAATCACCCGCTATAATTTTATTGCAGGAAGCCTTTGGTGTGAACGGGCACATGCGCAATGTTGCTGATGATTTTGCGACGCGAGGATACGTAGTAATAACACCCGAAATATTTCACCGTACCGCTCCTAAATATTGGGAAGGCCCTTACACCGATTTTGCGGCTGTAATGCCGCATTATTCGGCTATAACAAACGAAGGGCTTACCGCCGACCTCCATGCCTGCCACAAATGGCTTACAGAACAACCTGATGTTGATAGCAGCAGCATTTTCAGCATAGGTTATTGCCTGGGCGGGCGGGTGTCTTTCCTGGCCAATGCGGTGCTACCGCTTAAAGCGGGTATATCCTATTATGGCGGCGGGACTGACCAGCTGGCCGATAAAGCTAAAGACCTTCATGGCCGTCACCTGTTTTTTTGGGGTGGGCTTGATAAACATATTAAACAGGAAAACATCGATACCGTTTTAAACGCGCTTGATGAGGCTGGCAAGGAATATATAAATGTAAAAATATCCTATGCCGATCATGCCTTTAGCTGCGATGAACGCCCGGCGTATAACAAATCAGCTTCGGATGATGCACTTGCGCTTACATTAGCTTTTATGAGAGGATAGAAGCAAGAGGCAAGACAACCCCTTAATTGAAAAATTATCAGGATAACGTGTCTGAACTTCAGGCAAATATTCGCTTTTATCTTGATTCTTGTATCTTGCCTCTTGATTCTACAAATTAAGTATGACGTCGTACACCACATTAATCATATTAAGCGGGTTGGTTATCTTCTCGTACCTGTTTGATCTGATAGGTGGTAAAACCAAGATCCCATCGGTTATTTTATTGATGTGCCTTGGCATTATCATAAAGCAGATCCTGGATTATTTTGGCTTTCACCCGTTCGACTTCAGCACCATATTGCCTACTTTGGGTACTTTGGGGCTGGTACTTATAGTTTTTGAAGGCGCCCTTGAATTGCGTTACAGCCGCGATAAAAACAGTGTTATCAAACGGTCGTTCTTCTCGGCGCTTGTTATTTTGCTGGTTACATCGTTCGCGGTAACCTATATTATTTACTACATCAGCGGGCAGGATTTTTACCGCTGCTTTATCAATTCCATCCCCTTCTGTGTCATTAGTTCGGCGGTGGCTATACCGGCAGCATCAAATATCAGCAAAGAGAAGAGGGAGTTTATCGTTTATGAATCTTCGTTTTCGGATATACTTACCGTAGTGCTGTTCAACTTTATGGTGAATAATAAGCAGATCAGCCTGTCGTCGTTCACTAAACTGGGCGCTGAATTTGGCATTATCACTATTGTGGTTATCGCATCGTGTCTGCTGCTGCTTTATTTAATTGGCAGGTTAACGCATCATGTTAAATCGTTCCTGGTTATATCCATCTTGATATTGGTGTATTCTATAGGGCAGTTGTACCATTTATCATCATTAATAATTGTACTGGCGCTGGGCTTGTTCCTTAACAATGCCAGCCAAATAAAATTCCCGCCGTTCCGCAAGTATTTCCTCTACCCTAAATTAGGTCACGATATAAAGCAACTGTTCCAGCTATCGGCCGAGAGCGCTTTTCTAATGCGCACCTTCTTCTTTATTATGTTTGGTTATACGATGGATATTTTACAGCTGCAAAATCTGTCGTTATTACTGAGCGGCGGGGCCATGCTGCTGGCGATATACCTGGTAAGGTTTGCTTATATAAAACTGGTATCAAGAACCGACTTAATGCCCGAACTGGTGCTTATACCCCGCGGACTAATAAGCGTACTGCTGTATTATAGTCTGCCGCCCGAAATGAAGATAAAAGGCGTTGAAACCGGTTTATTATTCGTAGTGATATTAGGTACAAGTATTGTTTTAAGTTTGGGCCTTGTGATAGGTAAAAGGCAGGGGTTGACTACGAAGCAAGGGATGGATGATTTTGAGAGTTAAAATTACTACTCAACTATGCTAATTAATTGAAAATTAATAACTTTAAGAGCACAACATGTGCTATCATTACCTCACACAAAATTATCATTCTATGGAAACTAAAGCTTTCAATACGCCCAATGTACCACGCAGTAATTTAGTTTTCCCGCAGGCTGTAATTGCGGGTAGTTTCATTTTTTTATCGGGCACTACGGGTGTCGACCTATCAACAGGAAAAATAATTGAAGGCGGTTTTGAAGCACAGCTTACACAAGCGTTTCGCAATATCAAAACTATATTGGAAGATGCCGGAAGCGGAATGGAAAAAGTAATAAAAACTACCGTGTTTATGGTAGCAGGTGAAGACCCGAACTTTACAGTAGTAAATAAAGTTTATGCGGATTTCTTTCCTAATGCAACGGTCGCGAGAAGCGCTCCACAAGTAATGCCATTTCCAGGCGGTATTGTGGTTTCAGTGGAATGTATTGCTTTAGCTTAAGTGTAGTTTCGATTATTCCGTTTTTTCTTCCCTCCTCACCAATAACAACTCATCACCATCCAGCGGTAAGTAGCCATATTCATAACTAAAATGGTAGGTTTTGCCATTTTGGGTTTGATAGATGCGGGTACAATAATCAAAGTTGAAGCCTTTTACCAGCATTTTGTCGCGGGTGGTTTTTGTTTTCCCGCCAGGGTTTAGCTCCTCCATTATGCGGCGGTTGCGGCGCAGGATGTTATTGATGTTGCGGATGTAATTATAACTGCTGCTGTTAAGCTGGTTATTGTAATTATTGCGGCACATATCGTTGCAGAACTTTTTATCTGCACGGCCATGTATCACTTCGCCGCAGTCCAAACAGTGTTTTTCGCTATTCATAGCACTAAGTTAAGTAATTAATTATCCGTTTGCAAACGCTTGCAAACGGGAACTGTCGACTATAAGCAATTAGTAACCGACTAATTTTTCGCAACCGCTGCACCTTTGTATCATGCAATTACGAAACACAAAAAATTAAAAAACGAAGCATTATGAATACATTAAGAAACAGTGTGCGCCTGGTAGGCAACCTGGGCATGGACCCCGAAGTAAAATCATTCGACAATAATAAAAAACTGGCCCGTCTTTCAATAGCTACGCACGAGAGCTATAAGAATGATAAGGGCGAGAAAACTACCGAAACACAATGGCACAACGTAGTATTATGGAACACACAAGCCAAGCTCGCCGAAGACTATCTTAAGAAAGGCGATGAAATAGTAATAGAGGGCAAACTAAGCAGCCGTAGCTATACCGACAAGGATGGCAACAAACGCTTTGTTACCGAGATAGTAGCTAATGAATTTTTAAAATTAAACCGGGGTAATATCTAATCTGAAACTGTTGAAAGAAAGGTTGAATTACAGATTTTGAAGTCTGTTAATTCTCCAATCTAAAAAATATTCCTACCTAAACCTATCACAACCGGGGCCGTGTAAAAGCGGCCCTTTTATTTGGAGCATACTCTATAGTTGACTACCGGATTTTTTCGACAAAAAAAATTCCACACCAAAGGCAGGGAATTTTTTAAAGCCCGCAACCTTTTGCAGACCTAATACGTTTAAATATTGTATATAACTAGTCGAGAAGCTTTTTGCCTCTTGATATAAGCGTTTTTACGATCAAGAAAACCGGAAGCGCTACGAGTGTTAGTTCAATAACTAATATGGTGTTATTATTCATAGTTGTATTTGTTATAAAAATCTGCAGTGATATTCGATTAATATAAACAAAAACTATACCGTATTTTTAAATAGTGCCCGCTACAACAAATGAGCGTATTATTTAAATAAAACGCCCTATTCTCCCTTAAATTTAGTGTATTTAGTTGCGCTAATGGTGAAATATTTTGCCCAAATCGAGCAATATATTGCACACTTTATTTGGCGACTATTTTTCTAATGAATTTAAAACTAAGGGGTTGACAATGCAACCGGCAAAACTTTCCCGTTGAAAAACTGCTGCCCTGTTAAAGCAAAATCAGCTATATATTTCCCCATCTCAAAAGCCATAACCGGCGACTCATATCCAGGGAAAGCCTTCTCCAGCATTTCAGTTTGTGCCGAGCCGAGTGCGAGGCAATTAACCTTTATTCCTTTATCTGTAAACTCCTGTGCCAAACATTCGGTAAGCGTATGCAAGGCAGCCTTACTTGCCGAGTAGGCCGACAAACCGGGAAACTTTGCGCTGCCCTGGAACCCGCCCATGCTACCAACATTCACAATATGCGATCCTGAGGGCATCAGATCAAGCACACCTTGTATCATGCGCACATGGCCTATAAAGTTGCTTTGCAGCATCTCGACAAAGTCCGTTTCTAGCAATTCAGTAAATGGTTTATTGATCAATACCCCGGCGTTGTTAATTAAAATATCCACCCGGTTATCAAAGTTGGTTGCGATAAACTGCTGCAGGCTGCCGTAATCATCGTGTACAATATCAAAAGCAATGGCATACAATTTACTTTCAGGACTAAGATTATTGGCGATCTCGAGCAAACGCTCCAGCTTATCTTGCGACCGTGCCAGCGCAATAACCTTATGTTTGCCAGATAATATTAACTCAATTACCGCTTCAAAGCCAACACCACTGCTGGCACCTGTTATAATAATGTTCATGCCCTCTAACCCCCTGGATATGGAATTTTTGATTTAATTTTTTATGAAAGCTAAACTAATATTTTTTATCGAAAGGCCGATGTATGGGTTTGCGATTCATCAAACCACCAATTTCTGCTCCACAGGGTGTTTAATTAAATAGAACCCGTCGTTTATCAGTTTGGTAAATTCGGGTTCATTTTTAGCTTTTTGTTGAAGGAAAGTCCTTATTTCGGCGGCAACTATTGGCTCGGCATCTTCATGATCCAGCAGCTCGAGTATTTCAAGGGCGCACAGCCAATCATCGTGATGGTTGGCTTGTAATTTGCGCCAAACATTGCCTAAAAATCCCATGTCGCCACCTTTATGGCGGCGGTCGCGCACCTGCCGGTACAGCTTATGCAATTCGATGGTGCGCCCGTCGTATTGTACATGGTGTGTACCGGTGCTTGATTTGTAAGCGATCTCTAAAAACGCGTCCTTATCGGCAGCGCCGCAAAAAACCGAGGTTATCTTTTCCCCAACGGCCATATCATATACTCCCCATTCCGGTTCGAACAGTAGCTTACCTTCCGCATCTTTAACCGTACAATCCTTAAAAGTTATTAGTTGTATTTTCCCTTCGGATGATTGGATGTTCTCCACTTTACCGCTGATACTTATGCCGCTTTCAAAATCCAAAATAGCTACAACATTCTTTACTATGCCTGCATCGTCAAGTTCATCTGCCGAAAAATCTTCGAGCGGTTTATCATGACCCTTTAATTTGCCCACTGGCGAACTAAAACCATCCTTATGATGATCTTTCCCGTGCCCCTTAAGCTGTTTGTTATTTACCGATAGTGCCGCTGGCCCGGTTGTTCTAATAAAGGATAAGCCATCTTTTTCGTCCCCCTTAAATTCAGTAAACGTGCCCGAAACCTGCAGACCTGAGCTATATACCGCCGTACAGGTATTTTTACTTTCCACAGCTTTTTTCAAGCCATAGGCTCCGCCCCTCCTGAATGCCATGGTATTGGCAAATTCCTCCAGCACATCAATCAAATTCTGAAATGTTGGAGTTACAAAAAGCTGTGGTTGTGGCTTGGTAATATCGTACGTATAATTCACCGTATCCTTATTGTACCAAAGTTTTCTTACATCGGGCAGCATACAGCTCACGCTTTCGCCTATGGACGATAACAGTCCCGCGCCATATATCTTCGGATCTTCCAATGTCCCTATCAGTCCATACTCTACCGTCCACCAATGCAGTCGGCTTAGTAAGGCCATTTCTGATGGTTCGCCCATGTTCTCCTGGCGTTGTTGCAACAGGTCTTCAGCAGCTTTTAGCTCATCCGTGTCGGCATCCGGCATTTCTTTTAATATCGATAATGCCCTTATGGCCTCATACAATTCAAAATCTTGCGCACTGAACATTGCCTTTGCTCCTATCGACCCAAAATAACTTAAATATTGGTGGTAATCTTTATCGGCAATAATGGGCGCATGCCCGGCTGATTCGTGTATAATATCGGGCGCGGGTGTATATTCAATATGATTTAACTGCCGTATATCCGCAGCAATAACCAGTACGCGATATGCCTGGTATTCCATGAATGCAGCGGGCGGGATAAATCCATCCACAGTTACTGCACCCCAGCCAATTTTGGCCAGCGCATCATTCATTTCCTGCAGATCGGGTATTTTCTCGATGGTTAAACCGGCAGCAGTAAGGCCGGGGATGTAAGGATAATAAGCTATATTTTTAAGGTAGCTGTAATTTTGCCGCATTACATAACGCCAAACAGCGTGATCAACAGGCGTATAATGCTCATAGTGTTGTTCAACAATAAATTGCTTTAAATGCGCGGGCAACGCCGCAACTTGCGGGTTGTTAAAATCATTAAAATCGGCCATGGATCAGTCGGTTTATTACTAACGCAAAGCTATGCAAATGATTGATGAAGTTCCAAGCTTCAGAACATCATTCTAACAACACGAAATAAATAAAAATACTATTCCGTTTTTTTGTTAATATCCAAATTCAGTTCTGCCTGGGGCAACCCTTCTTCCAATTTATCGGGCAGAATAAGGAAATAAATACCTGTTAAAGCTACTAATAATGAGAT
>Ga0207142_1003_pt1 | contig 61099 bp, 48 predicted proteins | sample Alteio_BWMinHeat_2_FD_153561 | JGI IMG/M metagenome (GOLD analysis project Ga0207142, IMG submission 153561) | Enriched cells from forest soil in Barre Woods Harvard Forest LTER site, Petersham, Massachusetts, United States -... | ecosystem: Environmental > Terrestrial > Soil > Temperate forest >... | reverse complement strand
TCCGCACGGGCGTTTGTCGGTAACTTTGTTTGTACCCAGGGATCCTGTATGGTCATGTCGCCGGTATTGCTCAGGTAAACCTTATCCGTAATACCCATGTTCAATCCCGGGACATAAGGCATCCAATCCCAACCCGCGCTTGACACGTAATCGGGACTTCCCACATTTGCCAGTGGTTGTTTAGGCAGGTAAACCAAAACGGTCAATACGTTTTTTGCATTGCGGTTTACCAATTTGGTAATATCGAACATGCCACGCTGCATAAAGCCATCAAGGGTGCCAAGCCGGGTGCCGTTTACATATATATCGGCTTTACGGTTAATTCCTTTAAAATTTAGCCAGACGTTTTTTTGGGTGTAGGTTGATGGTATGCTGAATTCTGTACGATACCAGAAATTACGGTCGTACTTAGCCCTGTCTACCTTATAAATATTATCAGCGAAATTGGGGTCTTTCTCCAGGCCTGCCGCAACGTACGATGAAAACACCGTACCCGGCACAATGGCGGTTACCCAGCTATCGGTATTATAATTTGTTGCATTTATGTTGTCCGTAATATCCGATTCTGGTTTTACTTTCCATTACTGATCTTTTGAACTGTTGAGATAAATAAAATTTGATTGCGCGACCGCGTCTGGACAAGCATAAAAACCTATTGCCAAAAATATAATGGACTTAATAAAAGAACGGTAATTGATAAACATATTTAGTGATAAATGATTTGTTATTTTATTTCGGTTAATTGACATACTTTTCCATTTTGCCTATGGCTCATCGTTACATATCGGGCCTATTAAACCATATGTACCACGAGCCGTATTAAACCCTTTAAAAAACTTGATTTATGGACAAAATAATAGCAGTCCGCCTGGTTTACCGGAAGCAAAGGTTACATTTATGCCATACACAAGGCACCATTTAATAGTACCCTGTGTATGACATTTTAATTCATGCTAATAACCGGGATTTTGCGTAAGCACACCTCCGCTTAACTGTATTTCGCTAAGGGGGATGGGCACATGTTCATTTATACCTGCTTTGAAATTAGGCAACAGGCTGGCCGCGCGACCAGTTCTTACCAGGTCATAAAACCTGCGGTGCTCGCCTAATGCTGTTTCCACACGTTCTTCATGATAAATGTTAGCCAGTGTTACGGTAGTATAGGCAGGTAAAATGGTCATATCAGTGTTCCCCCCGCTCTTTCTCGCGCGTTCGCGTATGGAATTAACAAGATCTGTAGCATGGGAAACATCGCCGTTTTGGAACGAGGCCTCTGCTGTCCATAGCATTACCTGTGCCAGGCCATAAACCCGGTCATTGGTTGGGCCATCGCCGGTGCCTCCGCCATTATTGGTAGGTATTTCATTTACCGGCAACCAATATTTCCGGTTCCAGTAACCGGTTTCGCTTAACGAGGTGTTGGCTGTTGTTCCATCAGGCAATTTCTCGTTATTAAATATAACTGTTGATAAAAGCCTTGGATCACCCTGCTCGAATTCATTAACCAATGATTGTGAAGGCACTACGAAACCATAGCCCCAGGTATTACGTGGCGCATCAAAAAGATCGAGCAAATTACCAACGCCCTTACCGGGAATATCTTCGTTATTTACTTCGAAAATTGATTCAGGCCCAAATTCACCGGGTAGTGTCCATATCTGTGTAACATCAGGCGCAAGTGAGTACTGGCCCGATGTTATTATCGCATCTCCTAATTGCTGTGCCTGTGTGAATTTTTTCTCCCACATGTAAGTTTCTAACAATAGTGCTTGAGCCGCGCCTTTGGTTGCCCTGCCGCGGTCTGTTGCGGCCTGGTCGCTTTGGTTTGGCAAATCGGCTATTGCAGTATTGGCATCAGATTCAATAAGCGCCAAAACATCAGCTTCCGGCGATTGCGAAACGTTATAGTCACCATTATCAATAGGCGCTTTAATAATTGGAACGCGGCCAAAAAGCCTGTCTAACTGCAAATAATAATACCCGCGCAGAAAATAAGCCTCGCCCAAAACCTGAGTTTGCAACTTGCTATCCATCGTGATCCCTGGTACCTTTTGTAAAACCAGGTTAGCGAGATATATCCCCCTGAAATTATCGCGCCACGCATTATAAACATAGCCGTTATCGGCCTTTGCGGTGAACAATTTAAGATCCTGTATAAGGCTTTGGTCGGAAGCGCCGCCACCGCCTTTGTTGGCATCATCGGCCATAATATCACCAAACGATGAGGGAGAATACCCGCCATAGGCCTGGTCTTTCATGTTGCGGTAAGCATCGGTAACTGCGGCAACAGCATCGGCACTGGTTTTGTAAAAGCTTGATGTTGATAAATGCGCCGTTGGCGTTTCATCTAAAAACTTGTTGCACCCTGCGAAACCGATGATGGTAACAACAGCTAATATATTTTTTAAATATTTCATAATGAGTTATTTTTAATATTTCCTGATTAAAAAGATAAACTTGCACCCGCGGTAAGTGTCCTGCTTTGTGGATAGATCGCGTCATCAATACCCAGGTCCAGTGTTCCGTTATTACCCTGGTTTTGTGTCCCGATCTCAGGATCATATCCTTTGTATTTTGTAAAGGTTAACAGGTTTTCTGCCGAGATGTAAAATCGCAATGATCTGATTTTTGATTTTTCCAAAAGGGCTTTTGGCAATGTGTAACCTAACGATATATTTTGCAGGCGCAAGTATGAACCGCTTTGCAAGTAAAAGCTTGACGGGCGGGAATTGTTGTTAGGATCGGTTGATATTAACCGGGGCATGGTATTGCTGGTACCCGGGCCTGTCCAACGGCCAAGCGCTGCCTGCTCCAAATTATAATTCGAGACAAAGAATCCGTAGGTATAATATTCATATGCGGCCGCTATCTTGTTGCCGTACACGCCATCAAAATACATATTCAGATCAAAGTTTTTGTAAGTGGCGCCAAGATTAAAGCCATACGTTAATTTGGGGATTGGAGACCCAAGGAAAGTTTGGTCATTTTGGTCAATTACACCATCACCATTCAAATCTTTAAAGCGTATATCACCGGGCGCTGTACCTGCCTCCTGGGTGGCGTGGTTCTTAACATCTGCTGGGGTTTGAAAAATACCATCGGCTACATATCCATAAAACGAAGCGATGGGATGGCCCACTTCGGTCAATTCAAAACTACCCGGCTTAAAACTTCCGCTATAAGTTTTTTCACCTGTTTGAAGCAGGCTAAGAACTTTATTTTTTATGGTTGCGAAATGTAAACCTGCATTAAAATTTAGGTCGCCCGAAAATTTCGTAGTATAATCGGCAGAGAATTCAACTCCCGAGTTTTTCATGGAACCGGCATTTTCGCGAGGGCTTTGTGTGAAACCCGACTCAGACAGGATATTAAGACTAAGCAACATGTCTTTTGTTGTCTTTTCATAATAATCAAAAGAGCCGCTAACATGGTCGCCAAATAAATGGTAATCAAAGCCCGCGTTCCATTGTTCATCCTGTTCCCATTTCAGGTTAGGGTTTGGTAAACCCGATGGGTCGGCTGCCGGTACTGCGGCAGCAGGGTTCCCGATCGCATAGTAGTTGGTGTTAATACCCGCCGAATAATCATAATACCCAACTGGGGCCTGGTTACCTACTATGCCCCAGCTACCACGTATCTTCAGGTAACTAAGCGTGTTGCTTTTAGGGAAAAACGATTCATTGGTCAGGTCCCAACCCAGGGCGGCAGAAGGGAAGTTACCATACCTGTCGTTTACCCCAAATTTTGATGAGCCGTCACGACGGATAGTGGCAGTAAGAAAATAAGTGCCTTTATAATTATAATTTAAACGCCCCATAAAAGAAAGAAGGTCCCACTCCTGCTGGCTGCCACCAACCTGTACGTTGCTGATGCCCGCGTCAAGATATTGCAAATAGGGGTCGTTACCGGGTTGCCCCTGGTTTGAGCCATGTATATAGTTATAGGTAAACCGTTCGGCTGAAACACCCGCCAAAATATTGAAATGGTTGTCTTTGTTCAGGTTAAGATCATAGGTGGCTGTGTTATCCCATGTCCAGTTAATAGCCTGATCTTTTTGCTCATAAAGTGTTGCATTCGGGTTGTTAAAATTAGGTGCTACATCATAAGTAGGTGTAAATTGTTTGTTATCAGTAAATTTTACATCAAGGTCATACGATGTTTTTAAGATTAATCCTTTAACAGGTTTGTATTGCAAATATGTATTGCCTAATAAACCGTATTGGTTGTAAGGATAGTTTTCATACAAATAATGAATTTTTGCCACCGGGTTTATAATGTCAGAATATTTGGTGGCAGTATAGTTGCCATTCGCATCCTGTACGGGTATGGTGGGGTCTTCAGCTATTGCCTCGTTATTTACGCTTCCGTCAACACTGTGTGTTAATGATTTACTAAATAACAGGCTTTCTCCAAATTCAACGTTCGGCTTTGGATTAAAAGTAAGATTATTAGAAAGGTTCAATCTTTTATAATCCGTACCTATTATTGTACCGTTCTGGTCAAGATAACCTGCGCTAACACGGTAATTCGTGGTCGGGCTTCCCCCGCTTATTGCCAGGTTATAATTTTGTGAATAGGCTGTACGGTATATGGCGTTTTGCCAATCGGTGGTTGAAGTATAATCAGCCGGCGGATTATCAAATGGTGTTGGCTTTCCGGCATTTGTATATGCTTCGTCATTAAGCAGTACATAGTTTGAAGCACTTACCATTTTTAATATTTTGCGTACTTGCGACATATCCTGGTAAGTACTGAACGTGATCTCGGAGTTATCCTTACTACCATGTTTTGTCTTAATCAATATTACACCATTCGCTCCACGCGAGCCATAAATTGCCTGGGCCGACGCGTCTTTCAAAATATCGATAGACTCTATGTTTGTAGGATCAAGGATATTAACATCATTTGAAGCTAATGGGACACCATCAATTACGTATAAAGGGTCGGAGTTATTAATAGAAGTGAACCCCCTTATACGTACCTGGGCAGTTGAACCCGGCTGGCCTGAATTCTGGATGATCTGTACGCCTGCGGTTTTACCTTCCAGGGCTGATTGCAGGTTTGTAGCCGGCTGATCCTTTAGCTTGTCGGCACCAACAGAAGAGATGGCACCGTTAACGTCGCCCCTCCTTTGCGTTCCGTAACCTACAACCACTACTTCATCTAAAGATGACAGTTGCTCCACTAAGGTCACGTCTATTGTTGCTTTACTGTTCACAGGTATTTCCTGTGTAACGAACCCAATAAAACTAAACGTTAACGTTTCGTTACCTGTGGGCAACTTTATTGAATAAGCGCCATTAACATCAGTGATGGTACCGTTGTCAGTGCCCTTTACTTTTACGGTTGCACCCGGTATCGCAACTCCTTTTTGATCAACAATTTTACCGGTTACAGTAACCTGCTGACTGGCTGTAGTTACAGGTACTGCAACTGCTTTTTGCCTTATTATAACAGTCTTATTATCAATAATATATGTAAGCTGTTGACCGTTAAAACACTCATTAAGAACTTTATCCAGGGAAGCATTCTCAACTGATATACTTACGGGTTTAGCGTTGTTCAGCATATCGCTGTCATATAAAAAGTCGTAGCCGCTTTGTTTTTTTAATTTTTTAAATACGGAACGTAATGAGGCTTCTTTAACTGTTATACTAACTTTTTGAGCGTAGCTTGCCGCACTTACCTGTAAAAATGATACTGTCAGTAGAATAACTATGAGTTTCATAATGAGCAGCGATTTTAAAAATACGCGGGAATTGCATTTGCGTAGAAATGCATTAATAATTTTATACATTTGATTGAGGTTAATTTATAATTGGTTGTGCTATCAATTGGTTATCTATACCTTGTTTGCCATTGGCAAGCAGACCGGGGGCACTCCACTGCTCCTGGTCTCTCTTCTTTTCAAGATAACGTTCTTCTTTTTGTGCAAGTAAGTTTACGGCATCACGGTTATCCTCCTTCCTTCTACCTTGAAATGAATTGAACCCGTAAGTTCAAGATCTTTCAGCACCTGCGATACATCGGCAAAGCGCGATACAGTACCCCCGAAATTTTTACGCTTGAGTTGCTGGGAAAATACTACGTCAACATCGTACCAGCGCGAAATACGTTTCATTATGGTTTGGATGTCTTCATCGTTAAATGCAAATAATCCATTTTTCCATGCCACGACATCATCCATATCTACCTGTTCTATTTTGAAGGCATTTTGTTGATCGTTTAAAGTCCCCTGCTCACCGGGTTTAAGTATTGCTACAGCCTTATTACCCAAAAGCTTAACAGAGCCTTCAAGTAAGGATGTTTTTACTTCCTTATCATCGTTATAGCCCATAATGTTAAAATGCGTACCGAGGTCCTGTACCGTAATGCCATTCACCATTACTTTAAATGGCTTTGCCGTATTTTTCACCACCTCGAAATATGCTTCACCCGAAAGCTCTACGTGCCTGTCCTTTCCATTGAACGCAACCGGAAATTTCATGGTGGAAGCCGAGTTTAACCACACCTTTGTTCCATCGGCCAATACCAACTGATACTGCCCGCCCCGTGGAACAGTTATGGTATTATAAATAACATGAGTATCGGCAGGTGTACCCGCTGAGGATTTTTTCCCGTACTCCAGCAAGCCGTCTTTTACTTTATTTACACGGGTATTTCCCTGTGCTAACAAGCTGCCATTTTTTAGCCCGTTAAGCGTGATAACAACCCCATTGGCGGTAGTTAAATAAGCTTTGTTGCTGCCGGGTACTATATGATCAACCTGGTTTTTAACGGCATAATTAATTTTAGTTTTATTTGGATATAGCTTAAAAACCAATATACCTGCCGTGAAAAAAATTATCGCAGCGGCTGCAATTTTTAAATAGAAGCGTTTATTTGATACCCTGTCCAGATAATCATGGTTTAAGGTTTGGCGGATATCGTTCTTTAATTTTTGCCTGATGTGTTTTTTATTGCCAAACTGTGCATCCCATTTATCATCAGGCATAGAAATTTCATCCTGGTAAGACTCCAGCAGTTGCTTTTCCTCAGGCGTGCATTTGCCAGACAGGTTCTTTTCATAAAGAATAAGAAACTCTTCTTTGGTGATCATTAAAGTAAAAGTTTTTGGTATATACTAACTAAGTATACTTTTCATGGGCGCACACCCATGCTTTTTAAATATTTTTTTATTTTTCATAAAAATTGCGCTGAAAAACATTTTTTCTATTTTAGCATCACCAATTATGCTTAAAGTTTTTAAAAGCGATTCCGACTTATGGGAGGACATTCGTAATGACAACGAATTGTCTTTTGAAGTGCTTTTTGACAGGTATTGGGCAAGATTATATAAAATTGCTTTTCAGAGGTTAAATGACCAGGAACAAAGCATGGAGATAGTTCACGATGTGTTTGTGAGCCTCTGGAACAGGCGTAAGGAACTACAGATAAATGCTTTTCCTAACTTTCTGCTCACGGCAATAAGATACCAATTATACAACCGTGCAAAAGCTCCTAAACTCGCCATTGCTTTTAGGGCTGACCTAACGGATAGTGTTCAGTCGGAACTAAATTTGGCAGATACCAGCATCAGGGAACTGGAATTGCAACGCGAATTAGGATTTTATTTAGATCAATTACCTAAACGCTGCCACGAAATATTTCACTTAAGCCGCATTGAACACCTTTCAAACCAGGAAATTGCTGACAAATTAGGTGTTTCGAAAAAATCGGTAGAAAATCAACTGACCGTTGCATTAAGACACCTGAGAATAGCATTCAAAAACATTGCCTACATGGTGTTATTCTTCCATCTTTTCTTTTGACTACTTTTCTAACAGTGCCCCCACCGGAAAATTTAACGATAGATACATTGAACATCTTTTTTAATCCATTACCTATATCCTGAAACGGTAATGCTCAAACATATCGCCATACGTGTCCCTAAACAAGGCGAGGGTTGTTTCAGCTAATTCGCCGCACAGTTCAAACCTGCTTATCTCCATCGGAATTTGATACTTAGCGGAAATCGGCGCGATCAGCTTTAAATGCGATAGCAGGGCCGCTTCGTCAGCATAAGCCTCTGTGATAAAGCATTCCCCGGTATGCGGGTCTTTTAAATAGCAGTCATAACTTAATACCTGCGCGGGACCTTCATCAGCCACAATTGCTTTAAGTTCGCCGGTCATTTGTATGAATCGGAGACGATCGGCCGGATCAATCCTGGCTTTTGCAGTAAGTCGTAAAACCTTGTTAGCTTCCATGATACATAAATAGTAAGGAAATATTATTCTCTTATTCCCTTATTGTTGTTTACACCGTTACGATAATTTTGCCCACGGCATTTTTTGTTTGGATGAGCGAATGGGCTTTGGCCATTTCGTCCAAAGGAAATGTTTGGGATACATGGGTTTTGATGGCACCCGTAGCTAACAATTCCGCAATAGCAGCCAGATCCTCTTCGCTTTTATGCACCAGCACCCTGTAGCCGGTTACATTAGCTGATTTAAGCTGTTTTAACATTTCATCATCAAAATCTACAATTAGGCTAAGCAATGTGCCGCCCGGCCTGATTGCCTTTAAGGAGCGCTCGATATGACGCACATCATCGCTCCAAACCGCATCATGTACCATGTCGGCATCGGTTACCAGTTCCTCAAAGGCCTGCGTTTGATAATCAATAAATTCGTCTGCACCAAGCCCCAACACAAAATCCCTGTTCCCGCCTGAAGTTACAGCGATAACATAAGCCCCGAAATGTTTAGCGAATTGAACGGCATAATGGCCTACGCCGCCTGATGCGCCGGTTATTACCACTTTATCACCTTTTTTTACTTTTCCGCCTGTCACAACCGACTGCCAGGCGGTGAGCGCAGCTAATGTTGCTCCCGCGGCCTCACCGAACGAGATGTTGTCTGGCTTGAGCATCAGGTCTGTTTCGGGTGCCGCAACATATTCCGCATAACCATTGGCCTGGCCTACAAATTTTACCATGCCAAATACCTCATCTCCTGTTTTGAACCTGGTGATTGACGGCCCAACTTCTGTCACTATTCCTGCTATATCCCAACCAAGGATGATGTTTTCTTCATCACCCTTTAGTTGCAGTACATAATTTAACGAGTCCTGGTTGCGGCGGGCAAAAGCGTCAACCGGGTTGATACTGATTGCTTTTACTTTTACCAAAACTTCATCGTCCTTTATTAACGGAATTGCTACTTCTGCCAGCTCCAGGTTTTCCGGGCCGCCCACAGCCTTTAAAATAATTGCTTTCATTTTCTAATTTATTTATTGTTCAAAATTAGATTGACAGTATCTTTGTATCAAGTATGCACTTTTTGGTATCCTACATACTAAAAATATACTATCCAGATTATCAAATACTTATAATTTAGATATGACAATCAACAAACCGACACCCGACTGCTGTGTAGACTTTGCCTTCCAGCGTATCGGCGGAAAGTACAAGGGCCGTATCATTTACAGCATTCATGTCGACGGCATCTTACGTTACGGCCAATTAAAAAAAGCCATTAAGGGTATTACTCCAAAAATGCTGACCCAAACATTGAGAGAATTGGAGAGCGACAAACTGATCAGCCGTAAAGTCTATGTAGAAGTACCGCCCAAGGTAGAATATACCTTAACAGAGTCCGGCCGGAAACTGATCCCGTTTATCGAATATTTAAAGGAATGGGTGGAAGACCTGGTAGCCGGCGACCCTGATCATGAACTACATGAACAGCATGAGCTTTACGGACACTAAATATCCAATACTGTGTCTTTCATTGCCTACCCACTTTTAGGTCAAAGATCATTATTCAATTACATAACTGTTAATTGCATCTTCTAATAAGGTTTCCCCAGTCACCTGGTATTGTCCTGTTTTCTAAAAAATGATGTGCTCTTTGTTAAAACCCTCGTTCATTTCTGCCATCATTTGTGATGCAGCAGTGGTAAATCCGAACGACTCATAGGAGGCTGCATACCGTTCAGTCTGGATAGTTTCGGCCCTTACAGGCCTGTTCAAAGTTCCGGAACTATGTAAAATTCACATTTATCAATTGGTAAAAACGATCAGAACTTTATTATAATTTATTTCCGTTAGGGAATTTCACACCTGAAATTCTTTCGCAAGCGGCCAGAAAACCTTCCTGGATGGTTACATTATCGGCGGCAGGATGATATTCCCTTCGCTTTTGATGATAAAAATATTTTCCGGTAACCAATGCTTTCTCGTCATTGCTTACGGCCAGCCAAACCTGTGTTTTCGGAGCGTCAGCTAAACTATCCGGTGCGCCGGCGCCACCCATTTTGGTAGCCACCCATCCGGGTTCCAAAGCGTTAGCGTATATCTGTGGAAAATGTCTTGCTACGGCAAATGCCAGTAATACATCGTGTAATTTAGTATCCGAATACGCCTGGTAACCGTTCCATCTTTTGTTATCCCAGGTTAAATCTTCCAGTGATGGGCTGCCCTCCCGATGTAATCCGGAGCTTAAGTAGATCAAACGTTTAGGCAATTGAATCAAGCTTGTTAAAATGTAAGGGGCAAGGCTGTTAACAGCAAATAGTGGCGGTAGGCCGTCGATTGAATTGCCCCTGCGTGATTCCCGATAACCTATGCCTGCATTGTGAATGATGGCGTCAAAGTGACCCAATTTGTTTACTTTTTCTGCCAGTTCAATGGTTTCTTTAATACTGGACAGATCCCCGGAAACGACCGTTTCAGCTCCCGGTGCTTCGGACATCGCTTCCCCCGCACGTTGGTCATTACGTGCATGTAATACAACTTGGTGCCCGTCAGCGATTAATAATTTGGATGCCATCTGGCCAAGGCCGTCTGCTGCCCCTGTGATGAATATACGTGACATTGTTCCTCCTTTATTTATGGTACAAATGTAGGGCCGTAAATTTCTCTGGCGTTTAACAAATGGTAAAAACGTGTTAACGAATGTTTTTCGTATTCTGTTTAATGATTTGGTGATGTGATTATTTTAAGACACCAGTTGCAGCGTCAAAAAAAAACCAGAAGTGCTGGTGACAATTCCGATCGTAAATTAGTTTGCCCTAACAAAGGTATACCTGGTATAGTATGAGCATAACGGTGGTGTCGTAAGGGAAATACACGCATTTACAGCAATCCGTCTAATTCATCTTTTCCATTGATGCGGTTCCGTATTATTTTTATGATGATTATAATTAACAGGGTAATAACAGGGAAAATAATAGTTGATAGAAATGTATCGGCATCCATTCGTATCTGGCTAATAGGTTTATTTCCTGTTGACTGTTTAATCTCCAGCGCCCCTAATCATTGTTGCTTAATCTAATTTTTGCATGTCCATTTTAATCACCATGCTGCTCATTTTTAAAGCCTCGCGCAGATGCTGTATTTGTTCAAGACTTCCGTTGCAGCATATTTCTTCATATGCCGATTTTAATCCAATAAACTCATGGCGGGTTATTACAATTTTCATACAACCAGGTAAAATAGTAAAATCGCTATAATCATATCCCGGGGCAAGCCTTACTACTAATTGCCATGTCGCTTGTTGTTTGTATGCAGTTGCATCCTCCGTCTGCTTAAACAAAGTGCACGATTGTAAAAACATCAGCGACATTAGGCAAAGGCATAGCCAGGGTTTACACAAAAACCATTTTTTTTTCATTGAATAGATAATAATTATTTAACGGTTCATTTAATAATTACTGAAAACGGCACCGTTGCCGGTGGTATACACTGGTGGTCATCACAGGTCATAAATTCTATACTGCCCTTTATGGTGACGGGGCGGCCTGCTTTTAACTTTACCTTTTGTTGAAATATGGCACTGTTTTCAAAAAAGCTCACCGTCATTCCATCGAAAACTTTTTCTACGCGGGTAAGGGGTTTGGGTTCCACCGTGTTTCCTACCAGGGTATAGTCTTTTGATGGCTCAAAAGTAATAGTGGTTTTGGTAGGGCCGCCATTTGGTACAGTTTGCGAATACAAATGCCAGCCATCATCAATTGTTGCTTTTAAAAAAACAACGCCTTCGGTACTGCTTAATCTTTTGGAGCCATAGCTCCATTTTACCGGGTCTAATATCTGTGCTTTTGCTGCATTTAAAAAGCAAAACAGTATGAATGTTCCTAATACTATCTTTTTCATATTTAATACTATTCAGTTGGGTTTAACAGTAAACTATTATTCAATTACTTCCCAAAAAAGTGCTAAGTTTTTCCTCCAGTTCTTTACCGAAAAGTCTGCGGCCTACTATTTTCCCATCAGGGTCGATCAAAAAATTGTCCGGTATAGGTTGTACCCCGTATTTTTGGGCAATGGCATTGTCAAGTGCCTTGTGGTCACAAGTATTTACCCATTCTTCAAGCTTGTCATCTGCGATAGCTTTGCGCCAGCTCTTGTCGTTTTCATCAAGCGATACGGCAATAACCTGGAATTTTTTGTCCCTGAAGCGATTGAATGCCTTCATCAGGCCAGGGCCTTCTTCACGACAGGGCACACACCAACTCGCCCAAAATTCAATAAGCACATAACGCCCCTTGAAATCAGCAAGACTGAGAGGTTTTCCATTCATATCAGTAGCGGTAAAAGCCGGAGCAGTTTTTCCAATTTCAACTCTTTTTTTTGCTGCGATCTTTGAAGGGATTTCTTTAAGCATGACTGAATTCTTTGCAGGCGGCTGCAGGCTCTTATATAAGTCTTCGAGTTCTTCTGCGGAAAGAAAATCCGTAAGTAAATAGACCGTCGTCGCGCTATACATTGACTTTGGATGCGTTTTAGCATAATTTAAACGAAATTGACTCCGTTCAGCGACAAGACTGTCCACTTTCTGCGTCATCTGTTTGTATTTCACTATGTCGCCTGTTTTATAAAGGCGCCTTGCCTCCTCACTTATTGGTCTTAATTTCTGATCATAAGGGGCCTCAAGTGCCAACGCCCTGGCATAGTCGTCATTTATCGGTGTACCGGTCACAGTTGCGTCAAACATTTCTTCAACATCACCCTTAATATTGATCGTTCCTTTATCAAGGAAAAAGATAAAATTTCCCTTTTTTCTGTCTGATAAACTGGCCGATACTTCATAATTGCCATCGGCACTTCCCTCGTAATCAAACCGATCGTTGTTTGCAGGTATTTTGATCAGGGAATATCTATTTTCGTCAGCTCTTATGTTGAGAAAAAGCGTATCATTTTTTAAGCCTTTTATCTCCCCTTTTATCTCGTAATTAAAACCTAGCGCGCTTCCAACTGAAGGCAACACTGCCGCTATAAAAATAATGACCCGGCATAAATTCTTTATATTCATAACTTAATATTGTTTAGTTAGCTGAAGGCTGATGCAATAGTGAATTGATCATTAGCTCCAAAGTCCGGTGGTTATCCCCCTCAATTCTAAAGTCCGTAAATACGATCTTACCATTTTGGTCGATCAGGAAATTCGTGGGTTCTCCGCGTACGCCATAATCCTTAGTTGTTCCATCTATACCATGTAATGGGATAAAGGTGTATTTTGTATTTTGCATGAATGGAACTACATATGGGTCTTGCTCGGGTGCTACATTAATACCGATGAATGCTACCTGCTGATCTTTATACTCATTCATCACGGCCTGGAAATGCGGAAATTCGCCCCTGCAAGGCCCGCAGCCGGGGAACCAGAAAGTCAACAGCACAACTTTACCTTTCAGGTCATCAAGGCTTAATTTGCCGTTACTGGTATAAAGGCCCAGGTTAAACGGGGCTGCTGGCTTAGCATTACTGTTTCTAATAGTTTGTACATCCTTTTCCACATCAGCTTTGCTTTTTCCCAATTTTTCGCCATAAGATTCAGTTGTCGCTAATAATTTATCTGTGGGCATAGTGGCAAATTTGGTCGCTAGGCTGTCGTACGCCCCTTTGGTATTACCTGCTTTGTCCAAAACTGAAGCCTCTTCGGTATAAAAAAAGTCGTCGACATTCGGGTAGCGGGGCCTTTTTGTCTGTGCAAGCAAGGCAACAGCATCGCTATACTTTTGGTCTTCTACAAGCTTACGCTCCTGTATTATATTTTCGTTAAATGCCTTCATCGCCTTCCAGTACTTATCATCCGTTCCCACTTCATTGGCTAATGATTGCGCCTTTGCAGGATCAATTTCTATATACGCGGCCCATAATGACGACATTCCATCGGCTGACCAACCAAATTTTGCGGGTGGGTATAAACTACGCAGGGCCTCAAAATATTTTATCTTGTCATCATTATTTACCGACCTTTCAGCAAGCCAGTACAATGCCTGTGCCCCACGCTCGTTATCCGGAAAACGTTTTGTAAAATCAAACACTTTTTGGCTGTATGTTGCAGGATCTTCGTCTTCCATGCTATTCAAATAATAAAAAGCATACCCAGCGTTAGCAGGGTCGGCAAGGCTTGCTTTATGCATATATTCTTTTGATAAATCTTGTTGGCCCCAGCGGTCGGCATCAATTGATAAATAATACCATGCCGTAGCATTTTTAGGGTCCATTTGCACAACTTTTTGCAAATACGGCGTAGCCTGGGGTAGTTCGCTATCCCACAACGCCTCGCCAATGGCAAATGGGAAATTTATATTATTCGGATACTTCTCCATCCATTTTTTATACTGCACCACAAGCTCGGGGTTGTTCTTGTCAAACGCTACTCCCATAGCCTTTATATAGGCTTTATGCGCGCTAAGGCTGTCGGGGTTTGCCTCTACGGCTTCCTTTAGCTTTTGTATTTCCTGCGGTGTAGCATGGCTCTTAGGGCCTGTACCTGCCGGTGTAACGCTTTGCGATAAAGCGGACTGGCTGATGCCTGCGATGAGGAATAAAATCAGGCAAAGCTGATAGCTAAATTTAGTTTTCATAATTATTATTTTTAAATGATCCTTAATTCTTCACTGAATGTCTATATCTATTTAAATCATATTGCGTTATGCTCAAGCAGCATATTGATCATCATTTCCAGGTCGTCTTCATTATTTCCGTCTATTCGAAAATCTTTAAAGACAATCCTTCCCTGGTTATCGATCAAATAATTAGCAGGTGCTGCATTGTGATTGTCAAGATTTCCTTTTTTCCTTCCCTTAAAATCCGCCAGCGGTGTAAAACTATACCCGCTTGATCTCATAAAGGGAATCACATATTCATCTTGATCGGGCACAATATCTATCCCTACAAAAGCAAGGTCCTGGCTTTTATATTTCTTAACTACATTTTGAAAATGCGGAAATTCACCGCGGCATGGCCCGCAGCCGGGGAACCAGTAAGTTAACAAAACCGCTTTACCTTTATAATCCGATAAAGAGGTGCTGCCTGGTGCCAGGTAATTCTTCAAGGTAAAAGGCGTAGCAAGCTCAGCTGCCATATCAATCCGCTTCCAGATATCGGCATCCACCTTTGCTTTATCCTTACCCATTTTATTGCCAAAACCCACTATGGCCGCTTTTAGTTTAACGGTTGGATTTTTTGCAAAAACAACAATCAGGCTATCATATGCTACGCCGGTATTGCCCGCTATATCATTGGCCGCTGCTTTTAATATTGGCAATCCATCATATTCATACTCCAAATATTTAGGCATCCTGGCCTGGTTCAGCAAACTCAAGGCCTGACCTCCCTTTTTCTGATCGAGCAGGTTTTTGGCCTGCATTATTTGCTGTGCAAATATTATCTTGGTCTCCCAGTTTTTACTTTCATCCCCTTTAATTGCTGCCATTTCCTGTGCAAGTGATATGGCTTTACCGGGGTCATTATCCAATAAAATAGCATAGAAGCCTGACATTCCGCCGGACGACCAATCGAATTTTGCAGGTGGAAAGCTGCTCTTCAACAGTTCATATATTTTTATTTTATAAGGAATATCTCTGGAACGCTCAGCAAGCCAGTACAGCGCTTGTGCTCCGCGTTCGTTATCGGGAAAACGCCTGGCAACATCCAGCGTCATTTCTTTGTACTTCTTTTCATCTTTATCGCGAAATGAATCAGCGTAGTAAAAAGCATACTCGGCATTGGCCGGATCTGATTTAGCTGCTTTTTCCAGGTATTCATCTCCACCCGTAAAATCTCCCCAGCGCTGCGCGTCTTCCCATAAACCGCCCCACGCATCGGCGAATTTAGGGTTGATAGCTACCGCCTTTAATAAATATGGCTTTGCTTTTGGGCTTTCCATATTGGTAAAGGCATTACCGATAGCAAAGGGCACCATGGCTGATTTTGGGAACATTTTCATCCATTGCTCATATTGGGCAGCTACCTCAGGGCTGTTTATACCAGCAGCTTTAATATAGGCCTGGTGAGTTTTTAAACTATCAGGTGTAGCCTCAACAGCAGCCCGCAATTTTTGTATCTCCTGTGGCGTAGCGCTGCCGGTTCCGGCGGTAGTTTGTGATAATGCCGGCTGGCTGATGCTGAAAATAAGCAGCAATAGCGTGTATACTGTATATTTTATGTTGGTTTTCATGATAAATGATTTTTATTTAAGAATTTCGGAGTATATCATTCACTTACAGACTCTTGTGGATGTGTTAATGAGGCGGCTTTACTGCCGCCTCATTAGGCTTCCAATAAAACAGCTAATTTGTTTAATAAGAAGGGTTTTGTATCATAGTGCCATTTTCCGTTATCTCGGCATAAGGTATTGGCAAAAGAAACCGGTCTTTTATTTTAAGCAGCGGTTGTATAGTTTGGATGGTAGCCAGCGGCAGCCTTCTTAAAGCAAACCAATCGGCCCCGTTTTCGCCTACAAAGTTTTTCAGCTCTTCCTTAACTATCAATAGCTGTAGTTCAGCTGCTGAAGAAGCATTATCAACTGCAGTAAAATCCGTTATGCCGTTATGCCCCTCCACTGTCTTCAACAATGTTTTTGCTGTGGGGAGGTCGCCGTTAGCTAGTGTAATGGCCTCTGCCTCCAGCAAATAAGCTTCGGTTAGCCTGAAGGCGTAGCTTTCTTCACTAAGCGGCGTTTGCTCAATGTTGTCAGGGTCGCCTGAATAGTATTTCGTAAATTGATTTGTCGGCGTACCATAATAATTAGCAAGTTTATACACCCACTGATTTCGCGGGTCATTTTTTAATAAGCTAACCAGTGTGTCTGTTGGAGTATATTGAAAATAATACTGGTAATTGTTGAATTTCCAGGTTTCGTTAGGAAATGGCTGAACCCCTAAAATAACCTCCTTGCTTGAAAAACCTTTTGAAAGAAAAACATCGCTGGTGTTACCTTCAAGTGCAAACGGCCCGTTGTTGATAATATCATTGGTTAAGCTGACCACCTCGGTATAATCGCCGGCAGCGCCCCGGTTTATGAGCAACCTGGCCTTCAGTAATTTGGCCGCCGAAGCATTTGCATAATAAATGTGTGCATTTAAAGCGGGAAGATCAGGAATGGCCGCGTCCAGGTCAGCAAGAATAGCAGTGTAGCATTGCCCCACAGTTGAACGGGGAAGGTTGATATTACCGGATGTAACAAATTCATCCCTTAAAATAATGCCATATTTACTGCTGACATCATAAAACTGGCCATAAAACAATAACAGCTGGGTATCGCCAAATGCCCTTAAGAATTTAGCTTCGGCTATCATTTGTTTTTTGGCAGCCGCTGGTATTGCTGTAACAGGTGCAACATTTTTTAAAAAGCCATTTGCCGCGTTAACAATATTATAGCCATATATCCATTGAAAGTCGGCACCATAGGCTTGTGGATTAAAGCCTGATGGGGCCCAGTTCTGGCTTGAATTGGACATTGTACCAGCCAAACATGATGGCAATGCTTCATTAGCGTCAGACCACTCAAGTGATGGAATATTATTACGATCAACACCGACATCGGCAAACCGGTAGTATATGCCATTTAATACAGTGAAGGCACTTTGCTCATCCACAATAACTTTTCCGTCCACTTCCGAAGTGGTAGGATAAACATTTAATTCCTTTTTACAGGCGCTTAGTATCAAAAGCGATAAGAGGAAGCTTAAAAGTTTTATATTTAAATTTTTCATTTTTACTTATTTAAAAATTAGTAATTAAAAACCTGCTTTCAACCCAATAGAGAATGTCCTTATCGTCGGGTAATTACTTACATCAAAATAACCGCCCGTTACACTATAAGGGTCATCTGATATCTCGGGGTCGTTGCCCGGGTATTTGGTGATGGTAAAAATGTTGGTTGCCGAAACAAATACTGAGGTGTTTTTCATACCGGCCCTTTTAAACCAGCTGCTGCTGCTTAAATCGTAGCTAAGCGTTAATGTCCTCAATTTCAGATAGGATGAGCTGAATACATCCAGGTTTGATGAACTGTAATCATAATAGTCAAGTATTAAGCGCGGCTCGTTAGCATTGGTATTGCCGGGGTAATAACGGTTCAATATGCTTGCATTGGCATTAGCTACTCCCTGGAACTCGGTACTGGCCGCATGATCGCCCCAAAGCAGCTGGCCGCCAACCGAATACGTGAAATAAAACTCAAGGTCGAACTTTTTGTAAGTAAAACCCTGTGTAATACCGCCGTAATATTTCGGAGCCCCATACCCGATAGTTTGGTTAATAGCAGGGGCTTCATAACCATAAGCTGCTGTGCTTTCGTCTAGCCTAAACATTGGGTCGCCAATTGAAGCAGGTATATAAGAAGCGAAAAATCCTAATTTCTTTTGATAAGCATCGGCCTCAGCCTGGGTTTTGATAATGCCGGTAACATAAGACCCGGTAATAATACCCAGTGGTTTACCCTGTATCAATGCTGTATTACCGCCATAAAAACTGGGCAGCGTTTCTAATCCTGAAAGGCTGCTGATCTGGGTCAGGTCGGCATTAGGATTTAAATGCGTGACTATGGATTTGCTGAAAGTTACATTAACCGAACTGCTCCATTTAAAACCAGTTGTGCGTATAATATCACCACCTACGGTTATTTCCAGGCCTGTGTTTTTTATACCAACAGCATTGGTTAACAATGAAGAATAAGAACTGCTTGGCGCAACAGGGAATGATAAAAGGTCGCCGCTGGTTTGTTTGTTATAATAGTCAACGGTTGCTGTAAGGCGGCTGTCAAACAACGAAATGTCTAACCCGGCATCAGCTTCCCTGGTACTTTCCCACTTTATGTCATTGTTTCCAAGTTGAGAAGGTATAAGTGCGCTGCTGCCAGCGTAAGAATGAGGGCTGAATAAAGTACGGTACATCTGGTCGCCGATATTCTGGTTACCTGTTAAACCATAACTACCCCTGAATTTAATATCATCAATCCATTTAACATTCTTTAAAAAATTCTCCTGTGATATGCGCCAGGCAACTGCACCCGATGGGAAATACCCAAATTTATTATTAGGTCCGAATTTTGATGAACCATCAGTTCTGCCTGTGAAGGTGAACAGGTATTTATCCATTAAGCTATAATTTGCCCTGGCATAGAATGACAATAGGTAGCTTTGCGGCATGCTGGGGTCATCGCCTGTTACATAAAGGGGCGTAACGGCCGACGACAGCCCGGTAAGCACATTATCATTAGGATAGCCCGTAGCCGTAGCGCTGAAGAAACTGGCTTTGGTTGTTTCATACGATTGCCCTACCAAAACATTTAATGAATTTTGGGCATTAAACTTTTTGGTATAGGTTAGTGTATTTTCCAGGAACCAGTCAGACATCCTCCGGTTGGAATTTCCGCCTATGCCGCCTTCATTTGCAACATTGCCATAGGCGCTGCCAATATCAAGATAACTTGGCGTATAATTCCTTTGGTTATAAGCCAGCATATTCAATGAACCGGAGCTTTTGAATTGCAGGTCTTTTGTAATATCATAAATAGCTGACACACTGCCCAAAAGGCTTACTGTTTTGGCATTATTAGTGGCAGTTAATAAGGCCACCGGGTTGGTGTAGGCTGTATACTGCGCGCCTTGCTGGTCAAAGTTCAGAAAATTGCCTGACGCGTCATAAGGTGAAAGATCCGGCCTTGCCCCTAAGGCCTGTGCATAAGCGTTATCGCCTATATTTTGGTCGGTATAACCCAAAATGATATTGGTTACAAACCGAAACTTTTTGCTAATATCATTTTCCAGGTTGATTTTACCCGAGATCCTTTGAAAATCTGTTGCCTTAACAACACCGGGGGTACTGTTATACGATATCGAGCTAAAATATTTGGATGAGCTGCTACCACCCTGCACCGCAACTTCGGCATTATGCGAAACAGTGGTGCGGGTAACCTCTTTTATCCAATTGGTATTGGCCGTTCCAAAAAATGAGTCGGGATGATTTAATATAAGGTCGGCGTTATCGGAAAGTGGATTGCCCGATGTGGTGTTATATTCAACCTGGTTTTGCGCCGCTTCGGTTATTAACGATTTGTATTGATCGGCATCCAGCAAATGTGGTGCATTATATTGCGATGATACAGTGGCGTAGTAGCTTGCGGTAATTACCGGCTTCATGTCGTTTTTACCGCGCTTGGTGGTAATGATCACCACGCCGTTGGCCGCCTTTGAACCATATATGGCAGTGGACGAAGCATCTTTAAGGATAGTAATTGATTCAATATCATCCGGGTTTAAACCGCCCAGGCTGTTTAGACCGTTGATAAAAGAAGAAGACAAACCAGAAATGCCGACATTGGAAACCACGGAATTACCGCCCGAAGTCGCATCCCCCATAGGGCTGCCTAAAGAATACCCTGGGTTAACGTAATTGCTTTGTACCTGTAGTGGCACACCATCAATAATATATAATGGGTCATTGCCACCCAATAACGAGCTGGAGCCACGTATCCTGATACGCACCGCACCACCTGGCGTACCATCACTTTTGGTAACCTGCACACCGGCAGCTTTGCCGGCAAGCGCATTATCAACGGTGTTAAATGGTACATTTTCTATATCCTTAGCCGCAACGGTTGATACAGCGCCCGTCAGATCCTTTCGTTGCGTATTACCATAACCCACCACAACTACATCATTTAAGCCGGTAACATTCTTTTCGAGCTTTATATTGAAGGTGGTTTTATTTTTAACTATTACTTCCTGGCTCTGGTAACCTATATAGCTGAATATGATAATGTCATTCTCTTTAACATCCCTAAAGAAAAACCTACCCTTATCATCAGTAGTAGTTACCCGGTTTGTGCCTTTTATACTAACAGAAACACCCGCCAAAGGGCCATTCTCATCTGCCACACTACCATTAACATTAACTGATGGGGCAACCAAATCGAGTACTTTATCAACTAATGATTCTTCTTTTTTTGTTACGACAACGTTTTTATCGATAATCTTAAAGCTGATGGGTAAATCTTTGAAACATATCGATAGCGACTGGTCGAGGGAAGCATCGGATACCTGGATGCTGACAGTAGCATTTTTTACATCATTATAATCATAAAGGATATCATAACCAGTTTGCTTTTTAATTGATTTGAGTACCTTTTCTAAGGGCGCATTCCTTTCATTAAGGGTTATCTGGCTGTAGCTTTTGGCACTTGCCTGTACTAAAACTACCAATAATAAAAAGGTGGTTATTTTCATTGCCAGTATTACTTTATGGGTCAGCAACCCGCCAGGTGAGCGGACGGCTTTAATAAAAGCGTTTTTTTTCATTACTTTTGTCAAGTTTGGGTTAATACGTTCAATAGTTCGTCAAAAAATTGTTTTCCGTGCGGATAGCCATCGGTACGGAGGGTTTGGCCCAGATATTTTCCGCAGGAGTACTTCCAATACTTCTGCGGTTTTTTCTGTAAACCCTTTTATGATTAATAATCTCTTGTAGTTATTTTTTCATGCTCTTCATGTTTTAAGGGTGATCAATGGGTTAATTATTTATTCTGATACGATTATCTTTTTTCCATCAATAATAAAATGAACGTTAGCTAAGGACAATAACTCCAAAGCTTTTGCAGCACTCAGGTTTCTATGCATTGACCCGGAGATCGCCCGCTCTTTTATATTTCCCTGGTAAACCACTTCAACATCATACCATCTTGAAAATTGCCGCATAACTGTTTTGATATCGTCCTTGTCGAATTGAAAAGACCCATTTTTCCAGGCCACGGCTTCATCCGTGTCAACACTTTGAATGCCTTTAAAGATGCCGGTTATATTTCCTGCTGCTATAGAAACCTGGGATTGTTGCCCTGGCTGCAATAACGCGACATGGTCGCCGGTTGAAACTTTAACACTGCCTTCCAGCAAAGTGGTTTTAATAGTACTTTCGTCATCGTAGGCATTAACATCGAAGTGTGTCCCTAAAACCTGGACCGTTTGCCCGCGGCTCTCAACACGAAATGGTTTTTCCGCATTATGTGCTACTTCAAAGTATACTTCGCCGGTAATTTCTACGGTCCGGTCTTTGCCACTAAATACTGTTGGATAGGTAATCGAAGATGCCGCGTTTAACCATACATTAGTTCCATCGGCTAAAGTTATATGATATTCGCCGCCGCGCGGCGTGGTAGTTGTGTTAAAGGCTATATCACTTGCTGAACCTTTATCCGAAGACTGATATACAATTTGGCCGTTTTGGGTTTTAGTAATAGCAGCATTGCCCTGTTGTACAAGCTTCCCGTTTTGAGCATTGTTTAGTATTATTTGTTTACCATTTGCAAGGGTGAGAATAGCTTTATTACTACCGGGGGCAATATCATGCGTTTTAATTTTTACAAGCTGTTCATCGCTTTGTTTGTTCAGCAGGAAATAACTCACAACCGACAGGCCAAGTATCACAGAGGCTGCGGCAGCAAAGGCTTTCCATCTTTTAATTTTTGTTGCCGGATTTATTTCTGACAGCAAACGCGATAATATCCGGGTTTCCGTAGCTTTTTCCTCATCAGGATAAATTCCATCACTATACGAGGTATTCCTATACCATAAGTTTAGTGCATTACGTTCCTGATCGGTAGCAGTTCCGTTTTTATATTTTTCAATTAGCCGGTTAATTTCTTCCTGGTCCATTACCAAATATTTATGTATTTGTAAACGGATGTACCATAAGAGAAATCCAACCCTATATCAACATTAAAAAAATATTAAATATTCGTGAATTTTCTTTTTTGATTTTAGGAGGAGCGTGGAACTCACTTTAAAAGATCATGTAGCAATGGAGTAGAAAGCAATATCAAAACACCATGGCGTTTAAGGCCCCCTTTAATAATTTTCAGTGCCCGTGTTAAATTAGCCTCAACACCCTTTTCAGAAATATTCATTCTATTGGCAATTTCCGCGTTACTTAACCCCATTGCCCGACTGTACTGAAAGGTGAGTTTACATTTTTCCGGCAGTTGTTCTACAATACCATCAAGAAACTCTTTAAGAAACAGCGCATCCAATTCTTCTTCATTCGAGGTATTTTCGCTAAAAAGGTAATTTTCCCTGGCAAGGATCTCGCGCCTTTGCTGGCGTTGATAATTTTTAAAAATACTGAATTTAATACAGGTAGTTAGAAAGCCGCCTATATTCAGGATTTGGATATCGTTTCTTTTCTCCCAGAGATTAAGAAAAACCTCATGTACTATATCTTCAGTTAAGGCCTTATCTTTGGTATGATTCCAGCCGATCAAAAGCATTTTTTTCCAGTAACGGTGGTAAATTTCAGTGTATGCAATTTGATCCCCCGACTTTAGTAAGTCGACCAGTTCATTGTCAGAATACGAACTGTATACCATTAGGGACTTTTTCTATAAATTTAAAAATATTTAGCGCTAATATTAAATAAAATTTGTTTTATAGCCCCCTCATTATTCTTTTCGGAGAAGGATAAACATATGGGCAGGTATATATTTTAACTAAACGAAGTTTTGCATTTTAAGTCAAAAACCTCCCAGCTCCTACCAGGAGGTAATTTAATTAACTATTATCTGACCTTTCATTTAAGTAATGAAAAAACTATAAAGAACGAAGAGATATCTTATTAATGAGTCGGGGGTTAATATCTGTGCATGGGTTTCTAATGTTCCGGCTATCAACAAAGCGATAATGATGATCTATACTTTTTCAATTTGTTTTTTTGGGAGTATGCTTATCAGATTTTTTCTCATTTATTTATTTAAAAAACAGAAATTATGTATTGTACCTAAAATTAAAGGCTATAAAACTCCATATATCCAATATTAATTACAATGATTTGGCGCAAAACCGTAAATTATATGAATTATGGCTTTTCTACCAGTATTTTTTACAGTATTATAAAGGGCTAAATACTATTTATTGTCTATTTTCCGATACTGGTATTCAGCGAATGCAGAACGGGCAGTATAGAAACTACCCTATTTTGGGAATATAAGAAGGTTGTATTGTCTCAATAGTCTCAAATCGATGATAGACTATATCTATCATCGATTTAACGTACTTGTTCTTTACAGTTTAAATCCATTAATAGGCTGCATCTTCAATTTGCTTTTTGAATTCAGCTAAATGCCCTTCTTCATTGTCTTTATCCCGTAAGGAGTTTTCCAGTGCCTGGTTAATATATTTTAATGCCTCTTCTTTATTTTTCAGGTTTTTATAAACTATGGCAAGTGAAAGCGCATTCACCGTATTATTATTAAGGGCGAGTGCACGCTCTGCCCAGGATTTAACTATCAGCAGATCATTTGGTGATAAATTAAAGTGCATGCTGCCACCGATCAGCAAGCTTAATGCTTCATCATTATTATTATCATATTTGGCAGCTAATATTGATGCCGCAGCCATAAATTTTTCTTTATTATTTGTTTGATAAGAATGGTTATTGGCAATAGTAAGCTCCTCTTGCTCGGTTAAATTAATTTTTAGTTTCAGGTTATTAATTGCAGCTATATAATCTTCTTCGCTTTTATAATTTTTGTAATTCGCATCATTGATATAGGTTTTCCTGATAAAACTGTCAACCTTATCCTTACCGGCCACTTTATTAAATTCATCGCGGTGCTGTTCAACAAAATTAAAGGCTTTGCTATCGGGGCTTCTTACATTTTCGGCTATAGCATTGAACATATTGATACTAAAATCCGGGAAAAGCACAACGTATTTTTCAAGCACCTCGTTAAGTTGCCTGGCGTTTCCTTTTGTTTTAACAATAAGCATGTACCGGTACAGGTCATCCTTATTCAATGCGTCTTTAAGATATTTTGCATTAAGTTCAGCGTAATCATCCCGGGGTGTTAAGGCTATTTCGCCTTGTTTAATGAGTTCTGCCACGCTTAAAGCACTGTCAACGCGGTAAATCACCTTTTCATCCGCATCAGCAAATATCAATGTTGGGAAACCGTCAACGTTGTATTTGCGGGCAAGCATAATTCCCTCCCCTTTTTCGGCGTCGATTGTTACACAAATAAAGTTTTTATTATAAAAATCGCCTGCTTCTTTTTGTGGAAATATATTTTGCTGCATATACCTGCATGGCGCACACCAAACCGTGCCAAAATCAATAAATATCAGTTTGTTCTGTGCTTTGGCTTCCGCTTTAATATCTTCCCATTTTCCATAATTAAATTTAATTCCCTGCGCGTTTGTGTTATAAACAAGGATAATATTTATCAATATAACACAGCATATCCATAAGCTCTTTTTCATGGTCATAATATCAAATTCATGTGCCGTTTATTTAATAAGTTGCATCTTCAATCTCCTTTTTAAACATTTCAATGCGGGATGCATAGGTTTCCTTATCGCGCTGGCAATCTTCTAAAGACTTGTTAATATATTTTAGCGCCTGTTCTTTGTCTTTCATCGATTTATAAACTATTGCCAATGAAGCATTATTCAATGCATTATCTTTTATGGCCAGCGCGTGCTCGGCCCATGCTTTAACAGTTAGCCATTCATCCTTAGTCAAATCAAACCTGCTTGCACCTCCAATTAAATTGCTTAATTGAAAATCATCCTTTGTTACATAATAATAATTAGTTGCTAATTTTGACGCCGCAGCCATATAGCGATCTTTGTCCTTTGTAGTGCAGTAATAATTTGCATCAATATTGAGTTCCTCTTTTTCGGTGAGGTTAACTTTAGCTTTTAATTTAGCCATTGCTGCCTGGTATTCTTCATCACTTTTAAACTTGTTATATTCAACGTCCTCTATATAGGTCTTCCTGATAAAATTGTCGACCTTTTCTTTACCTGCCAGGTTGGCAAATTCGTCGTGATGCTGCTCGAGGTAGATAAAAGCTTTGCTATCGGGCGAGTACACATTAGCGGATATGGTATTAAACATATCTGCACTTACATTTGCAGCCATCGCAAAATATTTGTCAAAAACCTCACTGGTTTCCTTGTCATTGCCCGCTGCTTTAACCCTCAAAAAATATTTATACAGTTCCTCTTTAGTCATTTCATTTTTCAGGTATTTGTCTTTAAGATCAGCCAGTTCATCGGGCGATGCCGTTAAAGCAATTTTACCCTGCCCTATAAACTCATCTGCAGTTGATGATCCTAATGCGCGGTGGATCACATCTTCCTTTTCATTAGTGAATATCATGGTAGGATAAGCATGAACTTCGTATTTACGTGCAAGGGCTATACCTTCGCCCTTTTCGGCATCTATTTGCACACAAACAAAGTTTTTATTATAAAAATCGCCCACATCTTTTAGCGGGAATATAGTTTGCGCCATAAATTTGCAGGGCGCGCACCAGGAGGTGTAAAAGTCGATAAATATCAATTTATGCTGGCTTTTTGCTGCTGCCTTAACCTGTTCCCAGTTGCCGTGGTTAAATTCAATTCCATCGGCCATTGACCGGTTACAAATAATTGCAAGCAATGCCATGGCCACTAAAGTCTTTAAATACTTTTTCATTTCTATTGTTGATTTTAAATTAAATACTGTGTTTCTTACCTTGGGTTCTGTGTTATTTCGGGGTTGATCGAAATAATTTTGGTTGCTATAGGGTACACATATCTGTTGCTTCCCGGCGCCAGTGTTAATTGTGTAGATTTTAGCGGATGTGTGATAGTTTTTGCCAATGCAGGGTCTGTGTTATATCTTTTCAGATCAAACAGGCGGAAACCTTTTCCGAATAGTTCCCTCCTTCTTTCCTGCAGAACAAGTATTAATGCCTGCTGGTTATCAGATGCTGTTAAAGGCGTATAATCAGCCGGACTAAACCTGTTTTGCCTCAGTGCGTTTGCAACATCAAGCCCCGCTTGTGTTTGTTGTGTCCTTACCAAACATTCCGCTTTAATAAGCATCATTTCCGGTACTGTGGGCCCTTTTTGGGGTGGCTCGAAGGGGGCAAAATATGCATAATAGGTACCCGGAAAATAGCCCAGATCGGGACCATTATAGGTATACCAGTATGTCCTGAGGTCCTTAGGGCCAAGCAGGGTTAGCAATTCATCACTTAGGTTTAACGGAGAATCCTGGTACGAAGGATTGGTATTCTTCATAAAAATAACCTCCGGATCATCCTGGCTTAACGGCAAATAGAAGCCGGGGAACGGGAAACCTGGGGGAACAACACTTAATTCTGCATTTAAATCCATTAGGGTTGATTGTAGCGACAGGGCCAGGTCAGCATATTTTAATCCATTGGCATAATCGCCCATGTACAAATAGGTGCGGGCAAGTAGAGCATAAGCAGCGGCTTTCGAAGGGTCGGTTTTGTTAACCGGCAGATCGGGTAAAGCAGTTATTGATGTATTCAGGTCGCTTAAGATCTGGCTATATACCTGTGCTATTGGCGCCCTTTTTAAACTTTGGGTATAGGTGGGCACCAGTAATAGAGGCACCCCCGGTAATTTATCGGCTGTTGAGGCATTATACACCTGGGCATACAGGTTTACCAGGCAAAGGTAGGCATAGGCGCGATGTACCTTTGCCTCGGAAATGAGCTTTTGTTTTTGAGCGTCAGTTCCTGATGTAGCAGCAGGTAACCCCTGTATGGCAACATTGGCAGTATATATTTGCTGGTAAAATGTATTCCATTCATATATATTTAATAATGATACCGGTTGTATGCTGCTAATGAGCCCGGTATCTATCAATGCTATATCATCGGTTGGAAAATCAGTGGTCCCGAAGGAAACGTTAAAAACTGTACTATTATTTAATAACAACTGGTAATCATTAACCGTTGTTGGCGTTATCTCTCCCTGTGGTTTTACTTCAACATACTTTTTACAGGATGCCAGTGAAAAAATGGTGAACGCGAGTACTAAAAAATATTTTTGATTGCACATGATCTTAAAATTTATCAGTTAAAAATTTGCCCTTACACTCAATACAAGTGATTTGGATGGAGGTAAACTAACAGCGAAAGGGCTTGGAAGATAATCCGGATCGATACCGTATTTGTTTGCCGTCCAAAGTGCCAGGTTCCTGCCCGAAACGCTAAAACTCAGGGATTTTATAAAACCCCAGTTCAGGTTTTTTACAGGCACTTTATAGGTAAGTGTTACCTCGCGCAGCCTTATGTAACTGGCATTTTCTACGAAAAGATCGCTTTCCTCATACTTGGTATAATCTTCATGCAGCGGATCGATGGAAGGCACATCGGTATGGGCTTCGTCACCGGGTTTCTCCCACCTGTTGGCCCAGTCTGCGCTTGCTTCCCGCGGGTCGCCAAATACATTGTTAATAGTTGGACGGATAAACTGGTAACCTGCCTTAAAAGTAATGAGGGAATAAAGCTCAAAGTTTTTGTAGGTAAACGTGTTCCCAAAACTGCCAAAATATGGCGGCGAGGTAACCCCCTCTTTGGCTAATGTGCCCAGGTCCTTACTGTCAAAATTTACATCATCGGCATATTCTTTTGTTCCGGCGCCGTTATATATCATGGCGTCTCCCTGGTTATTCAGGCCCGCAAATCGATAGGTATAAATGGTACCCAATGTTTGGCCCTGCACTGGGTTAGCCGGGTTGGTATAATAATCGGTGGTGTTTTGCTGGAAGAAAGTTTTGGTTACTTTATTGGTGTTGTAAGAAAAATCAACCGATGAGTTCCATTGAAAACCCGGGGCTTTGATCACATAGCCATGTAATTCCACGTCGATACCGCGGCCCGACATTTCAAGCCGGTTGGCAAACAACGAGGTAAAGCCATAAGTTGGATTAACGGCCACCTGCCCAAGCAAGTCTAAGCTTTTGCGCCAGTAAGCATCAACACTTCCACTTAATCTCCTATTAAATAAAGCAAAGTCGGTTCCGAAATTAATGGTTTTTACTCTTTCGGGGCTTAACTCAGGATTGGCCGGGTTAATTATATTGGCATACGGGCCCCCATTAATCTCATTAACATTGGTGCCGGGTGAAATAATTAAATAAGGCGAATTGTTTTTATTGATATTACCATTATAACCAAACGTGGCTCTTAGGTCGAGGTCTGAGATCCAACTAACTTGCTTTATAAAATTCTCTTCGAGCAAATGCCATTTACCGCCAAGGGAATACAGGGGCACATTGGTACCATCATTGGCCGAACCAAATAAATTGGAATTGTCCTTACGGAAACTGCCTGAAAGATCATATTTCTCTTTATAAGTGTATGTGAAATTACCAAAGAAAGAGGCGTACCTATCTTCGCGGTTTGCAAAGGTTTGATTAAAAGGCACCTGGCTGCTACCATTGACTGTGTTATACCGGGTATTATAATTTACAGGCGTAGAGGTAAGCAAACGGTCATCATAGCCATATGCATCATCGCCGTTACCCGATGATACCGTTTGACGTATCTCTGCGCCTACTATAGCGTACAGTTGGTTATCCTTACCAAAGTTCGGGCTTAAATTTATTTGCCCGCGCAGGTTATAGTTATTTTGATCGGCATCGGTTTGATTAAGTATACCACCGACCGGGATGCCATTAACATGGGTTTTTACATCGGTATATGAATTAATAAGGTTCCTGGCATAGTAAGTATCTGAACTGTAATAGTCCCTTGTTTTATCATATGACCGTTCGATCATGTATTTCAGGTCGACGCTAATTGCCGGCACTATACTGTAGTTTAAGCCTGTAGTTAACCTGTACGCCAATGATTTTTCGGTATTATCGGCATTTGCCATTTCATCAATGAAATTATACTTCCAGGGTTGAAAGCCTTGATTCTGCAATGAGTCTAAAGCTCTAGCGGTAGATTTGAAAGAAAAATTATTAGGCACCCCATTGGCATTTACCAGCTGGTCATACGGAGATAACGTAGTAAATCCAGGTTGCAGCCCGGTTAAACCGATACCATTATTTTTTTGATCTAAAATTGTAACAAATGATTCTGCAGAAAAAGTTAGCTTACTTGAAATTTTTGTTTCGTTACTAAAATCTACTGTTAACCTGTTATCAAAATCATTTTTAGCATTCGGGCTTTCGCTGGAATATGAAGTTGAGAAATAATTCCTGGATGTGGCCGAACCACCGCTGATAGCAATATTATGTTGTTGCGAAAAGGGCGACTGAAGAATGTATTTTTGATATTGGCCGTCAACATTGATACTACTCAGGTTTGCAACTTGCTGATCATACTGTTGCTGGGTTATAGTACCGTTCTTTAAGTCTAAAGCCAGTTGTGCCCCCGTTGAATAAGTATAGGGAAGCAAAACCAATGGAGATGGCGCAAATGGCAGTATATTTTTATCCACCAGTTCTTTTTCAAGCGAAAGCATTCCCGCAGAATTTAGTGAGGATGTATAATCAAGACGCGGTTTCCCGGTAAATGTGAATATGCTGGAATAGCTTACTTGCGGTTCACTTGAAAATTTACCCTTCTTAGTTGTAATAACCAATACCCCGTTTGCGGCCCTGATGCCCCATATTGAAGCCGCTGCCGCATCCTTTAAAATAGTTATATTTTCTACATCCTCGGGGTTGATGTCTACCAGGTCTAATTCTGTAGGGAAGCCATCAAGCACTATAAGTGGTGTTGTTACCGAGTTTATAGTGGATATGCCCCGAATGCTAAAATTATCCCTGTTTTTTATAAGGCTGCGATCAGGCTGACCAACATTTACCAAAAGACCTGCGGCTCCGCCTTCAATTCTTTCCAGCAGGTCGGGCGCGGAACTTTTTTCAATTTCTTTTGAAGTAATACTGCTGAAAGAGCCTGTGGCGCGCTCTTTTGGAATATTTTGGTAGCCGGTGCTTACAATTACATCGTTAAGACGTGCATATGCCGGGTGCAAGGTTAAATTTACAGTTAATGCCTTCCCATTTATTTCAACATCCTGCACCAACTGCTGATAGCCTATATAGGTTATTATAATTTTGTATTTGCCTGTGGGGACAGCATCGAAATTAAATTCGCCATCAGCACCGGTAATGGTATGATAACTTGTTTTATCAAGCCTTACAGATGCCCCAATTAAAGGTATGCCTACACTATCGGTTACCTTACCATTAAACTTAACAGGTAAGCCGAGAAACTCCTTTGCTTTATCTATTAACGATTCCTCTTTATACTGAAGAACAATATTTTTGTCTACTATTTTATAAGTGTAAGGAAGGTCTTTTAAGCATTTGCTCAGTGTTTCTTCTATTGAAGCATTGTTAACCTGGATATTTACCCTCGCTTTCTCCAGGCCGGTACCTGTGTAGAAGAAAACATAACCGGTTTGCTTTTTTATAGATTCAAAAATTTTTTCTAAAGGTGCATTGGCAGCATGAAGGGTAATTTGACTATACCCTTTAGCGCTTGCTTGCATTAAAGCTATGATTAGGAGAAGTGTTGTTAACTTCATAATCAGTAGTAATTGAGGGGAAGGCCATAGCTTGAGCACGGCCGTACTAAAAGTATTAATTTTCATTACTTTTGTAAGAGTTGGGTTTAATACATGAAATGGTTGCACAAAATTGTTTTATCCCTTCCCGATAGCTATCGGTGTTTGGGAAAGGTTGACCCGGCTATTTATCGCAGAAGTGCTTCGAACCGCTTCTGCGTTTTTTTGCCTGCTAACCCGGCTGATCTTTAAATTTGTTGTCGTAAATTTTTTTCCATAGTTTTTTAATTAGTAAGGTTAATGAAACATATATCAAGATGTAATTATAATTTTCCTTCCTTCGACCCTGAAGTTGATATTAGTAAATCTTAATATTTCCAGGGCTTTTGACAGATTAACATTGCGGTATATCTCTCCGGAAAAAATCGTTGACGGAATTTTTCCCTCATATTCAATTTCAACATTATACCAACGCCCAAACTGGCGCATAACAGTTTGTATATCTGAATTATAGAAAGAAAACCTACCATTCTTCCATGCCATTACCAGGTCGGTATTTACATTATCTGAAACGTTTAAAAGCGAATTATTCCCTTTATTCATTACCACAGCTTGCTGCCCGGGCTTAAGCATAGCCGATATTTTCCCTTTACTAACTTTAACTGCGCCTTCGAGCAAGGTGGTTTTTGTGGCAGGTTCGTCATTGTAAGCATTGATGTTGAAATGTGTACCAATATCCTCAATGATTTGCCCATTAACGGTTACGTTAAATGGCATGGCGGCATTATGTACTACTTCAAAATAAGCCTCGCCGGTAATCTCCACCCTTCTTTCTTTTCCATTAAAAGCTACCGGATATTTAATGGATGAGGCAGCATTAAGCCACACATTTGTGCCATCAGCCAAAGTGAGGTGATATTGGCCTCCCCGTGGAGTAGTCATGGTGTTGTAAGTTACTTCGGCCACCTTCTCCAAAGTGGATGTTGCATTGACATTATAAACAACCTGCCCATTGGCTGTTTTTTTAATGTTTGTAGCGCCTTGTTGTGCTATGTTTCCGTTTTTAACGTCAGTTAAACTGATCTGTTTACCGTTGGCGAGTGTCAGGATGGCTTTATTACTGCCAGGCGATATATCATTCTTTTGGCTTTGGGTAATTAGCTGTTGGGGCGACTTGTGTACTAAATAATAAATGCCAATGGATAGGAATAATAAGATTGAAGCAGCAGCGGCAATACGCGGCCAAAAACGGCGAACCGGCTTTTGTTCAGGTTTGGTTTCGCTGATCAATAAATTGCGGATCTCCTGCATGTCAGCCATCCGCTCTTTCTCCATCAGGTCATGAACGCCATCGTGCTTTTGTTGGACGTACCAGCTTTCTACGATAGCGATTTCTTCCGGCGTGCATTGTCCGGCGGCGTATTTTTCTAAAAGAGATTTCGCTTTGTTTTTTTCCATTTTAAAAGGTTTCAGTCAGCCTTCTAAAATAGAGATACAGGTAAGTGCCGCTTAGGGGGTAAAAAAAATTAAAATAAATTTAATGGTGAATTAACGACCAGGCAATGAGGATCAGTCCCAGTTTGGGACGCAGGATTTTTAAGCCATGCTGGATATGCTTACGCACGGTGTCTTCCGAGATATCAAGTTGCTCAGCGATTTCTTTATGGCTCAATTGCTGTTTACGACTCATCTCGAATACTTCGCGCATTTTTCGTGGCATTTCTGCAATCCCTGCTTCAATAATTTCCATTAATATTCTTTCACGAATAAGGTGGTCAGTTACACATTCACCATGATCGATAAAATCCTCCAATGAATCTGAATATTGAACAGAATACTTTTCACGGGCCAACTGGTTAAATATGCGGTTCCTTACAGAGGCATACAAATAGGGGGCGAGTTTATCTTCAAGTATTAGCGTTTCCCGCCTGGCCCAGAGGTTAGAAAAAAGTTCATGGATAATGTCTTTGGTATCATCCCGGTTACGCATCCATTTATAGGCGTGAGCATGGAGGAGCCAAAAGTAACGGTCATAAATTTCAGTAAACGCAGCCTGATCACCCGACTTTAGCAAATCGGCCAGTTCATTGTCAGAACAGGAACTGTACGTCACCATTATTATAGATTCTAATCCTAAATTTAGAAAGAATTATCGCCAATATTAAATAAAATTTTGTTTTATAATCATTTATAGTCAACATATTGGCATCAGCTGGCTATGTCTCCCAGGACAAGACAAGAGCGAATACCGGCCAACTTACCTTTTAAATTTACGACAAAGTATAACTGTTTCGCAAAATTTTCATCAATTTAGAACTTCATTGGGATTTTGCGATAAGAGCAAGACTATATTATTAAGTGTTATTTTATTCACCTGGATTTCGATAATGATAAAAAATATTTTATTGATTATTATTTGCAGTGCATTATTTTTTGCCGCCAATGCCCAATCCCGCATTGGCACTCCCACCATAAAAAATTATACCCATACTGATTACAATGCCGGCACCGAAATCTTCGGGGCCACCCAGGATAAGAATGGTATACTTTATTTTGCAAATAATGATGGCTTGTTAACTTTCGACGGGAGTTATTGGAAGATCTACTCTTTACCTAATAAAGCGGCTGTCAAATCATTAGCTATCGATTCATCAGGCAGGATTTATGTAGGTGGACAGGACGAGATCGGGTACTTTTTTCCTGACAAAGAAGGCGTATTAAAATTTCATTCCATAAAACAACTGATGCCGGAAAAGGCAAGACAGTTTGCCGATATATGGAATGTAGTAATTTTCAATAACGAGGTTTTTTTTCGCACTATTGAGTGCATATTTGAGTACCGGGGAAACGAGATCAGGACATTTGATGCCTACGGCGGCTGGCGCATGCTAACGCGAACAAACACCCAATTATATGCCGAAGATAAAGATAAGGGCCTGGTGATCTTTAAAAACAGCCAATGGATGCCCTGCGGCAATAAAGTACAAACAGCCGGGCTGCATATTACCGGCATAATGGATTATAAGAACGACACACTGCTTGTCACCACTCTTAAAAACGGTTTGTTTTATTTGAATGGCTCATCTTCATCCCTGCAAAAAAAAGAGACTTCGGCTGACGCTATTTTGCATAACGATATCGTCAATTGTTCTAAAAAGATCGGTGATGATGAATACGCGATCGGCACCATGGCCAACGGATTGCTTATTATTAATGGCAGCGGTAAATTGCTGGGGCAATTCTCAAATGCCGATGGGTTACTAAACAATAACGTACACGCCATACTATGCGACGCCGATAAAAACTTATGGCTGGGGCTTGAAAACGGGGTCGGTTATATAAATTATAACACGTCCATCAGGCATATTTACCCTTCTAAAGGCAACCAGTTAAAAGGCACTGCGGTAAGCGTTTTCGGGGACAAGTTATTTATTGGTACTTCAAATGGTTTATTCAGTGCCCCGCTCGATCCCCGGCAAAAAGACATCAGCGACAACAAAGGGATATTTACCGAAGTGGGCAATACTAAAGGGAAAGTGTTAAGCTTGAACGAAATAAATGGCCACCTTTTAATGGGCCACCAGGATGGCGCAATGGTGGTGGTTGGAAACCAGGTAAAACCGGTGACCGCTGATCAGGGCGTATGGATGCTTAAAAGCATCCCCTCATCAAACGACATTATTGCCGGAACGTTCACCGGGTTACAATTGATAAGGTATGAAAACGGCAATTTCAAACCCATCGCGAAGATCGATGGGATATATGAATCCTTAGGTAACCTTGCCATTGATGATAATAATGCTATATGGGCAACTCATCCCTACAGGGGAGTGTATAAAATGCTTTTATCGGCCGACAGAAAGAAGATCACCCATTACACGCAGTACACTGCCAACGGCGGATTACCTTCGGTGCTAAACAATCATATTTACTGTATTAAGAACAAAATAGAAGCGGCTACCGAAAGGGGCGTGTACGAGTATGACGAGGTCAAAGACAAATTTACCCCTTCAGCCTTCTACCACGCTATTTTTGGCGATGCCGGCGTTGAATATTTAACAGATGATGCGCAGGGTAATACCTGGTTCATCAGCGACCAGCGCGTTGGAGTAATTGACTTTGGTAAACCAACACACAATGCCCGCTACAGCATTATTTATTTCCCTGAATTGACCGGCCAAATGGAAAAAGGCGCCGAATATATTTACCCGTATAATATGGAAAATATATTTATTGGCTCAAGCGATGGCGTATTCCATTTAAACTACCGCAAATATGTGCAGGCGCAACATAAGCCAAATGTATTGCTGTCATCAGTAAAGGCTATTGCCGAAAAGGACAGCCTGATCTACGGTGGATTTTTTATGAAGAATAACCAGGTATCGGCAGATCAGGATATGGGGCAGATCGCAACCCTGGCAAATCACTGGAACTCCTTTCATTTTGAATACTCGTCAACTCTTTATGCCGGGAAAAGCAATGAGGAGTTTTCTTATAAGCTTATCGGGTTCGATGAAACATGGTCCAAATGGTCGGCTAAAACAGAAAAGGATTATACTAACCTGCCATACGGGTGGTACACTTTTTCGGTAAAGGCCCGCAATAACCTGGGGGTTGCTTCGGCTCCTGTTAATTATACCTTTATTGTGAAGCCTGCCTGGTACCAAACCGTTTGGGCAGATCTGTTCTATTTGTTGATTGCAGGCCTGCTCGTTTATTACGCTTCAAAAATACAGCGCCGCCGGTTAGCCATACAGCAACAGCGGCATGACGAGGAACAGCAACGGTTAAGCTACCTGCACAGCCTTGAACTTGACCGGAACGACAAAGAGATCATCGCCCTGAAAAACGAGAACCTGGAATCGGAACTTCATTATAAAAATAAGGAACTGGCCACCATGACGATGCACCTGGTCGACCGTGGGCGCCTGCTGCTAAATATTAAAGATGAGTTAAACAACCGTATAAAAAAAATGAATGCTCCGGACCTGACCTACCAGTTCAGAAGTGTGTTTAAATTATTGAGCGATACGGAAAAGAACGACGATGACTGGAAGAACTTCGCCATCTATTTTGACGAAGTGCACAATAATTTCCTCTCGACCATGAAAGCGAAATTCCCCTGCCTCAGTTCTACCGACCTCAAGTTGTGCGCCTACCTCCGGCTCAATCTGTCATCAAAGGAAATAGCGCAACTCCTCAATATCTCGCTAAAGGGCGTAGAAATAAGCCGTTATCGCCTCCGTAAAAAAATGCAGCTATCTACGGATATCAATCTTTATGATTTCCTGATCGATATTACAAACCCGCCGCATTAATTTCTTTATTACTGCTTGGTTCCAAGCCACATAATAGCGTCTTCGAACATTTGGTTCTGTATGTCGGAAGTCATTACTTTATCGCCATGGCCCATGTTCATATACAGCATCCTGTATTTGGTATTTGTCCATACCACGGGAACATCACCGCTTTTGAGCACATCCTTTTTGCCCAGGGGATAGTTAGCCGGATCAAGCGTCACCAATACCTTGATGTCTTTATTATCGCGCGGGTTTGGTTTCCAACTGTACCATTCATTTATCGGGGCGATGTAAGTTTTGGGTAAGCGCCTGGTTACAGGGTGCGTATTATCATCAACTATCAATTTTGCAGGCAATGGCGGCCAGTTGTTACTATAAAAAACAGCACCCAAAAAATCGACAAACCAGGGCCATTTGGTATCCTTATCATTATAACCTGAAACATGAAAACCAAGCCAGGCACCACCATTGGTCATAAATTTCTCAAATACCCTTCTTTCGGCTTCATTATGCGGAAACTCATTTATCCACATTACTACCTGGTAATTTTTCAGGTTTTTGTCGTTCAGTTTCTCCCAATCGGTAGTGGTATCGAACACAAAGTTCTTTTCAGCCGCCAGTTTGGTGTAGAATTGTATGGCATCCCTGGCAAAATCAACATGATCGGCTTCCACCGTAGTACTATAAAGCGCCAGCACTTTAAATTTAGGCGATTGCGCAAAACTTAGCATGCCCGATAGCAGCAATATAAGTGCAGTGGCAGCAGTTTTTCGTAAAATATTTTTCATGACATTTTTTTAAAATCAAACTATTTACTCATTGCGGTTTCAAGGGAAGCCAGGGTTTCGCTGATATCCTTATCAAGGCCGGTAAACAGCGTTTCATCTTCTGCCGACCATGGTTTGCCTTGCCTGAAATCCCACCAGCGGTATTCTATTTTTGAATATTCATTAGAGATACCACTCTCGATAGGCTTTTCATAAAACTCGTATATCTTCACCTCATAGGTCGCATTGTGTACAATGATATTTACCCTGAACCTGATCCAGTAATAATTACCTGAATTGCTGGTTACGATCTTAAAGATACCCGTTCCTGATATCTCGCCTTTTTTATCATCGCTTACGTCGATACTTTTTTCCGGGTATGGAAAAGCGTCTTTAAACCAATTTAAGGCGCGATTGAACAACTCATCTTTTTTCAGTTTCGCATCCAGCGAGTAGGTATTGTCAAAATATATTTTCCCGTCGCGCATTTGCATGGTCAATGGGTGAGTGTCGCTTTGCGCCATAACTATCCCGGGTACCAGGATAAGCACAGTTATGATCAGCTTCTTTAATGTGATTTGCATGGTTACAGGCTTAGACTACTTGCTGGCTGCCCAGAAAATAGCGTTTTTGAATAATGTTGTATAATCCATACTTTGGAACAATATGGGCGAGTGGCCCATAAATATGTAAATATTGCGCGCTTTGTAATTGGGGTTGGTCCAAACCACGGGGTGATCACCCATTTTTATATCCGAATCAGGTACGTATGTAGATTCGTCTACCGATGCCAGCACATGTACATTTGCCCGCGGGCTTTGATCGTAGGTATAAAACTCCTCTTTTTCTACAATAAAAGACGGCGAAACACCCTTCATAACCGGGTGCCCCTTATCTTCTACATTCACTTTGGCTTTTACAAAAGTTGCGATGTAATTCTTATAGCGTATGCCTCCCATAAACTTGCTGAACCACTGCCACATGGGGTAACCATCGAATTCGCCTAACAGGGTAGCATGGTGAAAGCCTATCCAGCCGCCTTTACCCTGCTCAATATAATTTTGAAAAGCAGTAACCGCTTGCTCTTTCCAGGCATAAGGGGGGTAATCCAGCTGGATAAAGAGTTGATAATTGCTCAAAAAAGCTTCATCTATTTTGTCCGTATTTTGAATATAATCGATAGAAAAATTACTGTCGGCAGCCAGTTTGTCCAACCAAACTTTGGCTACTTTTGAATATTCAATATGATGGCCGCCATTTTCATAAAGGGCCAGCGCTTTAAATTTCGGCTTCTGCGCCCGGGCGGCACAAATGCAAAACAGGCAAAAAACTAAAAGCAGGGTAATTTTTTTCATCGGTTTTTTCTTTATTGTTATTGACTTCAGGGACTTCTATAATTTTATTTTGATGCGGCCCACAATATGGCATCACGAACTAAAATAACGTAACTTGGATTGGTTAAAGCGGTTGGCGAATGCCCTATACATATATAGATCATCCGGCGAAAGTTTTCATTTGTCCACACTATCGGGTGATCGCCCATAGGTTTGTTTTGTTTGTAGGTTGATTCATCCACAGTTGCCAAAACACGCACATTGCCGCGGGGGCTTTTATTGTATTCATACCATTCATCTGCCAGCCAAAATTTTGCGGGCATGTTTTTTGTAGCCGGATGGTTGCGGTCTTCCATCACCACCAGCCCATCCTGGAAAGCCGGGTGTGGCGAATAAGTAACACCTCCCAAAAAAGTTTCGAACCATTGCCAATAAACTGCCTTGCTATTGGGCCCGAGAAATTCGGCACCGGTTAGCCCTGCGGCATGAATGCCTACCCATCCCTTGCCCTGCTCAACGAATTTCTGCAGCGCTGCCTGCTGGCTTGCCGACATATCAAAGGGGGCCAGGTGGAACATTACAAATACTTTGTATTGAGCCAGGTTAGCATCGTTAATGGTGCTGGTGTCGGTTGTAAAATCAACGCTGAAATTATTTTCGGCGCCCAGCTTCTCAAAAAACTCTTTACCTACCGAGATACTTTTCCAATGGTCTTTAGCCAGTGATGCTACCACAAGTACTTTGAAATGGCTTTGTGCATTAGCTGTAAGCCCCAACAAAATGAGGGCGGTCAAAGTCAGCAATGCGTTTCTCATTGTTAATGATAATTTACCCATCGTGTTTATTACTGGTATGCGGTTCGAAACTCAAAGCTAATACATTCCTTTCTCCATCGGGATTTTAATGACCCTACATTAGCACTACCAATTTAAAAATATCCAGGTTACCAGATCTACCGGGCGACGTAAGTTTTACCAGATGCCGCACCACAGTTTCGCCGAATTTTGCAGCAACGGATTTCAACCCATTGTATTTTGAACAACAAAAATAAAACAACCGTAGTGGAATTGTAGTGCCTGCAAAATAGCATTTAAGCTAAGTTTAACAGATAATTGCACAACGGAAAATGCCTATATTGGATAACCGAACTTAACCTGATGGATAAACACGACATCACACGAAAATTCCTGATAGCTACCCACGGCACTTTAGCCGCGGGGATCAAATCGTCGTTGGATATAATTATCGGTTCCATTGAACATGTGTTTTTACTGCAAGCCTATGTTGATGAACAAACATCGGTAGAAGCTGAACTGGAAAAAATACTGGAGCAAATTAGCGACCAAGACCAACTGGTGGTGTTTACCGATATTTTGGGCGGCAGTATCACCAACCAAATTTTGCAGCATTTAAGGCCGAATGTGTACGTGATTTCGGGGGTTAACCTGCCGCTGGTTATTGATGTGATGCTTGCTGGCAACACAACGCCGATTGAAGAGGTGATAAGCACCGCGATTGAAAATGCCAAAGAACAGATGGTATTTGTAAACAACTTATTGACAGGAAACAGCGAATGATCAAATTAACACGTATTGACGACAGGCTGGTGCACGGCCAGGTAGCGTTTACCTGGGTGCCCGCGCTGAGCGTTAATTGCCTTTTGGTGGCAAATGACAAAGTGGCCAAAGATGAATTTATGAAATTGACGCTTGGCCTGGCCAAGCCCGCGGGCACAAAGTTGCTCATCAAATCATTAAACGAAGCCGCTGAATTTTTGAACAACCAAAAGAACGATGGCCTGAAAATATTGCTGATCATCAACAGCGTAAAGGATGCTGCTGTTATAGCAGCAGGGGTACCGGAGATCAGGTCAATAAACGTTGGCGGGCTGCGCTTAAAGGATGGTGCTAAATTAATATCAAAAGCGGTTGGCGTAAACGAGGAAGATATAAACCTGTTGCGCGACCTGTTGAGCAAAGGGGTAGAAATAGAAATAAGACAGGTACCAACCGATAATAAACAACTGATAGAAAGCCTTATTTAAACAGCAATAATTTAAACATAAAGTACTTTAAACAGTGTCAATATCATTCATACTCATTGCGTTGATCGCAATGTTTGGTCATTCCGAAGATTTTCTTGGAACAACACTGTTAAGCCGTCCCCTGGTTTTGGGTCCGTTGGTTGGATTGGTGCTTGGTGACCTGACCCAGGGTGTCATCATCGGGGCTACTCTTGAGCTGATATTTATGGGGAACATTAAGGTTGGGGCAGCCATACCTCCCGATGTGGTTACCGGTGGTGTATTGGGTACGGCGTTCGCTATTATATCCGGCAAAGGGCCGGCTATTGCGCTGGCTATTGCCGTTCCCGTTTCTATCCTGGCCGAAATGGTGATCAGTGGATTGTTTGTGTTTCGCGCCGCCCTTAATAAAAAATTTAATCAATACGCCGAAGATGGCGATTATAGAAAAATACAGCGGCTGCATATTGTATCCGGCTTATTAAGGCCGTTATTAATGGGTATTATCGTTTTGCTGGCTTTACAACTCGGCGCGGGCGCCATGAAATCATTTTTAGATATGGTACCGGCCTGGGTGCAATCAGGTTTACGGGTAGCCGGGAATATGCTGCCGGCACTTGGTTTTGCCCTTTTAATGAACCTGATGTTCAATAAAAAGGTGGCGCCCTATTTTTTCCTCGGCTTTATGCTGGCCGCTTATTTAAAACTGCCCATGATAGCTATTGGTGGCCTTGGTGTTATTATAGCGCTTATTGTAACCCAGGTTACCCCAAAAGAATCGCCGGACGACGATGAATTTGTTGAAGCACCCGAAGAAGAACCCGTAAAAACGTACAAGCTTACCAATCGCGACATCCGGAACTTGTTTTTCCGGTCATTGGCGCTTGAGGCGAATTTCAATTTCGAAACCTGGCAGAATACCGGTTTCGCATTTACTATAATTCCCGTTTTGAAAAGGCTTTACCACACAAAACAGTCTATGGCCGCCGCCCTGAAACGGCACTTGCAGTTTTTCAATACCAGCCCTTACGGGTGCACGCTGATATTTGGAATTACAGCAGCTATGGAAGAACAAAACAGCCAGGATAAGGATTTCGACAAGGAGTCGATCAACTCGGTAAAATTAGGTTTGATGGGGCCGCTGGCCGGGGTATTCGATTCACTTTTTTGGGGCACCTTTAAAGTTATAGCTGCCGGGGTAGGCACCTCGCTGGCTATTAAGGGCAACGTTTTGGGGCCTTTGCTTTTCATATTGATATTTAATGTCCCGCACCTGCTGTTACGGTATAATTTAACCTTTACCGGGTACAGGGCAGGCACTAAATTCCTGCAAAACCTGGCTAAGAATAATGTTATGGACCGCCTAACCAAAGGCGCCTCCATACTGGGGTTAATGGTGGTTGGCGCAATGCCCGCAACATTGATGTTCATTACTACACCGCTAACCATCGGGGCCAGATCAGGCGTATCCGTCCAGGGTATTTTAGATCAGCTTGTGCCGGCTATTATTCCGCTGGGGCTCACCTTCCTGGTGTATTATTTTGTAAAGAAGAATGTTAAAACCACCTACCTGCTGTTAGGTTTACTAATATTGGGTTTTGTTGGCAGCATGATACATTTATTTGTTTGAGGCGATGAAGGGAATTGGCGTTTCACCGGGTATTTCAATAGGTAAGGCTTTTGTGCTCAAAAAGGCGGAAGCAATAAATAGCGGCGTGTTGTTAACCAATGAAGCAGAAATATCACAAGAGATCACCCGCTTTGATCGGGCCGTTAGCCAGGCTGTTGACGACATTGAAACCATCAAATCTGCCACGCAGCCTTCACTACGGGATGACGACCTGGCTATCCTGGATGCACAAATTGAATTATTGACCGACCCGCAACTAAAGGCAGATATTATTGAGAAAATAGTATCCGACCGAAAAAATTCAGCGGACGCATTAATTGAAGTCATCAAATCTTTTGTTCAGCTTTTTGAAGGGATGGATGACGAATATATGCGGGCGCGTTCAGCTGATATTAAAGATATCGGTGACCGTATATTAAGCCATCTCGGTGCAACGGTCAATTCATCGCCCCAAAACTTTGAACCCAATACCATTATCATTGCCGAAGATATTTCGCCTTCTGAAACCATCACTATGGATATCAGTCATGTAATTGGATTTGCTACGCAGGCAGGTAGTAAAACATCTCATACAGCCATCATCGCCAAATCAAAAAGCATACCTGCAGTAGTTGGTTGCGGCGACCAGCTCGGCACAGTTATGAATGATGAGATAATTATCCTTGACGGGGTAAGCGGATTAGTATATATCAATCCTGAACAGGGCATCATTGATGAGTACATGGTAAAAAAAGAAGCATATCATCAATTAGCCGACAAACTGAAAGCGCTAAAGAACCAGGCCGCAGTTACTACAGATGGCAAAAAAATAACCTTATCCGCAAACATTGCAGAGGCTGATGATATGATGGAGGTTTTTGAATACGGCGGCGAAGGTGTGGGCCTTTTCCGTACAGAACTTTTGTTTATGAACAGGGATTCCTTCCCCACTGAAGATGAGCAGTTTGAATTTTATAAAAAAGTGGCACTTCGGTCAAAAGGCGCCCCGGTTATTGTAAGGACGATAGATATTGGCGGCGATAAGCATCTGCCCTATTTTGATTTACCGGCCGAACTTAATCCTTTTTTAGGCTACAGGGCTATCAGGATATGCCTTGATAGAAAAGAACTTTTCATCACCCAGCTTAAAGCAATACTGCGGGCATCGGTATTTGGCGGGCTGAAGATCATGTTCCCTATGATCTCAAATGTACAGGAGATAAGAGCAGCTAAAGAGATACTTGCCGAAGCCAAAGCTGAACTATTAAATGAGGGTATCGCCTTCAATACTGATATTAAAGCAGGTATTATGATCGAGATACCGTCGGCGGCCGTGATGGCTGATATCCTGGCCAAAGAGGTTGATTTTTTCAGCATCGGCACCAATGACCTATGCCAGTATACTTTGGCTGTGGACCGTATGAACGAAAAAGTATCTCACCTGTACGATCCATTTAACCCGGGTGTCTTAAGACTGATCAGCAATGTGATCGAGCAGGGGCATAAAAATCATATACATGTTGGCATGTGCGGCGAAATGGCATCGGATCCGCTGGCAACCCTGCTGTTGCTTGGCATGGGGCTAGACGATCTTTCTATGAGCGCAACTGCTATTCCGGCAATAAAAAATATCATTATCAACCACAGTATAACAGAAACAAAGGAAATTTATAAAAACGTGATGCATATGGACAATTCAGAAGATATCATCGCATATCTGGAAGGACGGGCGCAATGACGACAAACGACTATATCATTCTTGCCTCGCAGGGGATACACGCACGCCCGGCCACTGTGCTCATCAGGCTTGTAAAAAATTTCAAGTCGGCCGTGAGCCTGAAAAGAGGCGACAAAATAGTGCGGCTTAACAGTATGCTCAACATACTTTCACTGGCCATCAAAGGCGGTGAAAGCATCACGGTTATTGTTGAGGGTGAAGATGAAGTTGAAGCGGCACAAGCTGTAGGTTTATTTTTTACAGAACAGTTAAAAGAATTATAACTCATGAAGATTACGATCACTAAAAACGAGCAGGAATTTAACATCACGGCGGCCTGGCGCATTATTGGGCAGATGCTGGAAAAACCAAACGCAGTGATAGGCCTTTCAACCGGGCAAACTACGATCGATATGCACCGGATCGTATCCGAAATTTATGCCCAATATCCTTTCGATGTTTCGGGCATCACCCTGTTTAATGTGGATGAGCTGACCAACCTGCCCCGTGAGTACGCCGGCAGTTGTTATACCATGATCCTGAACCAAATCGCAGGCCCATTGGGTATACCGGAAGAAAATTTCATTATGCCGCCCACCATGTCAGACGATTTTGAGGCCGAGAGCCAATTGTTTGAAAGGCGCTTAGCTGAACGCGGCGGGGCCGACCTGCAGATGCTGGGCATCGGCAGCAACGGGCATATCGGTATCAACCAGCCCGGCACCCCATTTGAAAGCGAAACATGGGTATCGCCTATGGATCCTGATTTTGAGGCCCGGGTTCGCCGCGAAACGCAGGTACCGCCAGAGACGATATTAGGTGGTTTAACCCGTGGCGTTAAGAACATTATGCATACCCGTAAGTTGATATTAATAGCCAAAGGGGCTCATAAGGCAGAAATCATTGAAAAAGCGGTTATGGGACCGGTAACCACCGATATTCCGGCATCGGTAGTGCAATTGCACCCTAATTGTGAAATTTTACTGGATGCCGACGCCGGCGCGCGGATAGCCGGCTATGCTAAACAAAGGGGCTACAATTATTAATGGTTATTCTCCCACCCACGCGAAAAGCCGCCATGTATTAATCAGTAGTTTCACTACTAGCATGCGATCCTACTACACCGGCGATTATTTGGGTTTTTGCTGAAGTAACTGTAATACTGTCATATTTTCGCGAGGTTCAACAAAAAATCATATAAAAGCTATCGGAACGGGACGTTCCTGACAGTCGGCGTTTGCCATTGAAAAGTGTGTAAATATACAAAAAGGCCTTTTTCTTGCGAAAAAAGCCTTTTTTATTTCTGTGGTGCCAGCTGGAATCGAACCAGCGACACAAGGATTTTCAGTCCTTTGCTCTACCAACTGAGCTATGGCACCCCCTATTGGGGAGTGCAAATGTAGCTTGTTTTTTTATTTATGGAAACTTTTTTGTAAAAAAGCTTTTAATAAACTGATAATCACAAATATAAAACTTAAATTTTACCATGCTATTTGCCGATTGCTGCAAATAACTATATTTGAAAAATACTATGCACGCATAATGATCGGCCAAATCATATTCATCATCATTTTAATAGCTGCCATTTACCTGTTCAGTAAAAACGCGGGTAAAATACGGCGCAACATCCTGTTAGGGAAAGATACCGACCGCTCCGATCATCCCGCCGAGCGCTGGAAGGTAATGACAAAGGTGGCGCTGGGTCAAAGCAAAATGGTAAAGCGCCCGGTTGCGGCAGTGATGCACTTTTTTATTTATGTAGGCTTTGTTATCATCAACCTTGAGGTGCTGGAGATAATGATCGATGGCATTTTTGGCTCGCATCGTATATTTTCGCACGTAATTGGCGGCTTATACGGGTTGCTGATAGGTGGTTTTGAAATATTAGCCGTTTTGGTGCTTACTGCTTGCATAGTGTTCCTCATACGCCGTAATATTATCCATTTAAAGCGCTTTAGCGGGGTTGAGATGACCGAATGGCCCAAATCTGATGCAAACTATATCCTTTGTATTGAAATATTGCTAATGACCGCTTTCCTCACCATGAACGCGGCCGACTATAAATTACAGGCCCTCCATTTTGGCGAATATATTAAAGCGGGCAGTTTCCCCGTAAGCAGCTTTATAGCCCCACTACTGCCCAATAATCCACATACGCTGGTTATCACCGAGCGCGTTTGCTGGTGGTTCCACATTTGCGGCATATTGGCCTTTTTGAATTACCTGCCCTATTCCAAACATTTTCATATCCTGCTGGCATTTCCGAATGTATATTACTCGAACTTAAATCCGAAAGGAAAGTTCACCAATATGGCCTCGGTAACCAACGAGGTAAAGGCTATGCTTGATCCATCGTTCACACCGCCGCCTGCACCTGATGGTGAAGTAAGCAGGTTTGGCGCGAAGGATGTTACCGACCTCACCTGGAAAAACCTGATGGAAGCCTATACCTGCACCGAATGCGGGCGCTGCACATCGGTTTGCCCGGCCAATATTACCGGTAAGCTATTATCGCCCCGGAAAATAATGATGGATACCCGAGACCGTATTACCGAAGTGGGCAACAACATCGACCTGCATGGCAAGGACTATAAAGACGATAAAAGCCTGCTGGATAACTACATTACCCGTGAGGAACTTTGGGCCTGTACCACCTGTAATGCCTGTGTTGATGCGTGCCCGGTAAACATAAATCCGCTTGAAATTATAACCGAAATGCGCCGCTATGTGGTGATGGAAGAAGCACAAGCCCCGGCCAGCCTGAACAATATGTTTGGCAATGTTGAGAATAACGGTGCACCGTGGAAATATTCGCAGGCGGATAGGTTGAACTGGAAAGAAAACAATCATTAAGTCACTGGGTCATTAAGTCATTGAAAGATGGCATAATGACCTAATGACTCAATGACCCAATGACTAATATATGAGTGAATTGAATATACCAACCATGGCCGAATTAGTAGCTGAAGGCAAAGAGCCGGAGATACTTTTTTGGGTGGGATGCGCGGGCAGTTTTGATGTGCGGGCACAGAAGATAACCCGCGATATTTGTAAAATATTGCAGCATGTGGGTATCAGCTTCGCGGTACTGGGAACCGAAGAAAGCTGCACCGGCGACCCTGCCAAACGAGCAGGCAACGAATTTTTGTTCCAGATGCAGGCCATGATGAATATTGAGGTGCTGAACGGCTACAACATAAAAAAAATAGTGACCGGCTGCCCGCATTGTTTTAATACCATTAAGAATGAATACCCCGGTTTGGGTGGCACCTATGAGGTGATACACCACACCCAACTGATACAGCAATTAATTGACGAAGGCAAACTAAAAGCCGAGGGAGGCGAAAGCTTTAAAGGCAAACGCATTACCTATCATGACCCATGTTACCTGGGCCGCGGCAATAACGTTTACGAAGCCCCTCGGAGGGCTTTGGAAATATTAGATACCGAACTGGTGGAAATGAAACGCTGCAAAAGCAATGGGCTGTGTTGCGGCGCGGGCGGTGCACAAATGTTTAAAGAGCCCGAAAAAGGCAACAAGGAAATAAACGACGAGCGCATTGACGAAGTAATATCGGTTAATGCTACCGTTGTAGCCGCTGGATGCCCCTTTTGCATGACCATGCTTACCGATGGCGTAAAGCACCGCGATAAAGAGCAGGAAATACAAGTGCTGGACATTGCCGAGATAACCGTTAGGGCAAACGGCCTATAAAAACCTTCGTTCACTACTCATCCTCAATATTTACAAATTGCTTTAACTCCTGCCTGCATAAACGCATGCAACTCATATTATAAATTATCATAAAGGCCAGTACAAGGGCAAGTATGGCCGGATAATAAACATCCAGTAATTTAAATTTATAATTGTCGCTGAAAATGTTGGGGAGTTGCGGCACCCATAATAATGCGTTGAGAAATATCAGCGGGAAATTAGCCTGCGTAATGGTATGACTGTAAACCAATGATATTTTGCCACCTTTAGGCTTTATGGACCTCAATTTTATATAAGCATAGACCGACGAATAAGCGGCCGCAGCGAAAATTACAATAAAAAATATGCCCATAATTAAATTGGTATGCGGCAATGCGAAACCAATACACATTAAGGCAATAATAAATATCAGCGACTGAAAATTGATATAGTGTCTGAAATTAGCCCATATCATCTTCCTTACTCTGCGCTTGTAGCCATCCTCGTGCGATTTCGCGATCTTTTCAATGCCCGAAAATCCACCAAATTGCTCAGTAACGACATTATTGTACATCTGCTCTAAACTGTTTGTATCGCCAGCTTCGCGTCTTTCCTCAATTGCCGTTACAATATGATCAAACAGCTCATTATATATTTCCTGGAACTTTATATCGTAATTTTTCATCCTGTTGTGAATGTGATCCATCTCCCAATAGGTTAGCTTCATTTCACAACTGGTTTAAGGTTTAACAATAATTGCAATTGATCAATAAATGCTTGCGCTTCGCTTAATTTACTGGTTACTTCTTTCCCTCCTTGCTCGGTAAGCTGATAATACTTGCGCGCACGGCCGTCAACCACTTCAGTAAAAGTTTCCAGCAGTCCATCGGCCTCCAGTTTATGCAGAGCAGGATATAGTGCCCCTTCGGTAAGCATAATTTCGCCCGTGGTTAATTCCTTCACCTTTTGGGTTATCTCGTAACCGTACATGCGGTTATTATCTTCCAGCAGCTTTAAAATAATGGTTTGCAGCGTGCCTTTCAGCATTGGGTTTGAACTCATATAGGCCAAATATATAAATTCTTACATACATAAGAAAATTATATATATAAATTTATATGGTTTGTTATTGCGAGGTACGAAGAAATCACACACGTAAAGTAACGGACTTGCATATTTTCAACCTATCAAATGAGATTGCTTCGTACCTCGCAATGACGCGGAAGGAGTGGTCAAAATATGAGAAACAAAAAAGGCCCCACTTTTCAGCAGGGCCTATATATTTTCACCCCCCTTCAGGGGGTTGGGGCTTATACGTCTATCTTAGCGTATTTAGCGTTCTTTTCAATAAACTCACGGCGGGGGGCTACTTCATCACCCATTAGCATACTGAAGGTATGATCGCATTCCGCAGCGTTTTCAATGCTGGCGCGTTTAAGGGTACGGGTTGATGGGTTCATGGTGGTATCCCATAATTGTTCGGCGTTCATCTCACCCAAACCTTTGTAGCGCTGTATGTTTACGCTGTCTTCTTTACCCGCGCCTTTTAAGCGTTGTACAGCGGCATCGCGTTGCTCATCGGTCCAGCAGTATTCAAACTCTTTCCCTTTTTTAACCATGTACAGTGGCGGCGATGCGATATAAACATACCCGTTCTCCACCAGTTCCTTCATATAACGGAAGAAGAAGGTAAGGATCAAGGTTGTAATGTGCGAACCGTCCACGTCAGCATCCGTCATGATTACAATTTTGTGATAACGCAACTTGGCAAAGTTAAGGCCCTTATCATCTTCGGGGGTGCCTATGCTTACGCCAAGGGCGGTAAACATATTCTTTATTTCCTCGTTCTCGTAGATTTTATGCTCCATGGCCTTCTCTACGTTCAATATCTTACCACGTAATGGCAAGATAGCCTGGTAGTCGCGGTTACGGCCCTGTTTGGCAGTACCACCCGCCGAGTCCCCTTCGACTAAGTATATCTCGCAAACTGCAGGATCGCTATTGGCGCAATCGGCCAGTTTACCGGGCAATCCCGAGCCTCCCATAACACTTTTACGCTGTACCATTTCGCGGGCCTTACGGGCAGCCGCGCGGGCCGTAGCGGCAAGTATTACCTTGTTCACTATCATTTTGGCCTCTTTAGGGTGCTCTTCAAGGTAATTACCTAAGATCTCCCCTACTGCCATATCCACGGCGCCCATTACCTCATTGTTACCCAATTTGGTTTTGGTTTGCCCTTCAAACTGTGGCTCCTGTACTTTTACCGAAATTACAGCGGTCAACCCTTCCCTGAAGTCGTCGCCGGTAATCTCGATCTTCATGTTCTTCAACAAGCCCGATTTATCGGCATAAGCTTTCAACGTACGTGTCAACCCCCTGCGGAAACCGGCAACGTGCGTACCGCCTTCAATGGTATTGATGTTGTTTACATACGAGAATACGTTCTCGGAATAAGTATCATTATATTGCAAAGCCAGTTCAACCGGGATGCCTTGTTTTATACCGTCGACATAAATTGGTTCAGGTATTATTGGCGGGCGCGTACCGTCAAGATATTTAACAAACTCGCTTAAGCCCCCTACCGAATAAAATTCTTCAGTTGGATATGTACCGTCGTCATTGGCTTCGCGCTCATCTTTTAAAGTAAGACGGATGCCTTTATTCAAATAGGCCAACTCGCGTAAACGGGCGGCTAACGTGTCGTATTTATATTCGGTGGTCAGGGTAAATATTTCCGGGTCGGGATGGAAAATTACCGTTGTACCTCTTTTATCAGTATCGCCAATGGTTTTTACATCATACAAGGGTTTACCTTTTTCGTATTCCTGTGTCCATATTTTACCTTCGCGGTAAACCAGAGCGGTTAAATGGGTTGATAGCGCGTTTACGCAACTTACACCCACACCATGCAAACCACCTGATACTTTGTAAGTATCCTTATCGAATTTGCCGCCGGCATGCAATACCGTCATTACAATTTGCAGTGCCGAAACTTTTTCTTTTGTGGTGATGCCTGTCGGGATACCGCGGCCATTGTCGGAAACAGAGATGGAATTATCTTTTTGTATTACTACGTGGATAGTATCGCAGTGACCGGCAAGCGCCTCATCTATCGAGTTATCAACCACTTCATAAACCAGGTGATGCAGGCCTTTTACGCCCGTATCGCCTATGTACATGGAAGGGCGTTTTCTAACCGCTTCCAATCCTTCTAAAACCTGTATATTATCTGCTGAATAGTTTGATTTGTCCTGATTTTTTTCGCTCATAATTGATTAAAAGAATAACCTTCTCCTGAAAGGAGTATAACATACAAAAATACGCAATTTAAGCCGTATTTGAGTCATTTGTGGATAAAAATGACCGGTTATAAACACCATTTTAAAATACTTAGGAAACTTGCCCTGAAAGTTTATCTTTGTAAACTTTTATTTAAAAAATTAAAAGGTACTACAGGCACATAAACACCTGTAAAACCATTACTTAACAGAAGAAATTGCATAATGAACAAAGCACACATCTTTACAAAGCTTACACTGGCCATTTTAATTGCCGGAAGCATAACCGCCTGCAAACAAGGCCCAACAACACCTGCTGCTACGGCCCCAGTCGCTGCATCAGCCGATAACAAGAACGCGATAGTATTTATTAACTCTGATAGCTTATCAAAAAACTACGCTTATGTTAAGGATATGGATAAACGCCTTACCACAAAAAGCGATGCTGCAAAAGCCGACCTGCAATCAAAAGGAGAAGCTTTCCAGCGTGAGGTAGCCGACTACCAGAAAGCTGCTAACACTATGCCTGCCGACCAGCGCCAGACAACTGAACAGCGCCTGCAACGCGAACAACAGCAATTGCAATCATACCAGCAAAATGCTGCTGCTGAGGTTCAGAATGAGCAAAGTGTTGAAATGGGTAAATTGTATGATAAGATCTCGGATTTTATAAAATCATATGCCAAAGAAAAAGGCTACAAAATGGTTTTAACCTATTCAAAAAATAATACCTCGATGCTTTACGGCGACCAAAGCCTTGATGTTACTGCCGATGTAGTAAAAAGGCTGAATGATGCCTACGCTAAAGACGGCGCGAGCAAATAGTTAAAAGTTTAAAGTAGAAAGTGAAAAGCTGAAAGTCGATGCAATTTTGCATGACTTTCAGCTTTTTTTGTTTACTATATCTTTTTATAATCGGCCGTCTACTTCTGTTTTTGGCAACAACCCCTTCACATCGTATATCACTTTATTTTGCTTGCATAGCTTCGCGATATCTAGAGTTTTAAATTCATCATGGGCTACCGCGATGATCACTGCGTCGTAACATTTACCGGACTTTAACGCTTTAACCGAATCCCAGCCATATTCATGCTTAACATCTGTAGGTTCGGCGCGGGGATCGAAAATAGTGATTTTGGTATCGTAGCCTTTTAGCGTATTGAGTATATCAACCACCTTACTGTTGCGCACATCGGCACAGTTCTCTTTAAAGGCAATACCTAAAACCAATATATCGGCATCTTTCACTACAATATCTTTCCGCACCATCAGCCGTACGACTTCATGTGCCACATATTCGCCCATACCGTCATTCAACCGGCGGCCTGCTAAAATTATTTCGGGATGATAACCCACCTGCTGTGCCTTGCGCGCCAGGTAATATGGGTCGATGCCAATACAGTGGCCGCCAACCAGGCCGGGCCTGAATTTTTGAAAATTCCACTTGGTACCTGCGGCTTGCAATACTTCATCAGTATCGATATCCAAACGGTTAAATATTTTTGCCAACTCGTTTACAAAAGCTATGTTGATATCGCGCTGCGAATTTTCTATCACCTTAGCGGCTTCGGCCACTTTTATTGATGTTGCCTTATGCGTGCCTGCCGGGATGATGGAACGGTAAAGCTGGTCCACCGTTTCAGCAGTTTCAGGTGTTGAACCCGAGGTTATTTTCATCACTCTTGTTAAGGTATGCTCCTTATCGCCAGGATTGATCCGCTCGGGAGAATATCCCGCAAAAAAATCAATGTTAAATTTTAATCCCGATGCCTTCTCCAGCATAGGCACACATTCCTCCTCGGTAGCGCCTGGATAAACGGTGGATTCATAGATAACAATATCACCTTTCTTTAAAACCTTGCCAACTGTTTCGCTGGCTTTGTACAGGTGCGAAAGATCGGGGCGGTTAATTTTATCAACTGGTGTGGGTACGGTAACAATGTAAAAATTGCAATCTTGAGTATCCGCTATGCTATCTGTAAATGTTAAGCCGTTATTTTCATTCTTTGGGTTGACGACTTTAGCCAGTTCAACATCATCAACAGTTAATATGCGGTCGTGCCCTTTGTTTAATTCGGTTACGCGGCGTTTGCCGGTATCGAAACCCACAACCTTATATCTTTTTGCAAACTCAGCAGCAAGCGGCAGGCCAACATACCCCAGGCCAATAATGGCTATTTTAACATTTTCGGGGCTTAATTTGGTAGCTGTTGATGCCATATACGCTATAATAGTGCGGTAAATATCCGCTATTAATCTTTATTCTCCTCATTTGTAAAAAAGTCGTCCTTCAGGTCGTCTATCTCGCGGCGATCTTTTTTTGTTGGGCGACCGGTACCCCTATCCCGTTTTAATATCGGCGCCTGGAACATGGACTTAAAAGCCAATGTTTGTTCCACCGGGGTAATATCCTCATAAAAAAATACGGCTGTTTTGGCATCCACACGGTTCTCCAGCAGGCCGATAACTTTTATCACCTTACGCTCGATCCCTTTGGCCACCTGGTATATTTCGCCAATCTTTACTTCGTGCGATGGCTTGATGTTATTGCCATCCAGCTTAACCCTGCCTGCCTTGCAGGCATCTGAGGCCAATGTGCGGGTTTTAAACGCGCGTATGGCCCACAGGTATTTGTCAATTCTTAATTTTTCTTTTTCAGGCATCTTTCACTTAATTGCCAGTTCAGATTATTTTATACAACGCTCCGCCCTTCTCCCCCATCTTATCAACCAACTTCTCCACCGCCGGGTCTTTTTCCAGCACAGGGGCATGATGTTGCTTTATTCGCGCGTCTATTATCAGCGGGCCCTTGCATCCCCAGTGCTTATGCTCTGTAAAACTATGCACCCCATAAATATCATGCGATGGGTTACTGCGCGTAAACGTTACCCATACAAAATTATCTAAATTTTGGGCTACGAAACCCGCATCGTCACAAAGCACCATTAGGGGCAAGCTATCCAGATCTGTATCGCTAAAATGATCGTCCAAAATAGTTACCAGGTCGCCTATGCCTTTGCTATTAATACTTTTTGGCAGCTCAACGGCTATCACACCCGGCATTACCATTTTAAATACATCAAACGGACGGGGCATGGTAAAGTTTGCGGGTACTTCTGTCCAAAGGTCTCTTTTTATATCGCCAGCCACTGTAATGGCTACCTTACTGCCCGAGTTTAACCCATTGCCGCTGTAGTCAAGTGTATCGATAGTGGTTTTAGTGTAGAAATGCAGGTCGCGTGTAAGGTCGATGCGTTGCAGTATATGTTTCAAAAATCCGCCGATGTCGTTAACACTCAAAGCGGGGTCGTCTTCTTTTGCTGCGATAAACAGGTATTTGGCTAAACTCAATTGACCTTTGCCCAAAATGTGATTAGCAATGGTTAGTATCTCCTGCGGCTTGCGTTCGTTAGTATATGGGGTATATCGCTCGCTTCCAATGGCGAATAATAACGGATGCACCCCGGCGGCATCGACCGCGTTTACCGCGTGCAGGCCGGGTATTTCTTTCGGTATGGCTGATCCTGTTATTTCATGTATCAGTGCCCCGAAACTGGTATCCTCCTGCGGGGGGCGACCTACTACTGTGAAGGACCAGATAGCATCCTTGCGGTGATAAACGTTATGCACCTTCATCAGCGGGAAAGGATGTTTCAGGCTATAATAACCCAAATGATCGCCGAACGGGCCTTCGGATTTATTCTCGTGCGGCATTACCGTGCCGGTTATCACAAAATCAGCATCTGCCGAAATACAAAAACCTTCAGCATCATAAAAATAACGGAATCGGCGATTGCCTAATGCGCCGGCAAAGGTCATCTCTGATAAGCCCTCGGGCAAAGGCATTACTGCGGCTACAGGGTGCGACGGCGGGCCACCAACAAATATGCTCACCTTTAACGGCTGACCTTTAGCGTTGGCTTTGGTTTGATGTACGCCTATACCACGATGCAACTGGTAATGCAGGCCAATTTCTTTATCTAAAACATAATCATTACCGGCCATTTGTATGCGGTACATGCCCAGGTTGGCATTCATGATGCCGGGTTTGTCGGCATCTTCTGTATAAACTTGCGGCATGGTAACAAACGGGCCGCCGTCATTTGGCCAATTAACTATCTGCGGTAATTCATGTATTTGGGTACGACCAAAATTTATGGGCGAATTTCTACCCGTTTTCATCGGCAGGGCCGATAAAGCGGTTAGGCCTACATTGGCATATTTAAACGGATGTTTTATGGCTTTGATGGGATCAGACTTCAGGTCGACAAGCGTTTTTATTTTATCGAGTGTATCCCTGAAAATGAATTTGGAACGATCGAGTGTGCCAAACAGGTTTGACACTGCCGGGAATTTACTACCCTTAACATTTTCGAATAAAATAGCGGGACCCTCATGTTCAAATACGCGCAAGTGTATCGCTGCCATTTGCAGGTATGGGTCAACTTCTTCGCGGATGCGTATTAAGCGGCCATTTTTTTCAAGATTGGCAATGCAGGCTTGTAAACTATTATACACTAATTTTCACGGATTAAATTTTGCACGAATTTCACGAATTATTTCTACAATTCGTGAAATTCGAAGCAATTCGTAAAATTAGTATGAGTTATAATACTGGCAGCTTCTTAAGATACATACCGTAACCGCTCTTGATGTATTTTTCGGCAAGTACCATCAGTTCATCATGATTAATGAAACCCATGCGATAAGCTATCTCTTCAATACAGCCGATCTTGGTATCCTGGCGTTTTTCAATTACTCTAACAAACTCCGATGCATCGCTTAATGAATCGAAAGTACCTGTATCCAGCCAGGCCATGCCCCTGTCCATTACGCCAACGTGCAAAGTACCCTTTTTAAGGTATTCTTTATTTACGTCGGTTATCTCGTACTCGCCACGGGGAGATGGTGCTATGTTTTTAGCAATTTCAACTACGCTGTTATCATAAAAATACAACCCCGGCACCGCGAAATTTGATTTCGGGGCAACCGGTTTTTCCTCGATTGATAACGCTTTAAAATCTTTGTCAAATTCTACTACGCCATATCTCTCCGGGTCAGATACCGGGTAGGCAAAAATAGCGGCGCCATTTACATCATTAAAGCTTTGTATAAGCTTACTGAAGCCTGATCCATAAAAAATATTATCGCCTAAAACAAGGGCGGCTTTATCATCACCAATAAATTTTTCGCCAATTACAAATGCCTGTGCCAGCCCGTTTGGCTTTTCCTGCACGGCAAACTCAAAGTTGCAGCCTAATTCGGAACCATCGCCTAACAAACGTTTAAAACCATCCTGGTCTTCCGGTGTGGTGATAATCAATACATCTTTAATTCCTGCCAGCATCAATACCGATAAGGGATAATAGATCATCGGCTTATCGTATATGGGCATTAACTGTTTGCTGATAGCTTTGGTTATAGGGTAGAGACGGGTACCTGAACCGCCGGCAAGAATAATTCCTTTCATGTGGTGTGCGTTTTGTTATTTAAGCCTTTCGATACATATCGCCAGGCTATCCCGCCAATACGGTATTTCAATGCCAAATGTTGTTTTAATTTTACTTTTATCCATTACCGAATAAGCAGGGCGTGTTGCCCTTGTTGGGTATTCATCGGTGCGGATGGGCAGTACTTTTACTTCGGTTGCTGAAAGATCAAATATGCCTTTAGCAAAATCATACCATGATGTTACACCCTCGTTGCTGTAATGATATATGCCGTAATCGGTTGAACCAGATGTGATGATATCCAGTACACAGGCCGCCAGGTCAATGCCATAGGTTGGCGTACCTACCTGGTCGGCAATTATTTTTAGCAGGTCGCGTTCAGCGCCCAGCTTAAGCATGGTTTTTACAAAGTTATTGCCAAATTCCGAATATAGCCAGCTGGTGCGGATAATGAAGTATTCATCCATCAAACGGGCAATATCCTGTTCGCCTTCCAGCTTGGTTAAACCATAAACGCTGATGGGTTCGGCAATATCATCTTCAACCAACGGATGGGCCTTATCGCCCTTAAATACAAAATCGGTTGAGATATGGATGAATTTTGCGTTATAAGCTTTGCAGGCTTCAGCAAGGTTTTCCGCACCGGTTTTATTTATCTTCCGGGCGAGGTCAAGTTCATCTTCAGCCTTATCAACCGCGGTATAAGCCGCACAATTAATGGCGAATTCAGGCTTGTATTGTTCAAAAACACTTTTCAGCGCTTCTTTATCAAGTATGTTGGCTTCAGATTCGGGTGGGAAATAAATTCCGCTGATACCTTTTTCTTCAGCTACTTTTTTTAAGCAGTTGCCTAATTGTCCCGAAGCGCCAAATACTACAATTTTGTTCATTAGTTTGATGTATTACACTTTTTAAAATCCCAAATCGCCTGCGTTGGCCAGCAAAGGGAGTTCTTTATCTTTATCGGATACAATAAGATCAGCAGCGGCAACCTGCCAGTCGATAGCCAAAACAGGGTCGGCATAATGTATGCCGCCTTCTGATTCTTTGTTATAATAGTTGTCGCACTTGTACTGGAAAATGGCATCATCACTCAATACTAAAAATCCGTGGGCAAAGCCGCGCGGAACAAAGAATTGACAATAGTTTTCGGCCGATAACATGGCAATTGCATATTGGCCATAAGTTGATGAGCCGCTCCGTAGGTCAACAGCAACATCAAGCACCTTTCCTTTGGTTACACGCACCAGTTTTGCCTGTGAATATTCGCCTTTTTGAAAATGCAAGCCTCGAAGCACCCCTTTTGTGGAGTATGACTGATTGTCCTGTACAAAATGCACTTCCCTGCCCGCAGCTTCGTTGAATGTACGCTCATTGAACGTTTCGAAAAAATATCCCCTTTCATCGTTAAAAACACGGGGGGTTAGCACAAAACATCCCGCTAACGGGGTAGTGGTTATAGTCATTTATTTATATAAGGAGCCTTAAACTTAATGTTAACGGGTTTCGTACTGGTTATCGTAATAGTGGGCATACGCTCCGCTTGTTACGTTATCGAGCCATTTTTTGTTTGATAAAAACCAATCAATAGTTGCCGAAAGGCCCTGTTCAAATGTTACCGATGGTTTCCAGCCCAGTTCTTTATTTATCTTGCTTGCATCAATAGCATACCGCAGATCGTGGCCCGGGCGGTCTTTTACAAAGGTGATGAGCTTAGCGCTGGTGCCGGGTTCACGGCCCAGTTTCTCGTCCATTTGCTTGCATAATAAATGCACCAGGTCGATATTCTGCCACTCGTTAAATCCGCCTATGTTGTAGGTGTCGCCTTTTTTGCCTTCATGGAATATCAGGTCGATAGCACGGGCGTGGTCAATGACATACAGCCAGTCGCGCGTGTATTTGCCATCGCCGTAAACAGGCAGCGGTTTATTATTAATAATGTTATTTATACTTAGGGGGATAAGCTTTTCAGGGAAATGGTTTGGGCCGTAATTATTTGAGCAATTTGATACTACTACAGGCAAACCATAAGTATCATAGTAAGCCCGAACAAAATGATCGGAAGCGGCTTTACTTGCGCTGTACGGTGAATGCGGATCGTAGCGGGTATCTTCGGTAAATAAACCTGTCGCACCCAATGCACCATAAACTTCATCGGTTGATACATGGTAAAAAAGGTGATCGCTGTAATCGCTTTTCCACTTTTCCTTTGCAATATCAAGCAGGGTAACCGTACCTATTACATTGGTATACACAAAGTCCATGGGGCTAAGTATGCTCCTGTCAACATGCGATTCAGCCGCCAGGTGTATAACATCAGTTACCTTATATTTATCAAACAAAGCGCTTATTGCATCCCTGTCTTTAATATCGGCTTTTTCAAAAACATAGTTTTTCGAGGCTTCAATATCTTCAAGGTTCTCTAAATTACCGGCATAAGTAAGTGCATCAACGTTTAAAATTGTGTAATCAGGATATTGGGTCACAAAGCGGCGCACGACATGCGAGCCTATAAAGCCAGCACCACCGGTTATTAGAATTGTTTTCATAGAGTTTCTTAGTTAATACCTAATGATCTTAAAACTTACTTTATCGCCCACAATAAATAATGCAACTAATTGTAAGTATTAAAATCAAAAATAAGCACCTACCCAAAGATAATAAATATTTGTAAAAGGCACAGGCCCACACCCGTATTTTTTGCCGGTGATATTACTGCTGCATCCGCATGTTATCTTTCGGCTATTGCTTTATCCTTGCTCAAAAAGTCCTGATAAGCTAAAGCTATACCCTGCTGCAACGTGATATGGTGTTTCCAGCCTAAATCATGCAATTTGGTAACATCCATTAGTTTGCGCGGGGTGCCATCAGGCTTGGTGGTATCAAACTGTATATCGCCTTCGTAGCCAACAATATCCTTTATCAGCAAAGCCAGGTCCTTTATAGGCAGGTCCTCGCCGGTACCTATGTTAACAAGGCCCGGTTCGTTATAATTCTCCATCAAAAAATAACAAGCTTCGGCAAGGTCATCGGCAAATAAAAACTCCCGTTTAGGCGAACCGGTACCCCAAATGGTTACAGATGGCGCACCCTCTTCCTTAGCTTCGTGAAAGCGGCGGATCAAAGCCGGCATCACATGCGAATTATTCGGGTGATAATTATCATTATAACCATAAAGGTTGGTAGGCATTACCGATATAAAATTACAGCCATATTGCGAGCGGTAGGCATCGCACATTTTTATGCCCGCTATTTTGGCAATGGCATAAGGCTCATTGGTTGGTTCAAGCAAACCGGTTAGCAGGTATTCTTCTTTTAGCGGCTGCGGGGCCATTTTAGGGTAGATACAACTTGAACCCAAAAACAACAGCTTCTTTACACTATTAAGATATGAGGAATGAATAACGTTATTCTGTATCTGTAAATTCTCATACAAAAAATCGGCGCGATAGGTATTATTTGCTACAATACCACCAACTTTAGCAGCAGCCAGGAAAACATAATCGGGTTTTTCCTCTTCAAAAAAATCGGCTACCGCCTGCTGGTTACGCAGGTCGAGCGTATCAGATGTACGGGTAACAAAATTCGTGAATCCTTCTTTTAATAATTTACGGTGGATAGCTGAACCTACCATGCCCCGGTGGCCCGCTATATATATTTTGGAAGATCTGTCCATATATACAAAATTACTGTTTTTAAATTAACCCTTTTCGCAGGGCGTAGATGTTAAGGCGAAAATATAAAAAAGCAAGCAAGCCCACCGCTTATTATGTAACAAATTATTAAGTTTTATTGTGCTTTTATATAATCAATTGATGATGTTAGCCGTAAAATATTATATTTGGAATATATATTGCCTACTATTCCTACTAAATCTATGGTCGCAAAGCTAATTTCAAGTGAAGTACTTCATTTTCTTATAATCGTAACCGTTGTTTTAGTTTTAGCCCGCATACTGGGCGAAATATGCCGGAGATTTAAACAACCAGCCATTATTGGCGAAATTATTGCCGGTATCATACTCGGCCCTACTTTACTGGGCACTTACTGGCACAGTATGTTCAATAGCATTTTTTTAGCATCGTCCAGGGCCTATGGCGCGTTCGACGGGCTGGCCAATGTGGGTATTATATTATTAATGTTTATTGCCGGTTTTGAAGTTGATATCAAACAAATAAGGCGCGATGGCAAACAAGCCGCGGCTATTAGTTTAACGGGGATCATTTTCCCGTTTATTATAGGCTTTGCCGCCGCCTGGTTTTTTTACCAACGTATTTTTTCAAATAACGACAGCAACCAGTTTATCACTTCAATGTTTTTCGGCACGG
>Ga0207142_1002_pt1 | contig 64430 bp, 48 predicted proteins | sample Alteio_BWMinHeat_2_FD_153561 | JGI IMG/M metagenome (GOLD analysis project Ga0207142, IMG submission 153561) | Enriched cells from forest soil in Barre Woods Harvard Forest LTER site, Petersham, Massachusetts, United States -... | ecosystem: Environmental > Terrestrial > Soil > Temperate forest >... | reverse complement strand
CCTAATTGTTTCAACGCGCCCGGCGCGGAAGGATCCTGCCAGTTATGGGGTAGTGTATCTCTATCAATGGTTAATACATCGTTATCCGGCGCTTCAAATTCAACCAAACAAAAATCATTTGGAAAAATAGTTGGCGATAAATGCACCAAAACCTCCAAAACCGCCAATGCCCTGCTTGAAGCAAGGTAAACCATGGATTGCCCTACACTGTTCCAGCGGCCGCCATATAGCCTTGCGCCTGTGCCGCTCAAATCGGCAGCATAGTTACATTTTGCAATGCGGTAAAGTATCATTTATTAAGCAAAAATACCGTGCTCAATACGGCCCAATTCGGTAAACACCATATTAAAACCGGCTGAGGTATCAAGGAGTGATAATGGCGATTCACCGTTAAAGCCCAGGCTTGGAGTACCCATCCAGGTTTTAAATTTATCCATGGTGCCAAATACTTCTTCACCGCGTGTATATAGGCGGGCAAGCTCAATAGCCTTTTCGGCGTATTCAGTTTTTATAATGGCATCATCATCATAGCGTTGCAGGGTACGCTCCGAAATGTGCATAATATTGGCAAGCTGTTGCAGGGTTAGCGATATTTTTTTAGCTAGCCCCATCAATACACGCTTAGGCAGCCCCTGCCGTGTAAGCTGTACAATATTAAAATCACTTGAAAGGCTGATAGGCCTTACACCGCTTAATAAAGCATAAAACGGGTTACTTGAACCTTGAGTAAGATATACCCCCATTGGCTCATTAAGCATATTCCCTTCTGTATGTTCTTCTTCGTGCGACATTTATCCAAATTTACATACCTTTTGTCGGATTTCCAAATTATCCCCCAACAATTATCAAATAATAATTCTTCTTCCCTTTTTGCGCAACCAAATATTTGCCGTTTATCAGCGCATCTACATTATATATGTCTTCAGCGGCTCCTATTTTTTGTTTATTAATAGCAACTCCCCCACCCTGTATCATTTTCTTAGCTTCGCCTTTTGAAGGGAAAACTGCGGTTACTCCTGCTAATAGATCCACAGCATTTATACCTTGCTGCAGTTCATTTTTTGCTATCGCGAAGTTGGGCACACCTTCAAACAGGCCTATCACCTCATCATCATTCAGTTCATTCAAAAACTCGATACCTGTATTGCCAAACAAAAATTCAGACGATTTTATAGCTTTTTCATATTCGGCCTCTCCATGTACACGTATGGTAATATCTTTTGCCAACGCTTTTTGCAAGGTACGCAAATGCGGTGCGGCATCCTGTTCAGTTTCAAGGGCAATGATGGTATCTTCATCAAACAATGTAAATATCCTGACGTAAGTTTTTGCATCAGCATCGCTGGTATTCAGCCAAAACTGGTAAAATTTATAGGGCGATGTTTTCTGCGGATCAAGCCAGATGTTGCCACCTTCGGTTTTACCAAATTTACTACCGTCTGATTTTTTTATCAGCTGGGTGGTTAAAGCATACGCTTCGCCTGCGTCTTTACGGCGGATGAGTTCGGTACCGGTAACAATATTGCCCCATTGGTCGCTGCCGCCCATTTGCAGCACGCAATTTTTATGCTTCCATAAGTAATAGAAATCATAGCCCTGTACCAACTGGTAAGTAAATTCAGTGAATGACATACCCGTATCGCCGCTGATACGGTTCTTCACCGAATCTTTAGCCATCATATAATTTACAGTAATGTGTTTACCCACATCGCGTATAAAATTCAGGAACGAAAAATCCTTGAACCAGTCGTAATTATTAACCATTTCGGCACTGTTGGCGCCGCTGTTAAAATCAAGGAATTTTTCCAGTTGACTTTGTATCCCGGCTAAATTATGCTGCAATACTTCTTCCGATAATAAATTACGCTCGGCCGATTTACCCGACGGGTCACCCACCATACCGGTAGCGCCGCCAACCAGCGCGTAAGGTTTATGGCCCGCGCGTTGAAAGTGTATCAGGGTCATGATTTGCGCCAGGCTGCCCACATGCAGCGAGTCGGCAGTCGGGTCAAAACCTATATAACCTGCCGCCATACCCTTATTCAACAGTTCCTCGGTTCCGGGCATAATATCATGCAGCATGCCGCGCCAGCGTAATTCTTCAACAAAATTCATCGTATATTCTTTATCGTTTTAAAGCGGTTGCAAATATAGCAGAATAGTGTAAAATCTGCTTTTTTCCCGTTCAATTGAGGTGGCCTTTACATTTTTTCCGTATCTTGAGCTAATTGCTACCTCGTTATGAATTTTCTATCGCATTATTATTTCGACCGGGATGTTACCAACTGTTACCATATTTTAGGTATCGTACTGCCCGACCTGCTGAAAAATGCCGATAAAACCATCGTACTTCATCCCGAAAAACTGCACCACCAAAACCAATCAGTAAACAGCATCATCAAAGGCTGGAACAAGCATTTGGAGGTCGACCGCTATTTCCATTCGTCCGACTTTTTCCTTACCCATTCGCACCAGTTAAAAAAGGAGCTGGCGCCGGTTATTGAAGGCTCGCCGGTAAAACCATTCTTTTTGGGCCATATAGCGTTAGAGTTGATATTGGATAACCTGCTCATCACCACCAACAAAATAGACGTGCATGATTTTTACGACCACATGCAAGGCTGTAATGATACAGTAATACAGGAATTTCTAACCTTCGCCGGCCTCGCCGATACCACTAAATTCTTCCGCTTTTTTAACGGTTTTAAAAAGGATGGCTACCTCCACACCTATTCCGAAACACCAAAAATAGCATACGCCCTTAAACGTATATGTATGCGCGTTTGGCGCGACCCATTTACCGATGAGCATGAAAGCGAAATGAACGAGGTATTAGTAGCTTACCGCGAACAACTGTATGATAACTTTATGGTGATATTTGACGAGATCGACAGCAAGCTCACCGCCTCCTGATATCATTTGTATGCCGCCGTTACCTGCACATTATATTTATTAAACATTTTTTGTGCTACTTCAACCGAATTACCGCTCACAACGCTTGGGTATTTATCATGTTTGTTTACCCACGCCCACTCCCAATCCTTTACCTTATTTTCAAAGGCTTTAGCATCAAACGGTGTTTTATTTGCTAATGACTGATCTAAAGCAGCAAAAAACATTTGCCAGCGTGGTTTATAGAAACCTTTAATAAGGCCACCCCATTGTCGGTTGGAGTATTCACGCAACGGGCTGTTTCTATCGCCCCACAGGGTAACCAGGTCGCGGGCGTTACGCTCATACAGGTCGCTTTCCCGCCGGGTTATACCGTTTGACCTGGCTTCGTTTATCCATTTTCCCAATAAAAAGTCTTGCCGGGTACTCAGCAGCGCGTCCATATCGTCCATAAGCTGTAAAAATGCTGCGCTATAGTGTTTAAATCCAGCTATATCATGCGCATTATAAGCCTTCATCATTTTAGGCTGAAGCTCATTCGCATAATTAGCCATTACCTGCCTGCTGATGTCAACCAAATCATACTGGAAACCATCACTGCCCTTTAATCCATTAGCCGACTTGATAAACAGCTGCCACGCCTGCACTACCGGCCGCGCGTCATAATGCTTTACAGTGTCCACTCTCCAGTCGTTACCCATGTTTAAATTCGGCCTGCCCGTTATTATGGATGCCACACCTGAGTGAACAGGAATAGTTCTGTAAGCACTTTTTAATAAGAGTTGCCATGCTTTATCAATGTCAGCGTTGGTTTTCCCATACCTGCGACTCGCATAATCCTTAAGCCACCAATTAAGGTCGATTGGTTCACTGCGCCAGGTATTATCCATCATCAGTTCAAATATGGCGGGGTTTTGCTGTATAGCCTCAGGGGTTAGCCCAATACCAACCATATTTTTCGATTCGTGCAATGCTTTGTTTGGGTCTGAGGCTACATTTTGCATACATCCATGCAGACTCAAATTACCACCAAAGTTTTGCAGCATGTTCCATATCCACGGTTTGCCGTAGTACGATTCATTGTTTTGCCATACGGGATGCTCATCGCTATAAAGATCCAATATGATCATATGGTCATTAGGCACGGCATTAAGCAGGGCTTTGGTTTGTGCGGCTTTCCAAAAATTGGCACTGTTAAAAAACAGCCATCCCTGCATCACCCATATGGCTTTGGGGTCGGCAGCCGTCATTGATTGGATTATTTTCTTACTCACCCCGCTCAAAAAGGTCGAATCACTAGTAGGCGGCGTATTCTCATTAAAAGTATCCGATGAATATAAATGGTCAGTGCCGTACTCCTTTATTTGTGCCTCAATGTATTTTTTACCTATTTCCACAAACATCGGGTCGGTCGGGTCAAGCAGGTACACATCATTAAAGCCCTGCTCCCAGTTGGTTTTTTTTAGCTTGGCATTCGGGAATTTATCTTTAAACGATGGCGGCACATGCCCGCTAAAGGCAGGCAGCACAGGCGTCATTCCGAATGAGCGTTCGCGCTCCAGTATCTTTTTCTGCAATATTTTATGGCTATCCATCCAATGCTGCGGCAGTGGGCCACCCCAGCCATCCAAATTCCCCATCCACAGCCACGAAAAATAAGCCGGTCCACTAAAAAAGCTATCCAAATCGGCATTGCTAAAACCCATATCATGATAAACATCGCGCCAAATGGCTTCCTCGCCGGTTAGCGCCAGCGGCATATTAATGCCGTTTAGCGCCATCCAGTCAATCTCTTTTTGCCAACGCTCCCAGCCCCACCAACTCATGCTGTAATTAAAGGTGCAATAGTTAAGGTAATACCTATATTGATAAGGCGTAACATGGCGTACCTTTTTGCTAACCACGGGCAAAGTAGCAGGTAGGTGCATATTGTTCCCGTTCCACCCAAAATCATCGCGGCAATAAGTCTTCAAATAATACCCCAACGCCGATGCTATCGAAAGCCCTTTATTTCCACTTAAAATAATTTTACCACCCTGGCTTTGCAGTTCAAAAACATCCTCTCCACTCTCGGCGGGTATTTCTTCTACCACAAATTTATTGGCAATAGTTGGTACAACACGCTTTATAAACGCTTCAGCGGCGGGTTTATCTAATTGCGCAAACGCAGTAAAGTGAAACATGATTAAAGCAAGCAGTGCAAAATATTTGGTCTTTCTCATGGATTGTGTATTATGAAAGACTAAGCTATTAAAATTTATCAGGTGAAACATAATCAGAAATAAATGATGTTTAGGCGTAAAGCCACGCGGGTGAACCCCACTCAAGATGCTAATATTTAAGATTAGAGGGCAACTTTTTTTTCAAAACAGTGAAATTCACTGTTTTTCATGCCCCAAACCGCATAAAACACTGATTTTAAATAAAGTTTTGTTTTTATTAAATAAAATTATATCCGTACCTTTGCAGTCCCAATTCAGAGTTGGGAAAAAGGAGAAAAATTATTTAATGGCAAAAAAACAAGAAGCAGAAAAAGAATTAAAAGCAAAAGAGGCTGAGCTGGGAACAGTTACCGCACCTACTGCAGAAAAAGAGACTATCGAGTCAGAAGCTGATTCGATCTCTATTGAGGACATCAAGTCACAGATCAAAACTACACCCGATGCAGATTTCGATTGGGATGCTGATGACAAGAAGTTCGGCAATTACAGCGACAGCGACCGTGAGAAAATGGAGAAACTTTATGATGGAACTTTCAGCTCTATCACTAAAGGCGAAATTATCACCGGTACAGTTGTAAATGTAAACAGCAAAGATGTGGTATTGAACGTTGGGTTTAAATCTGACGGCTTGGTATCAGTTTCTGAATTCCGTGATACACCAGATCTGAAGATCGGTGATACAGTTGAAGTTTTCGTTGAATCGCAGGAAGATGCTAACGGTCAGTTGGTACTTTCACGCAAACGCGCAAAAACTCAAAAATCATGGGAGCGCATTAATTCAGCTTTAGATAACGATGAGATCATCACCGGCTTTGTGAAGAGCCGCACCAAAGGTGGTTTAATTGTTGATATTATGGGCGTTGAAGCCTTCTTACCAGGTTCACAGATCGACATTAAACCTATCAGGGATTACGATGTGTACGTTGGTAAAACAATGGAATTCAAAGTTGTTAAGATCAACCACGAGTTTAAAAACGTAGTGGTATCGCACAAAGTGCTGATCGAAGACGATTTGGAAAACCAAAAAACTGAAATTGTTGCTAAGCTTGAAAAAGGACAGGTACTTGAAGGTACCGTTAAAAACATTACCGACTTCGGTGTATTCATCGACCTTGGTGGCGTTGACGGCTTATTGCACATTACCGATATATCATGGGGCCGCATAGAGCACCCACGTGAAATTTTATCATTGGATCAGAAGATCAACGTTGTTGTGCTTGATTTTGATGATGAGAAAAAACGTATCGCTCTTGGCTTAAAACAACTTACTCCTCACCCTTGGCAATCACTATCTGAAGACATCCAGGTTGGTTCAAAGGTTAAAGGTAAAATAGTTACTGTTGCCGATTATGGCGCATTCCTTGAAATTATCCCTGGTGTTGAAGGTTTGATCCATGTGTCAGAAATGTCATGGTCACAAAACCTGCGCAATCCACAGGAATTCCTGAAAGTTGGCGACGAGATCGAAGCTCAAGTGTTAACACTTGACCGCGACGAGCGCAAAATGTCATTAGGCATTAAACAATTAACCCCCGATCCCTGGCAAAATGCTGCTGAACGTTACGCAGTTGGTACTCAACACGTAGCAACAGTTAAAAACATGACCAACTTTGGTGTGTTTGTTGAGCTTGAAGACGGCATTGACGGCTTGATCCACATCAGCGACCTTTCATGGAGCAAGAAAGTTAATCACCCTAACGAATTCACTAAAGTAGGTGAGAAATTAGACGTGATCGTACTTGAGCTTGATGTTGAGAACCGAAAATTAAGCTTAGGCCACAAACAGCTTGAAGAAAACCCTTGGGATACTTTTGAAACCATCTTCACTATTGATTCAATACATGAAGGTACCGTGTTAAAAGTAACTGAAAAAGGCGCTATCGTAGCTTTACCTTACGGTGTTGAAGGCTTCGCGCCAACCAAACACCTGGTTAAAGAAGACGGCAAAAGCTTAAAAGCTGATGAAGTAGCTGAATTCAAGATCATTGAATTTAACAAAGAAAACAAACGTATAGTTATTTCACACTCACGTATTTGGGAAGAAGCTCGTGCTGATGCCCGCGTACAGGAATTCGAAAACCGCAAAAAAGAAGCAAAAGCTTCAACCAACGCGGTGAAGAAAGTGAAAGAATCTGTTGAAAAATCAACTTTAGGCGACCTTAGCGTACTTGCTCAGTTAAAAGAGCAAATGGAAGGTGCCGAAAGCAAAGCCCGCAAAGCAGCCCCGGCAGCAGCTAAAAAGGCTGAGCCTTCAGCAGAAGAAGGAGCTTAATAAGCTTCTCTTTAACTAAATAATCTTTAAGCCCTCTGTTGAAAAACAGGGGGCTTTTTTATTAGTTAACGCTAATCCTAAAAGGTCATACATTATAAAATTAATTTTAACTTAGTATATGTTTGTTATAGAAGAACCTATTGAAAGGAATCATCTTATTAAAACCTGGTGGACCCAAAAAAGACTCAAATATAATATCGGGTTAATTTTAGCTGGTATAATCGCATTTTTACTATATGCTATTTTAGGTTCAATATTAATAGTTCCGCATGATCCTGATTTTGAAATAACCTTATTTACAATTGCATTTCAAGGCTTTGGATACTTTATAATGATATTGATAGCCAACTTGTTTTACTATTTAGGCCCTTTGACAGATAGACTTATAAATAAAGATAATAGCGAAAAATTCAGAAAGAATCTATACAATCTTGGCTTCTGTTTTTCTGTTGGATTACCTTTCCTTATTCCTATAATTATTGTAATACAATATTTTTTATTGTACGCAAAGTAACGCACGCCTGCCTTTGTTGGTGTTGTCACCAACAAATTTAATAAGCCTGGTATTTTATTTTTTCTTCGAATACATATCATATATTATTTAATCATCCGAAGATATTTTTCCTAAACTCTATTTATTATTGAAATCTCTCATATTAAATACTATCATAGGTCTATTACAATAAGATGCCTAAATGGCAATTAAAGTCTCTTTTTAGCTGAATTTTTCCATTATATATTTCACATACCCGCCTGTAAAGCCGCCATCATCTGTCAATTATTGTTATAGTATTAATTACTTATTGGTTAATTTCTTAATAAGAATAAATTAATCAATAAGAATATATTTATAATATAAATATTTAATAAAATTACTATTCAAGCAATAATATCGTATTTTTGTTGTGAGTCAACTGGTTGATTGATTAACTATTAAGAAACAACCATCCATTGATTTATTGCTGATACATCTACCACTACATCTTGAAAACACGTGTATTTTATATGGCCCTTATGGCTTGTGCCTTATTTTTCAATAAAGCACAGGCGGTAAATACATATTATTGGGCAGGTTTAGGAGCAAACTCAAACTGGACAACCACCGGCAACTGGCAAAAAAATGTAGGTGGCGCCTATACCGGCTATCCCGGCTCAGGTACCGGTGACATAGCAGTTATTTCCCCAACTTTAGGCGGAACGATCAGTACAGTTATAAGTTCTTCAAGCAGTACCATAAATCCTATCAGCTCAATTACAATAGGCGATAACACAGCTGTTACACTCACTATTAATAACTCCATTTCTGTATCGGTTACTGGCGGCATTACTATAGCAGATGTACTGCAAACAGTAAGCTCAAGTACATTTACCATTGCAGGCACAGGTACCTTATCAATAAGCGGCACCAGCAACTTATATACTGCAGGCATATTGCAGGTTACCGGTAATGTTACTTTTAATAGCGGCTCAATTACAAACCTATACGGTCTTACGGGAGCACCGCTCGCTTCATTACAAGCAAAAATAGATGCACAAAGCGGCGGCCTGATAACTGCCAGCAGTTGTACGTTTAATTTTCCTGGCACCAGCCCTGTAATGCATGCAAGTGCAGGTACCATTAATGCAACCTCGTGTACTTTTTCACTTTCCGGCCCAATAGCTGAAGCTTATGCCGACGGAGGCATCTTTAATGCCAATTCGTGCACGTTTACCTTAGGTAACGCCACATCGCTAACAGCCATCGGGGCAAACTCAGGCACGTTCAATATCAACAGCGGCACGGTTGTAAATACGGGCATTAACGCCAAGGTTATTAGCCGGTTAACCGGCACGGTCAACTTAAACTCAGGGGCTGTAATTAATCTTTCGGGTAATCCGTCTTATATTTCTAATGGAGATAATGCCATATTTACCTGCGGCCCTACTTCGGTTATTAACCTCACCGGTACAAATTCAAGTGTTGCTAATACCAGCACCAATCCTTTCACGCTGCAATCATCAGCCGCCGGTTCGGCAACAATAGGCACCATAGCATCCGGCTCCGCGGGTATATCGGGCACTTATAATGTGCAGCGTTTTATAACCGGTGGCAGCAGCACCTATCGTAATTACCGGCTGCTATCCTGCCCTATAAATATGATCTCGGCTAATGCGCCCACAAGCGCATCAAACCTTATCGACCTGTCGTACCTTGATAATAACACCACCGTACCGGCCACAACTTACGGGGCATTTATCGGCGGCCCTGGAACAGGTTTTGGCGGGGGTATACACGTTACCACTAACCCGCTTATGTACCTGTACCAGGAAAGTATAACGCCGGGCACAACCTATAACGCTGCATTCACTTCGGGTAAAAACGTAGGTGTAAAAACACTTACCGGCACCAGCCCTAATTATTATATAACTACTGTAAGTACCGCAACCGGTGGCCTAAACAGTTCAACGGTTAAAGTACCTGTTGGCAATGGCTGGATAATGTATTATATCGGCGACGACCAGCGCACCACGCTTTCGGCCTCCACAGTACCCAATAGCTGCACTATTACAGCTACAGGTTATATAAACCAGGGCACCATACCTGTATATATGTGGGGCGCTACTCCCACCAGCACATTAACGTATACCACCGGCACCAATTCACGATTGCCTGGTTTAACTATGGTGGGCAACCCTTATCCTTCCACCCTTAATTTATACCAGGTTTACCAGGATAATTCAACTTCTATAGGTTCAACATTTTATCAGCTGAGCAATACCAACCAAACTTTCCCTTCATATAATGCGGCCAGTACAGGCGCGTCAACTGCCGGTGGCACGCAATATGTTGTAAGCGGGCAGGGATTTTATGTAAATGTGCTCTCAACAACAGGCACAAAAACGCTCACTTTTAAAGAAACCGAGAAAGCAACATCAACAACGGCCCCTGTATTTCCTTCGCCCATATTAATGAGTGCCCCCCCAAATCCAAACGTCAATAGTAATTTCGATGCAGTGGCTGTTCAACCTAAAACTGTACAAACTACTGCAAAAAGCCAAAATACAGCACAAGGAGTTAAATTACCGGTTAGTAATCTTGAAGGAAATACACCAATAGCGCCTCCACCATCGCATATTAATTTGGGTGCGCCAACCACACCAGTTAAAAATACTGCACCACCGGTAAACCCCGCATGGCTGCATTTAAAATTAATGCAGGACAGCACAACCTACGATGAATGCGGCATATATTTTAATAAAGGGTGGTCGGATAATTACGACAATTATGATTCCTACTACCAGGTCGGCCTGGCGCCCAAAGTATATATGGCCAGTTTTTCTGCCGATAATGTTATAACAGGTGTCAATGCCCTGGATGATTACAAGCAAGGCAAAAAAGTAAAACTTTATGTTAAAGCGATCAATGATGGATTATACAACCTGCAACTGGAAGACCTAAAGGATATTGATACCGCACTTTATAATGTTTTCCTGGTGGATAAACAGCGAAACGATTCGCTGGATATGGCGCGTTACAGATCATACGCGTTTAATTTAAGCGTTGCCGATACAAGCTCATTCAGCAACCGTTTTGAGTTATCTATCACGCAAAAAAGCGGTGTACAATATCAACTGCTTTCTTTTACGGGCCAAAAAGTTAGTAGTGGCATACAGCTCAACTGGCATACCTATAATGCAGGCAATTACACGGGCTTTATAGTGCAAAAATTGAACGCTAACGGTACTTACGTTACTATTGACACCACAACCAGCAATGGCAATGCTGATTACGCTTATCTCGACCGGCAGCCTGTTACCGGCAAAAACACTTACCGCTTGCAGCAAAATCTATTCAATGGCACCATAAGTTATTCATCACCGGTAACCATTGTTTACAGCAACACATCGCCAAACGGAAATTTAACTGTATACCCTAACCCATCCAGGAACATTATTAACATCAGCCTTCCTTCGGCACCTGCCATAACACCAAATTATTCAGCCGATATTTATAATACATCAGGCAGCCAGGTAGCCCACGAAACCATAAACTCAGACACGTGGACACAGGACATCAGCGCTTATAAACTGGGCGTTTATGTTATTGAGGTAAAGGATACCAACGGCAACCTCATAGGCAAAGCAAAATTTGTTAAGGTGAATTAAAATTATTTTGGTCGAGACGCAACACTTGCATCTCTACGCCTTTGTTGGTGTTGTCACCAACAACCTACCAAACAATCGGCGTATTCCTCTCTGTATTAAGCACATATTCCCGTCAGCAATTTAATTACATACCGACCAAAAAAATCGTTGATTATTGCACAACATTAGTGTTTTACGCCTTTGTTGGTGTTGTCACCAACAACTTATCAAACAATCGGCGTATTCCTCTCTGTATTAAGCACATATTCCCGTCAGCAATTTAATTATATACCGACCAAAAAAATCGTTGATTATTGCACAACATTAGTGTTTTGAATACGTTAGAATATTTTAATTTTGCCGCAAATACCCCTATTAAAACAAGATGCGTTCTAAAGTATTTATTGTACTATTTTTATTTTTCGTTCTTTTCCTGCAAAAACAAAAAACTGCCGCTCAAACACCAACCGACACATTAAGGTTAACATTAAATGAAGCGCAGGATCAGTTCGTAAAAAGCAACCTTCAACTGATTGCCCAGCGTTATAATATTGATAATGCCAGCGCCCAGGTTGTCACAGCACGCTTATTCCCCAACCCCAATTTTAGTTTTTCAAACGGCATTTACGCTTCAGGCGTATCCAATCCTTACAGCGAGCAAACGTATGGCTTGTCGCAATTGTTTACTACCGCAGGTAAGCGCAATAAAAACATACAGCTGGCAAAGCTTAGTGTCGACCAGTCAAAATACCAGTTTTTTGACCTGTTAAGAACCCTCAAGTTCACACTCCGTAATGATTTTTATACCATCTATTTCCAGGAGCGGTCGGCTACGGTTTATAACCAGGAGATCAGCTCATTATCAAAAACATTAACCATATTTAAACAGCAGTATGCGAAAGGCAATATCGCCCAAAAAGAAGTATTGCGCATACAATCGCAGCTCTATTCCTTGCAAATAGAATACAGCAACCTGCAAAAAGGTATCGATACTGTACAAAGTGAATTTAAAATACTGTTAAAGGCGTCGCCTGACAGTTATATCCTGCCTGTAGTAAACACACAAAATAGCATGGCTGCATCAGCAGTGCCCTATCAAAAATTGCTCGATTCGGCCTATGCCAACAGGTACGACCTGAAGCTGGCAAAAACTGCTGTCGACTATAACACATTAAACCTCAAACTCCAAAAGTCAGCTGCGGTGCCCGATGTTTCGTTATCGTTGAATTACGATAAACTGGCAGCCTATGGGCAAAACTTCCTGGGGGCCGGCATCTCTTTCGATTTGCCCTTCTTCAACCGCAACCAGGGTAATATACAACAGGCCAGGATAGCTATCGATCAAAGTAAAGTACAACTGCAAAGCCAGCAGGACCAGTTACAAAGCGATGTGTTTATCAACTACAAAAACGCGCTGCGTACCGAGGAACTATACAACAGTTTCGACCCTGCTTTTAAAGACGATTTTGATAAACTGATACAACAGGTTTTTATAAACTATGAAAAACGGAATATAGGCATGCTGGAATTTATTGATTTTTACGATTCCTATAAAACAAACGTATTGCAATTAAATAACCTGGAACTCAGCCGCGTCCTGTCACTCGAACAGCTGAATTACGTTACAGGGACCCCTTTTTTTAATTAAATAATCATTCTGACGATGACCCCTAAAAATCAGATACCCCTACTGTTACCTTTCCTTGCAGTTGCGTTTGCAGTGCAAAGCTGCCACCACCAGGTAGCCGAACAAAAGGACCCAGTTTTTCATGTAACCGATACTTTGTTAAATAAATTACTGGTTGATACGGTTCAGGAAGCCAGCGCGCTTTCGGAGATCACCCTTACCGGCAGCATAGCCCCCGACGAAAATAAAATGGTGAAGGTATACCCCATGGTAAGCGGTATTGTTCAGGATATACATGTACAATTGGGCGATGCAGTAAAAAAAGGGCAGGTGCTTGCCTTAATGCACAGTGCCGAAATGGCCGGTTTTATTAAAGATAATGTAACAGCTGAATCTGATCTCAAGAGCGCCACCCGTGCCTATGAATCGGCAAAGGACATGTATAAAGGCGGCCTCGCCTCGCAGCAGGAACTGGAACAGGCACACAGCGATTATGAAAAAGCTTTGGCCGAGAGCAAACGCGCCGGCGCCGTAATAGGTATAAACCACAGTAATGCCAATGGGTACGAATTAAAGGCGCCTATATCAGGTATTGTGGTCGAGAAAAATATAACCAATAATACACAGGTTAGGGCCGATAACGGGCAAAACCTCTTTACAATAGCCGACCTTTCGAGCGTTTATGTACTGGTGAATGTTTACGAGTCGGATATTTCAAGTGTTAAAGAAGGCGACCCGGTTAAGATCACCACCCTATCCTACCCCGACAAAATCTTCACCGGCAAGATCGATAAGATCGATAACATGCTCGACCCCGATACCAAAGTAGTGCATGCAAGGGTAAAAATAAACAACCCGGGGTTATTGTTAAAGCCCGAAATGTTTGCCAGTGTAAGGATCAAAGCCGTATCAGGCGAAAACCTTCCCGAAATAAGTTCCAGTACTATAATATTCGATAAGAATAACGACTATGTGGTGGTACTTGATGGTAAGGCGCATGTGCATATACAACAGGTTACTATAGCCAAAAAGGTTGAGGATCGTGCTTACATCAGCAAGGGTATAAAACCCGGCGACCGCATCATCGCGTCAAGGCAGGTATATCTTTATGAATCATTAAAAGACCAATAGCATAGTATGAACAAGTTTATAAATGCTGTGCTGTCATTCGCGCTAAAAAATAAGTTTTTTATTTTTTTCGTCACCGCTTTGCTCGCTGTCGGCGGCTATATCAGCTTCAAAACCATTAGTATCGACGCATTTCCCGACGTAACCAATACTTCGGTAACCATTATCACCCAATGGCCCGGCAGAAGCGCCGAAGAGGTTGAAAAATTTGTTACCCGGCCCATTGAAATAGCCATGAATCCGGCCGAGAAAAAAACCAGTGTAAGGTCGTCATCGCTATTCGGGCTGTCCGTTGTAAAAATAACTTTTGACGACGATGTGGATTATCCCTTCGCACGCCTGCAGGTAAATAACCACCTTGGCGAAGCCGATCTGCCCGACGGCATCAACCAATCCATCGAACCGCCTTATGGCCCTACTGGTGAAATTTACCGGTATACACTAACCAGCAACACCAAATCGGTACGCGAATTAAAAACCATACACGATTGGGTTGTTGAGCGCGAGATACTCTCGGTGCCCGGCGTAGCCGATGTTAACAGCTTTGGCGGCGAGGTAAAAACCTACCAGATAACCGTAAACCCCAAAAAGGCGGTACAATACAATGTTACGCCGCTGCAACTATACGAGGCGGTATCAAAAAGCAACGTGAATGTAGGTGGCGATGTAATTGAACAAAGCGGCCAGGCCTACGTGGTAAGGGGCATAGGGCTGCTGAACAACATTGATGAAATAAAAAACATAGTAATTAATAATGTTAAAGGCACGCCCATTTTTGTTAAAACCATAGGCGAGGTTACCGAATCGGCATTGCCGCGTTTAGGGCAGGTTGGGCGCGATAAGGACCCCGACGTTGTTGAAGGAATTGTGGTAATGCGCAAGGACGAGAATCCCAGCGTGGTAATAAAGGCCCTGAAGCAAAAGATAGCCGAACTTAATAACTCCATTTTACCCAACGACGTAAAGATCAACACATTTTACGACCGCGAGGACCTGGTAAACTACGCTACCGACACTGTATTGCATAACATGTGCGAGGGTATTATACTGGTTACCGTAATTGTATTCCTATTTATGGCCGACTGGCGCACCACGCTCATTGTATCGCTCATTATACCGCTGGCGCTGTTATTCGCCTTTATATGCCTCAAGTTAAAGGGCATGTCGGCCAACCTGCTATCTATGGGTGCCATAGATTTCGGGATAATTATTGATGGCGCCGTGGTGATGGTTGAAGGGATCTTTGTCGTACTCGACCACCGCTCCAAAGAAGTAGGCGAAGAACATTATAACAAACTGAGCAAACTTGGCATGATAAAACGTGCCTGCCTCACTAACGGTAAAGGCATATTTTTTGCAAAGCTTATCATCATAACCGGGCTGTTGCCCATATTCAGTTTTCAAAAGGTTGAAGGCAAAATGTTCTCGCCTCTAGCCTGGACGCTGGGCTTCGCTCTGCTGGGTGCATTGCTGTTAACATTTACGTTTGTACCGGCTCTTGCCAGTATATTGCTCAATAAAAATGTAAAGGAAAAACACAACCGTTTCCTGGAGTTTATCACCCGCAATGCCATGCGTTTTTACAACGTTTGCTTTAAAGGGCGAAAAATTGTATTCCCGATAGCCATAATTGCGCTCATATTAAGTTTGGGTAGCTTTAAATTACTGGGCACCGAATTTTTACCCGAACTAAATGAAGGCGCTATATATGTGCGCGCCACCGGCCCGCTGAGCATTTCGCTAAATGAATCGGTAAAGCTGGCCAATGAGATACGTACTGTATTCCTGAGTTTTGACGAGGTAAAACAGGTGCTTTCACAAACAGGCCGACCAAATGACGGCACCGATGCTACAGGCTTTTATAACATCGAGTTCCATGTCGATATTTATCCGCAGGACCAATGGAAGCGTAAGGAAACCAAGGAGCAGCTCATACAGCGCATGCAGGAAAAGCTGAAATATTTACCCGGTATCGATCTTAACTTTTCGCAGCCGATATCCGACAATGTGGAGGAAGCTGTTTCGGGTGTAAAGGGTTCCATTGTAGTAAAAATGTTTGGCGACGATTACAACTATATCGAAAATAAGGAAGATAGCATATACGCCATATTAAAGGGCGTGAAGGGCATTGAAGACCTCGGCATCCTAAGAAATATGGGGCAACCCGAATTACAGATAGACCTCGACCAAACCAAAATGGCCGAATACGGCGTGGCTGCTGCCGATGCCAATGCAGTTATTGAAACGGCCATTGGCGGCAAGGCCGTAACCCAGATATATGAAGGCGAACGGAAATTCGACCTCCGAATACGCTACCCCGAAAATTTCAGGGACAATGAAGTTTCCATAGGCGATTTGCGCGTACCCACCCTTAGCGGTAATAACGTACCCCTGCGCGAGATAGCCAGCATCAAAAAAACCACGGGCATAAGCATTATTTATCGCGATAAGAACCAACGCTACGGCGCCATTAAATTCTCCATACGCAACCGCGACATGGGCAGTACCATGAGCGAGGCCCAGGCAAAGGTGAACCAAAAAATTAAATTGCCTAAAAGCTACCACCTGGAATGGGCCGGTGATTTCGAGAACCAGGAGCGCGCTACTAAACGCCTTACGCAGGTGGTGCCTATCAGCCTGCTCATCATATTTTTTATCCTGTTCATCCTGTTTGGTACAGTACAGGATTCATTATTGGTGCTTAACAACGTGCCCTTTGCTATTATGGGTGGCATACTTGCCCTGCTCATAACAGGTGTAAACTTTAATATATCGGCGGGCATAGGCTTTATTGCGCTGTTTGGCATATGTGTGCAAAATGGTGTTATATTAATAAGCCAGTTTAAAAGCAATGTAAAGGAGTTGAAGCACCACACCACCTGGAATTCGTTCCCCGATGCGCTAAGGGCCGGCGTTGCCGACCGCCTGCGCCCCATTATAATGACAGCCATGATGGCCGCAATTGGCCTGCTGCCTGCGGCAATGTCGCAGGGTATTGGCTCCGAGGCTTCCAAACCATTGGCCATAGTAGTTATCGGCGGATTGATAACCAATACCATTTTTAACCTGTTTATTTTCCCCATAGTTTTTTACTGGGTATACCGCAAACGGGTTGAAGAAGGCACCATGAAACTGAAATAACAGAAAAAGGAGGGATTGAGTCCCTCCTTCCCGCCTTTGTTGGTATTGTCACCAAAGAGTTTTTCACTTCTATATTCCCGCCTTTGTTGGTGTTGTCACCAACAAATCATATCCCCACAAATCTTCAAATCTTCAAATTCTCAAATCTTCAAATCATCAAATCATCTTAATCCCCAAAAAATTATTACCTTTGCCCAAATCCACCCAAACGATGCAAAACCTCACGCTGCTCGACGGTCAAAAGTTTCAGATAACCATACAGCGTTTATGTCGTCAGTTAATCGAGAATCATAACGATTTTTCAGGCTCGGTACTTATTGGCATACAGCCGCGCGGCATTTATTTAGCCAAGCGTGTTGCCGAAGAACTACGCAAAATATTACCCGATAGCACCATACAACAAGGCGATCTGGATATCACCTTTTATCGCGATGACTTCCGTCGCCGCGGCGAACAACTGGTACCCAATCAAACCAAGATAGATTTTATAATAGAAGGCAAAAAAGTGGTCATGATGGATGATGTGCTGTGGACAGGCCGCACCATTCGCGCGGCCATGGATGCCATGCTCGCATTCGGCAGGCCCGAGAAAATAGAACTATTGGCACTGGTCGACCGCCGCTATTCAAGGCATATACCCGTAGCAGCCGATTATGTAGGTATCGAGGTAGATTCCATCGCATCACAAAAGGTAGTAGTAAGCTGGAAGGAAACAGATGGAGTGGATAAGATAGTTTTATTGTCGGAAGCGAAATAGGATAAAAATAATATCGAACACTGAACACTGAATGTCGAACATCGAAGTAAGGAAAAGTTAGAATTTAGAATACCGGATAAAGTAATAATGACCAGCACCAAATACGATTTAGAGGAAAGACTGATTGACTTTGCTGTTATTATTACTGATATAGTTGAAGCTTTACCAAATACGCGATTGGGGAATTACATTGCAGGCCAGTTGGTTCGTTCAGGACTTTCGCCAGCTTTAAATTACGGAGAAGCACAATCGGCTGAATCAAGAAATGACTTCATCCATAAAATGAAGGTAATTTTAAAAGAGTTACGTGAATCAATGATCTCTTTAAAAATCATTGAGCGAAAAGCAATACATAACGTTGATAAAACGGTAGCAGCAAAAAGTGAATGCAACCAGTTAATATCGATATTTGTGAAGAGCATAGAAACAGCTAAGAAAAATAATATGTAATTAAATAACGATACTGAACAATGATCCGGCAGTGAAGTTTACTTCATTATTCGATATTCAGTGTTCAGTGTTCGATATTAAAATAACCACATGGCAGGACTAAGCACAAGGCACTTATTAGGTATCAAGGATTTAAACCCCGACGATATTCAACTCATATTTGAAACCGCCGACACATTTAAATCCGTATTGAACCGCCCTATTAAAAAGGTGCCTTCCCTGCGCGATGTAACTATCGCCAATATATTTTTCGAGAACTCAACCCGCACCCGCCTTTCATTCGAACTGGCCGAAAAGCGCCTGTCAGCTGATGTGGTAAACTTCGCGGCATCGTCATCATCAGTCAGCAAAGGCGAAACACTTATAGATACTGTAAACAATATCCTGGCCATGAAGGTAGATATGGTGGTAATGCGCCACCCCTACGCCGGTGCCGGTATATTCCTTGCCAAACACGTAAAGGCCCAGATAGTAAATGCCGGCGACGGCGCTCATGAGCACCCGACACAGGCATTGCTCGATGCTTTTTCCATCCGCGAAAAATATGGTGATGTGGCAGGCAAAAAAGTAGTTATTGTGGGCGATATACTGCACTCAAGAGTAGCATTATCGAACATACTATGCCTTAAACACCTCGGCGCCGAAGTTATGGTTTGCGGGCCTACAACCCTTATTCCCAAATACATCGGCTCATTGGGTGTAAAGGTAGAACACAACCTGCTGAAAGCCCTCAACTGGTGCGATGTTGCCAACATGCTCCGCATACAGTTGGAGCGTCAGGACATAAAATACTTCCCTTCACTGCGTGAATATACCATGCTTTACGGGCTGAATAAGCAAATACTCGACTCGCTCGACAAAGAAATAACCGTAATGCACCCCGGCCCCATAAACCGCGGCGTGGAAATTACCAGCGATGTAGCCGACAGCAAGCAATCCATCATCCTCGACCAGGTGGAGAACGGCGTGGCTATACGTATGGCGGTGCTGTACCTGCTGGCCGGGCAAACGCCTGCCTAAAAGTTTAATATGAAAGCAGATCTGCTTAAATCATATTTAAGATATAGGTATAAAACAATATTAATATCGTTAGGGATAATTATAATAATCAGTTACCTAACCCATGACGCTTTTATCTATCTTTTCTATTTTCTTCTTGGCATAGGTCGCGAGTATTACCACTATGACGATGAACTAAAAAAAATAAAAAAACTCAAAGCTAAAGGCTTAACTGAGCAGGACCTGCGAAATATCGAATTTGTTAAAAAATGGGAAGAAAACCGCGAAGGTGGCCTTTGGAAATACTGTATACGTGATGGCGGCATTATTGCTGGGGCAGGGCTATCGGTGATTATATCGCTGATCTATTTCACTTTTGCACCAAACGGCTTTAAAAACATAATGGACGATCCCGGTAATATGTTTAGTTTAATAGGCTATGCTTATATTGCCGGGGCATCTATCGGCGTTACTATATACCGGATATTGTGGTGGTATAACGAAAAAAGGTTTATGCGTTTAACCGATCCGTTCAATATCCTGTTCGCATCAAAAAAAGCATCGTTTAATGATTAGGCATAGATCAATCTATTTCACTGGTATTTTAATTATTTTACTGGCGTGTACATCATTAAACACCATGGCCCAAAGTAAAGAACAGCAAAAGGTTGATTCAGTATTTCAAAAGGTCAAAAAACAGTTCAACGCCAAACAGGCGGATTCACTCTACGCCCTTGCCGGTGATGAAATGAAGAAGGTGCTGATCATTGAGGCATTCCGCAATGTTTGCGTTAACCAGCTTTTCCCGCTGGGGAAAATACAGCAGGCATCGCTTATCAGCTTTCAGAACAATAAAATAGCCACCTATAAGCTCACTTTTAGTTTGGGAAATGTGTTGCAATTGCTCATCAGCCTGGATGATGCCGATAAACTGCAGCTGTTTTTATTCCAACCCTATAAGGAACCGCCCGGCAACAAAACTGTTCTCGCAGCTACATCAAACCCGCTTAAAACCGACCTCGACCGCAAAGTTGACGGCCCTGCCCGTGCTTATATCCAAAAAACAAATACCGTAGGGCTTGCCATAGGTATTATTAAAGATGGCAACATCAGCACTTATGGTTATGGCGAAACGGCTAAAGGAAACGGTAAAATACCTAATGCCGATAACATTTTCGAAATAGGCTCACTAACCAAAACATTTACTGCTACGGTGCTGGCTTATTATGTGAACGATGGCCGGCTCAAATTATCCGACCCTATTACCAAATTCTTGCCCGATTCCGTAGCCGCTAATCCCGCGCTTGATGACATTACGCTGCTGATGCTCAGTAACCATACATCAGGTTTACCACGCCTGCCCGAAGATTTTTTTACGCATGTGCGCGATGCAGCAAACCCCTATAAGGATTATAACATATCGTTGCTATACTCCTACCTTAAACATTATAAACCCACGGCTAAACCCGGCGTACAGTACGCTTATTCAAACCTGGCAGTAGGTCTATTGGGTATAATATTGGAGCACGTGAGCAGCGAAAGCTTTGAGCAAATGGTATCGCAAATGATAACGCAGCCGCTAAACATGACCAATACGGCGCAACATTTATCGTTGTTCCAAAAACCACGTTTTGTTACTGTTTATAACGAGGATGGCTCAGAAACACCACATTGGGACTGGGATGCACTTGCATCCGCAGGCGCTTTAAATTCATCACTGAACAACTTGCTGCTATTTGCCGAAGCCAATTTGGCTAAACCTACCACAAGGTTAACCAAAGCGCTAACGCTCACCCACCAGTTAACCTATAACCTGCCCCCAAAAGTTGGCTTGGCCTGGCATGTTATTACTGTCGATGGCGTTGATTATTATTTCCACGATGGCGGCACAGGAGGCAGCAGCACCTTCTTCGCATTCAATATCGAAAAGAATATTGCTGTTATTATCCTCTCCAACGCGGTTGAAAGCACCAATGCCGTTGGAGTGGATATTTTGAAGCAGATACAGTAATGAACCGAGGGTTGTTGGATTAAACAGATTTACAGGATTTGAATTTTCAAATCTTCAAATTATAAAATCTTCAAATCCAACTAATCTCTGGTCTCTAATCTCTAATAACTAACTTCTACTTCTCCCTCACCGTCGAACCATCCCTAATTTCCTCAGTAGCTACTTTCACCAGTTGCTCACCCGGTTTAAGGTCACCGAAAATTTGAACCTGGTCGCCTGCCTCAAGGCCTTTGCGCACACCCACCCATTCAGCTTTATGGTTATTTATTCTTATCACAAAAACCTTCTCAGTCGATGTTACTACGGCAGTTTTAGGCACGATGATAGCGCTATCTGATGTTGGCAGGGGCACATTTACATCGGCGTACATATTGGGTAATAGTTTGCCGTTCTTGTTGTAAACATCCATCTCCAAACGTTCTGCACGCAGCTTTTCATCAAGCGCGCCCGCAAGGCGTTTTATTTGCGCGGTGAATTTTTCGTTAGGCATTGATCGTACAGTGAAGCTTACTTCATTCTTATTACTCAAGCCGCTGGTATAACTTTCAGGTACCGATACCACCAAACGCAGGCGGGTGTGGTCTTCAACAACAAACAATGGCAATGCCGATCCCTGTCCCGACGGACCAACATAAGCGCCTAAATTCACATTACGTACACTCACTACGCCATCAAACGGCGCCCTGATGCTCAAATAAGCCAGGTTGGCGGCAACTTCTTTGTATGATGACTTGGCCGCGTTAACATTAGCCAGGTCCGAATTCTTTTTAGCCTCCGCCAGTTCCAAATCATTTTCCGAAACCGTACCGGGTGTTTTACTGGTACTTAATAGCCTGTCATAAGTAGCTTTACTGGCAATATAGTTTGCCTGCTGCTGTTCAATCCTTGATTGCGCCTCTGCCAATTGCGATTGTATCTCCGGTGCATCCAAAGTAGCCATAAGCTCACCTTTATGTACCTGCGAACCTATATCAACCAATAAGGTTTTTACATAGCTATTTACCTTGGCATACAGGTCAACCTGCTGGTAAGGTATCAGCTCACCGGGGATGGTAATGCTAGAGTTAAGCTTACCTTTTTGTACGGGCACAGGCACAACGGTCGGCGTATCCAGCGCGTTCTCTTGATCTACGGTTTGCTGCTGTGCTTCCTGTTCTTTTTTATCAGGCCCGCATGAGCTCAGAAAATTTACACTTATAGCTAAAACGGCTAATGTGATTATCAGTTTATTGTTTTTAATGTTCATGATGGTGCAATGGGACATAGAATTTACTTTCCTTATCTTCAGGATCTAATGAAACAGAATCGGTACTGGTGTTGCCTTGTACCCAGGCAAAAACCAAAGGCAATATAAATACTGCCGCGAATGTTGATGCCAGCAGGCCGCCAATTACGGCGCGGCCAAGTGGCGATGTTTGATCACCACCCTCGCCCAGGCCCGATGCCATAGGTATCATACCTACTATCATGGCCAAGCTGGTCATTAATATGGGGCGCAAACGTAGGGCAACAGCTTCGCGTGCCGAACGCAGGGCATCGCCGTTATGTCGGCGCAGTTCTTCGGCATTGGTGACGAGCAGCACCGCGTTGGATATGGATACCCCCACGGACATGATCATACCCATATACGATTGCAGGTTAAGCGTTGCACCTGTTATTTTAACCAGGAACAACGAACCGAACAACACCGCCGGAACGGTCGACAATACAACCAACGATACCTTGAACGACTGGAAATTTGCCGATAGCATCAGGTAAATAACCAAAATGGCCACTAATAAACCACTTTGCAGGCTGCTAAGCGTATCGGTCAATGTTTCGCTCATACCACGTAATTGCACGGTTAAACCATGCGGTAAAGTGCCTAATGAAGCAATGGCTTTTTGCACATCGCTGGTAGCTGTACCCAAGTCTTTTTTGTTGATATTTGCAGTTACCGAAAGCGTTGGCACAGCACCAATATCATCGTTCTCGCCATAAGTGGTATCCACTTTAATATCGGCTACGTCACTCAGGATCGGCCTTTGCTGACCGGGCAATACAGGTATCTGGCGAATATCATCCAAACTGCTCATTTTATATTCAGGCACTTCCACCTGTACCTGGTAGCTTAAGCCTGCCTTCTGATCTATCCAAACGTTTTTCTCGGTTAGGCGTGATGAAGATGTAGCGGCAGTAAGCGTACGCGATATATCACTAACGCTGGCCCCTAATTCAGCGGCACGTGTACGGTCGATATTTATATCGATAGAAGGATATTTGTAGGATTGCGCTATCTGCACATCGCGCAGGTAGTTGATGCTGTCAAGTTTACGTATCAGCTTGTCGGCAAAAATTACGTTTTGCTTTTTGTTCTTGCCGGTAAAGAAAACTTCGATAGGCGTAGGCGAACCCTGGCTCAATATCTTATCTGTTAACTCAATAGGTTCGAATGATAATTTCACATCGGGCAATGCCTTTCTCATAGCTATACGGAAACGCTCCTTCAGATCGTCCAGGTTCACTTTATAATCCTCAGCCAGTTGCACCTGCATTACAGCTTCCTGCGGGCCGGCCATAAACATATAGATAGGGTTAGTAGAGAATGACTGCGGATGCAAACCCACTACGGTTGAGGTAATGGCGATGTTTTTCTTGCCCACTAACGAATCTAAAACATGCAGCGCTTTCAGCGTGCTGGTTTCTGTACGTTCAAGGCGTGTGCCATCGGCACCGCGTAAGCGCACCTGGAACGTACCCGAATTTACCTTCGGCAATACATCGTGCCCTATGATGGAAAAAAACAAAATTGCCAGGCCAAATGCGCCGATAACGTAAACAGATACGATAAGCTTACGGTTAGGTAGCATATTATCCATCCAGCCCAGGAACCGCAGCCTGAATTTATCAAACCCGGTAAGTTTATGGCCATCACCCGATGTGGCATTTTTTATAGCCAGTTCTTTTTGTTCCCATTGGTCGCCTTCTTCTTCCAATAAAGCCTCTTTGTCGTGCCCCTTTTTCTCATGTTTGTTAACCATTATCCAGTTAGCCATAATAGGCACAAAGGTTTGGGCCATAAGGTATGATATGATCATGGCGAAACCTATAGCCAGCGAAAGTGGCAGGAACAAAGCGCCCGGGATACCCGTCATGGTAAATGCAGGGGCAAACACGGCCAGTATACAAAACAGGATAAGCAATTTGGGGAAAGCTATTTCCTTACAGGCATCCCAAATGGCGAGTGCCTTTGGCTTGCCCATATCAAAATGCTGGTGTATGTTTTCGATAGTAACCGTCGATTCATCCACCAAAATACCTATAGCCAGCGAAAGGCCGCTCAGCGTCATGATATTTATGGTTTGATGGAAAAGATACAGGAAGAATACGCTGGATATAACGCATATAGGTATGGTCATGATCACGATCATGGCCCCTCGCCTGTCGCCCAAAAACAATAGCACCATTAAGCCGGTAAGTACCGCGCCTATCGCGCCTTCTTCAGCCAAACTCTTTACCGCGTTTATTACATATATCGATTGGTCGAACACGAACGACAGTTTTACATCGGGCGGCACCAAAGCCTGGAAACGCGGCAAGGAAGCCTTCAGGTTTTGCACCACATCCCATGTTGATGCCGATGCTGATTTGGTGATCGGCAAATAAACCGAGCGTTTACCATTTATCAGCGCATAACCCTGGGTTACGTCGGCAGCATCTTCGACTGTAGCCACATCGCGCAGGAACACTGTTTGTACACCATTTTTATATAATGGTATATCTCCAAAATCGGCAACCGTTTTTATGGTAGTATTTGAAGGCGTAAGGTAATTGTAATTGCCTATGCGCACGTTACCCGCGGGGGTATTCTCATTATTATCGCGCAGGGCAAGCACCAGTTGGTCGGGCGTAAGGTTATGGGCACGAAGCAGGTCGGGATCGGCTTTGATAACTACTGTACGCTGGTTACCACCAAAGGGCGCAGGAGCTACCAGCCCCGGCACAGTGGTAAACTGCGCACGTACGTAAACCAATGCCAGGTCGAGCAATTCATTGTTACTGCGTGTAGGGCTGCTCAATACCAACTGACCTACCGGTAATGTAGAGGCGTCGAAACGCAATATAAAAGGCGGCTGTGAGCCCTGCGGGAAACCCGCCTGGGCCCTATTGGTGTACGCCGTGACCTCCGCCGCGGCCTGTGCCATATTAGTACCCTCGTAAAAAGTTACTTTTATTAAAGTTAAACCCTGTATATTTTTTGTTTCGATGCTTTTTACGCCCGATACAAACAATAATAAGTTTACGTACGACTTGGCAAAATATGCCTCCATTTGGTCTGGTGTAAAACCGCCATAAGGGTGCGATACATAAATTACGGGTAAATTAAGATCAGGAAAAATGTCGATTTTAATACTGCGTACAGCGTTTACACCAAAGAAGAATAACGCTGCAACTATAACCAGTATGGTAATTGGCTTCTGTAAAGCCCCTTTAATCATTCCCATTACTTTTTTGTATATATATTATTAAAAATTATTGTAACTACTTAGCCTCACCTAAACGGCGAAGCCCTCATGTAATAATCCTCTCCAATGGAGAGGACTTGAACTTCGCTCTTTTTGAACCCTCTCCTTTGGAGAGGGCAGGGTGAGGCTTAAAAATTATTTATAAATAACCCGAAATCGCCGGTGGCTGCGCTCTTGTACAATAGTGCCTGCCAAACATTGTTCGAGGCAATGTCCTGGTCAATTTCTGCCCGGTTAAGGGTGAAAAGCGCGTCGGTAAAATCAACAATGTTCGCCAGCCCGTTCTTATAAAGGGTGAACTTTTGCGTGTACGCGTCGCTCGCCGCCTTAACTTCAACCGGTGCCTCGTGGTAATTTTTTAACGAGTTATTTATTTTTGTATCTGCAAGTACCTGCTGATCGCGCAATTGCTCATTCACCAGGTCATATTCATCTTTAAATTGTGCCGATGTATATTTTTGCGCCTGTACCTGGTAATGCACCCTGAATGGATTAGTAAGGTTCCATGAAAAAGCTATGCCCAGCAGATAATTATAACGTGTCGGATCGGCTCCTGCGCCGTAGCTGCTGCTGTAATCGCCGGGGTTAGTGGCAATGTCCGATTTAAAACCCGAACCCCTGCCCTGGTAAATACCAAACAGGCTGAACGTAGGATAATTAAAGGTGTTCAGATATTTCGCTTCCTCGTCACTCACCCCTATGCGGTTGCGATAGAAATTTAGTACTGGGTGCCCGTTGACATTTGAATTAGCCTGCGCCAATATATTGGCGGGTATTTTGGTTACAAAAGTACTGTCTAACACAAAATCTTGCGGCGGTATGCCTAAATATTGCGCAAGTTGATTGCTTTGGTCCTGCACAGTTTGCTCGGCATTGGTAAGCGCTATGCGGGCATTCGAAACATCGGCATTAGCCAATGACGAATCCACACCGGGGTTCAGGCCGTTCTTCACACGGGCTATCACCACCTTTTGCAGGTCGATGCTGCGGTTAAGGTTATCCTGTTGCGCTTTGCTTAGTTGCTGGGCAACCAGTAAATTTAAGTAAGCGCTGGCAACCCTTATTTCGTGCTCAAACTGCTCCTGTACCAGGTCGCTTTCGTCAAGCGTGACAACCGACTTTTGTACCTTGATCTTTTCCTTCGATTTACCGAAGCTGAAAAAATCCCAGTTTACGTTAGCTACATAAAGCGAGCCAAAAGCCGCGTTCCAGTTTTGATTAGGTAGTGCAGGGCCGGATGATGCTACCGCTAAGCCGTGGTAGCCTGAGATGGGCCCATTGGTACCGTTCACGGTACCATAAGCCTGCTGCGCCGATACATTCAGATCGGGCAGGTATTCGGTTTTAGTTTCTTTTAATGAGGCTTTTGATGAGTTGAGCTGGTTTGCCTTAGCCTTTATAGTACCATAATTTGACAGTGCTATTTGTTCGGCTTGTTTTATATCCAGTACTTTTTGCTGGGCCTGTACGTTTATGAATAAGAAAATACCCGATAAACTTAGTAAGAAACGTTTAGATGTTGCAAGTGACATATGCGGTATTTGTAGCGGCAAAATTAAAACTATATGCTATATGAAAAAAATGAATTAATTTTGTGGTAATGATTAATAAAAGTAATATATGAATATCGCACTGCACCATTTTCGCCTTATAGACACTATTTCAAAAGAAGGAACGCTTACCAAAGCCGCTGCTACACTGCATCTTACGCAATCCGCGCTCAGTCACCAGTTGAAAGAGCTGGAACGCGAGCTGGGCATTGATGTGTTCAACCGAAACGGCAAAAAGTTACACTTGTCTGAACAAGGCTACCGTTTTTTGCGCAGCGCCGAGAAAATATTGGCCGAAATGAAGTCGCTTGAAGAAGATATTAATAACTACAAGCATGGCAAAACAGGCAAGCTGAGCATCAGTATGCAGTGCTATACCGCTTACCACTGGCTGCCGGGCATCATAAAATACTATAAATCGCGCTGGCCCGATATCAACATACAGATACTGTCCGACGCTACCCGTCGCCCATTAGAATATTTAATGAATGGCGACCTGGATATAGGCATCATACGCACACAGATGGTAAATACCAAAATACGCTATGAGCCTATTTTCAACGACCACCTGTGCGCCATTATCAGCAAAGATCACCCACTGTCGAAGAAGAAGGTTATCGATATTGCTGATTTCCAGGACCAGGAATTGATATTACCGCTGTACGACCCATCATACCAGGATACGCCGATGATTGAGTCTTTAATACAGGCACAACAGGTAAAACCCAAAACCCTGCACCGCATACATTATACCGATGCTACCATTGAAATGGTAAACGCCAATTTAGGTATAAGCGTTATTGCCGACTGGATAGTTGAACCCTACCTGAAAAATAAGAATATAGTGGCTATCCCCATGCACCACAGCGTAGCCAGCCGTTCATGGTTCGCCGCTACCTGCAAGCAAACTCCGGCCATCCAAAACTTTTTGGAATGCCTAAAGATGTATTTCTCCGGCGCAGATATGAGCATCGATACAGAAGAAATGAAAACTGTTATACAGGAACATGAAGTTAGGAAACAGCCGATAATGCCCCCTGCCATGATATTTACCAAGCCAATGGGCATCACCCAGGCAGCGGATTTTAAGAATTATCAATATTAACGCGTTAGCGTCATTGCGAGGAGGTACGACGAAGCAATCCCACAGGACAGGTGACGAATTTGTATGTCGCCGACTTACATAATGAGATTGCTTCGTACCTCGCAATGACGTACTTTTTATTAGCTAAGCATCCCATGAAATACAGTTGGTTTCTAATTTTTATCCTATACAGTTACCAACTATCCGCCCAACAACCATATCACCCATTCCCCCAGCACGTAAAATATTACACAGGCACCATTAAGCCCGACCACATCACCCAACAGCAATTAGACAAGGCCACCGAAATCTTCTACACCCAATGGAAGGCACACTTCATAAAAACTGATGAAAACGGAAGCTACATTTGGTTTGAAGGCAAAGACGGCAAACAATGCGTATCCGAGGGACAGGGCTACGGCATGGTGATAGTAGCGCTAATAGCCGGATATGATCCATCTGCAAAAAATACATTTGATAATCTGTATCGGTACTATAAGGCACACCCAAGTAACCGCGGTACACATTTAATGGCCTGGGCACAAAATGTACACGGAAAAGACATTGACAAAACATCAGCCACGGATGGCGATATGGATATTGCCTATTCCCTGCTATTAGCCGATAAACAATGGGGCAGCACTGGCGCTATTAACTATTTGCAGCAAGCCAAAAGCATGATCGCCGATATTATGCAGTACGAAATTAACCATTCCCAATGGTCGGTATTGATAAGCAACGCCATTGAAGATGAGAGCAAAGATTATAACGATACCCGTTCATCAGATTTTATGCCCGCTAACTTTAAGGCATTTGCTTACGCGACAAAAGATAACCGCTGGGATAAGGTTATTGACAAAGGCTACCAGCTATTCCACTATATGCAGGATAAGTACAGCCCCGATGCCGGCCTTGTACCTGATTTTATAGTGCATATCAATAAAAAACCGCAACCCGCGCGTTCGCATTATTTGGAATCGGCGTACGACGGCTATTATAATTACAATGCCTGCCGTGTACCCTGGCGCGTAGCAACCGATTATTTAATAAGCGGAGACGAACGCCCAAAGGCATTTGTGCAGAAAATAAACCATTGGATAAGGGAAACCACCAATAACAATACTTATAATTTATCAGCGGGCTATACTTTGGCAGGCAATGATATTCATGGTCGATATTTTGAGGCACTAAGTTTTATTACACCTTTTGCCGTATCGGCCATGGTTGATAAAAGCAACCAGCAATGGCTGAACCATGTGTGGGATTACACCATGCAGTTTAAAATGAAAGACTTTGATTATTACGATAACACAATTAAGTTGCTGAATATGATTATTGTATCGGAAAATTACTGGTCGCCTGGGAATATTCTGCAATAATTTTTTAATATTTGTTTATTACAACTAAGGAAGCGATCATAAAACTTCCTTTGAATAAACATCAATTTATAATATACCAAACCTTATATACATCATGAATAAATTTACAATAATTGCTTGCCTTGCGATAATCGCAATATGTTCCTGTAAAAAAAATGATTCTGGAAAACCGACCTCGAATTTTTCGATCACGGGCAAGTGGGTATACACACAAGACACTGTAAAAGAATATGATAATGGTATATTAACATGGGAAGATTACGGCTCGGGAATGACCTTTGACGGAGCTTATTTTCAACAATTTAATGCTGACGGAACGGGTATAGAAAATTCAAATTCAATAATAACTCATTTTAATTATTCCGTTGCAGGTAATGTTGTAACCATTAACACGCCCGCCCAAACGATTCACGATCCGGTGAATGGCGATATACCAGTGACAGCTTCAATAGAAAAAGGAACCATAAAAATGATTTCCAATAGTAAAATGGAACTATATTTTGATGATATATCAAATGATGGCGGCGATAAAAGTGAAACAACAGAGGCAGCGTATTTTGTAAAGCAATGATCAGTTATTCACTTAATCCGAGATCTGATCTCAATATCATATTAGCGACTGTATCCCCACTTGTTAGCGCTGCTTCCACCGTTCCCATTGCTGCGCCTTCGTACAAATATTCGCCTGCAAAAAACAAGGTGTTTTCAACAGGCTTATTCAATACCGCTTTTGCCAGATGCGAGGGCACAGTATCATAACTGTATGAACCCAATGTAAATGGATCAGTAGTCCAGTTAATTATATTCCACGCCGATAACCTGGCCTTCAATTCATCCACACTCCATTTAAAAATATGGCTAAGCGATATAAGCGCAATTTGCAATAACTCTTCGTCAGTCATATCCTTTTTATCCTCAGCTGGCGGCCCGCCAAGCCAGCCCGTTAGCAGTGATGAGTGATGAGGTGCCTGTGTCCACCAGGTTGGTACCTCTTCATCCGAAAAGAGGAAAGCCATATCTTTTAAATTATCATCTTGCTGCTCCCAAAACGGTGCATCAAACTCTAATAATATTTTTATGATCGCACCAAACCCTATATCATTTATCGCACGGCTTTGCTCCTGTATGGCTGGATGAAAAGCCACCGCTGCTCTCTCCTCTTTACCCGCTTGCAAAACCCCCAAAGGAAGGGCAATAACCAATTTTTCGGCACTGTATAAAACACCATTCCCCGTTATAACTTTCACATCGCCTGCCCGCCAGTCTACCTGCTTTACTATTGAATTAAAATGGATCTTGCCCCCATTCGACTGGATTTTATCGGCCATATAATCTATCATGGTGCTATAACCTGCATCAATACGATGTTGCGCGCCATCATCTTCACTTTCCCATTCTTTTCGCAGGGCAAAGCAGCTTGCACGGCGCTGGTCTGCCGTATCATATCCCGATACAAAGCCGATCACCGAATCCCGCAGTGCCTTGTATTTATCTTCATCAAAATACTGTTTCAAAAAATCATACAGGGTAATATCTTCGATAAGCTCATCAAGCTTTTTTATCAGCAGGTCCCAATCTTCAATAAAATGTTCATCCTTTGTAAACCGGTCATCTTTATAGCGCACCATTGCACCACCTGCCTGCCCGTAAACAATTCCCGCTTCCTTTAATAAGTTCAAGGTGACAGGCAGGTCGCCGTGGACAAATTCAGCCCCCAACTCCACAATTTTATCGCCCCTGCTACTTTTAATGGTATGAATACGGCCGCCAATACGGTCGTGGGCTTCCAATACGATTACATTTTTATATTTAGCCGATAGCTTATATGCGGCCATTAATCCGGCTGCGCCTGCACCAATTATGAGTATATCTGTTTTCACCATAACAAAATAACAGCATTGCCTGTTTAATAGTTATAAAATAGTTCAATTTTAACCATTGGGCAATATAATAGCCTATTGCTCAAATTCATATCATCAAATATTCATATTCCAAACTTTATATTTGTCGCCCCGTATAAGCGTTACTTTATATATGCATCTGAAAAAAATATACACGGCAATAGCGCTGGTTTTTGCCATACATAGCTTTGGGCAAACGGCTTTACCTTTGCCGGTTAACCTGCAGCAAACCTATGTTAACGATACCCGTAGTATAAATGGCGCGCCGGGTAAAAATTACTGGCAAAACAAAGCCGATTATACCATCAAAGTAAATTTCAACCCAAAAAGTCGCATATTAAATGGCGTGGTTGATATTGATTATGTAAACAACAGCCCCGACACACTTGGCCAGGTTTACTTTAAATTATACCCTAACTTGTATATGAGAGGTGCTATTCGTAATATGAAGGTAAGCGCCGCCGATGAAACCAATGGTGTACAGATACAAAAGCTAAGCATCAACCAGCAGGTTCAATCCGCAAAAAAATGGAATATTGATGGCACTAACATGGTGCTAACCATACCCACCTTATCGTCTAAACAAAAAATACACTTTACCATCACTTATTCGTATATTCTTAATAAAACATCGCACATACGCACCGGTCAGGTTGATTCAGGGGCGTTTTTTATTGCCTATTTTTTCCCGCGTGTGGCTGTTTATGACGATGTTGATGGCTGGAACCAGCATCCTTACCTGGGTACCGAAGAGTTTTATAACGATTTTTGCCATTTTAATGCCGAGATAACCGTACCCGGCAATTACGAGGTTTGGGCAACAGGCAACCTTAAAAACGCAGATGAAGTTTATCAGCCAAAAATAGCCGCCCGTATAACAGCTGCAGAGCAAAGCGATGAAGTAACCGACATTATAACCGCTGCCGACCAAAGTTCAAATTCAGTTACCACCAAAGGCGCCACACATACCTGGAAAATTGAGGCCGACAGCGTTACCGATATTGCAGTAGCCATCAGCAACCATTATGTGTGGAAAGCGAGCAGTTTGATAGTAGACCCCACAACCAAAAGGCGTACAAGGGTTGATGCAGTCTACAATACTTCACATGATACCTATTTGCCGGTAATAAATTACGCCCGCAAAACGGTGGAAACCATGAGCTACCAGTTCCCCAAATGGCCATACCCCTACCCGCACGAAACTATATTCGACGGCCTCGATCAAATGGAATACCCTATGATGGTTAACGATAATCCCGTTGACAATGTAGAGCAGGATATTGAACTAACCGATCACGAGATATTCCATACCATGTTCCCGTTTTACATGGGTACTAACGAAACCAAATACGGCTGGATGGACGAAGGCTGGGCAACTATAGCCGAATGGCTGATAAGTCCCGTAATAAAACCCGGTCTTGTCGACGAATACGGTATGGATGGCTATGAAGCCAGCGCAGGCACTGAAGAAGACATGCCTATCATGACGCTTACGCCGGCACTTTCTGGCGCATCGATATTTACCGATAGTTACCCTAAACCTGCCATGGGCTATTTGTATGTAAAAGATATGCTGGGCGATTCCTTATTTACAAAAGCGCTGCATTATTATATTGCCCAGTGGCACGGCAAACATCCTATGCCCTACGACTTTTTTAATTGCATGAACACCGGATCGGGTGTTGATATGAACTGGTTTTGGAAGGCCTGGTTTTTTGATAACGGCGTACCCGACCTTGCCATAAGTAATGTAGCTAAACAGCAAAACGAATACATTGTAACCATCACCAGCAAAGGCACCAAGCCCGTACCTGTTGACTTGAACCTGTTTTATTCAGATGGAAGTTCCCGCGTTATCCATAAAAGCATAGCCTGCTGGCAAAACGGCAACAGGACATTTATACTCAATTTTACCGACGACAAACCTATTTTCAAGCTTGTTTTAGGTTCGGTACATACCCCCGATGTAAATAAGGCCGATAACGTATACATCATCAGGCCGGGTGGTTCGTGAAATTATTAATATCGAATAACGAACGCCGAATATCGAACACCGAAGTATTCATTAATACTACTATTTACTTCATTATTCAATATTCGATATTCAGTGTTCGATATTAAATAGCCTTGGCGCAATATTTGCCTTCCTCAATATATGCCCGAAGGCCCCATCATCATCATTCTCAAAGAAGAATTACAGCAGTTTAAGCATAAGGAAGTAATTGCCGCGAACGGTTATACGCCAAATCTTGACCCGGATATGCTTGTGGGTCAAAAGCTTACCGATATTAAAAGCTGGGGTAAACACTTATTGCTATGCTTTCCCAAGTTTACAGTCAGGGTACACTTAATGCTATTTGGCTCATGGCGCATCAATAGCCGGGGCAAAAAGAATGCTTCGCTTGGTCTTGAGTTCCAGAATGGTGAAGTCAATTTTTACATCAGCTCCATTAAATTAATAACCCAACCTTTAGATGAGATTTACGATTGGCAGGCTGATGTGATGGGCGATAAATGGGATACCAAAAACGCTATTGAAAAATTACTTATAAAACCCAAAGCTTTCATCGGTGATGCCTTATTAGATCAAAAAATATTTTCGGGTGTAGGTAATATCATACGTAACGAGGCCATGTTCAGGGCACGTATACATCCGCAAAGCGTAGTTGGTAATATCCCCACTAAAAAACTGCACGAGCTTATTAATGAAACTGTTAAGTATAGCTTTGATTTTTTAAAATGGAAGCAGGAAGGTATATTAAGCAAACATTTTGAAGCCTACGAGCAGGAAACCTGCCCACGCGATCATATACCGTTCCATAAAGACGACCTGGGCAAAACTAAAAGGCATACTTATTACTGCAACGTGTGCGAGGTATTGTATTAGTTTCAGAAGAGTGAGGATTAAATTCGAAATTGAAAATCCGAAATCCGAAATTAACTAAGCGCTTCCGCGATCTGCACAAAGCCCTTCTCACGGGCAAGATCAGCTGGCAATTTACCGCCCTCCATACGCACATTAACCAAAGCTCCTGCTTCAAGCAACAATATCAGCATATCAATATTGCCATTTTGCGCCGCCGAATGTAACGGTGTGGCCCCCGCTTGTTGTTTAACATTTATATCGGCACCGGCTTCAATTAATAACGCCGCTATATCGGTATAATCCCCAGCTACGGCCGAATGTATAGGATAAACTTTGAACCCATTATTCGATGGCAGATTAACATCGGCCCCTTTTAACACCAGGTAACGCGCAATTTCATATTGACCAAAATAACAGGCCAGGCCAAGCGGTGTAAAGCCATCTTCGGCATAATAATTTACGGCTTCGGGATAGGCGTATACCAGGTAGGCTACAGAATCGAATTTTCCGGCGGCAGCGGCCTCAAACAAATTCAACTCCTCAATATGTTTCATTAAAAATGCCGTAACCTCGGGCTTTTTATAATAGCACGACAGCATTATGGGCGAAATATGATGACTGGTCGGTTTTTTAGCCAATTCAGGGAATTCAGCAAGCATAGCATTCAGACCCACCAGGTTACCCGTGGTTATATAATCTTCAAATTTTTCAAGCAGGTCAGTACTCATCGTTGGCATTTAGTTATCAATTGGATGGGCTATGCTTATTTACACAGCCGGAAATTGATTTTTATACGTAATAACTTTATAAATAGATACCTAAAGTTCAAGATACTAAAAAATTAAAAATATCGTGCCAAATAAGTTTAATCTTTTAACTTTATATTTGTACGCTAACGCTGTTATTTAGAATGCCGGTAAAAGGAAATCAGTTCAAATCAAATAGTTTTAAAGAGGATAACGAACCACGCCAAAGTGCAAAAAGTGAGAAGGAAAAGTATGCGAAGCCCAAACCGCAAAAAATGCCATCGTTCAATATTAATGATGGTCGCTTAATAAAAATTGTCGGCTTAATTTTCCTGCTGCTCTCTGTATTCTTCCTCGTGGCGTTTACGTCGTACCTTTTCACCTGGCAACAGGACCAAAGCTATGTATCGCCTGCAAACGGCGGCTGGCACAACCTGTTCAAAACTTCGGAGGAATTAGCCGACAACGGCATAAAGAACCCAATGGTCGAGAACTGGCTGGGCAAGTTCGGCGCCTTACTCTCAAACCAGTTTATATATCAATGGTTCGGCATAGCATCGTTCATTTTTATATTCGTATTCTTTGTAATAGGTTATCGCTTGCTATTCAAAGTAAGGTTGTTTTCCGTATCAAAAGTACTGGGCTATTCTTTTTTTGGTTTGATATTCTGCTCATTAACCATTGGTTTCTTTCACGCCTTTATTATTGATTACCCCCACTTTTTAGAGGGTGAATTCGGCTTCTGGGGCAACCGCTTATTAGACGCCCAAATCGGCCAGACCGGTGTCGCAGGGCTGTTAATATTCGCGGCATTGACACTATTGGTTGTTGCTTACAATATCGACTTTAAAATGCCTAGAAGAAATAAAGTCTCCCCTGCCGGGGGAGATTTAGAGGGGGCTGTTGCTGCTAATGAGCCCGTTGAATTGATGCCCGAAGAACCCTCGTTACCCGTTGAATGGCCGCGCAACTCAAATGTTACCAACAAGGTAAAAGGCGAGCCGTTGGTGCAAAACCCTGTTTTCCACGAGCCCGTGGTGCTTACTCCCGACCCCGCCAATCGTCACGAACCTGAATATGACGACGAGATACCACTCACCATTGATGTGGAACGCCCGACACCTATACTGAATATTGAAAAATCAGATGATGAAAAGGCAAAATCGTTAGTTGAACAATTCGGTGCATACGACCCAAAACTCGACCTCGCAAAATATAAATACCCTACGCTCGACCTGCTCGAAAACTATGGATCGAACAAAATATCGGTAAACTCGGAAGAACTGGAAGCCAACAAAAACAAAATTGTTGAAACGCTGAACCATTACAACATCGAGATAGATAAAATAAAAGCCACCATCGGGCCAACGGTAACTCTGTATGAAATTATCCCCGCCCCCGGTGTGCGTATATCAAAAATAAAGAACCTTGAAGATGATATAGCCCTGAGCCTTGCCGCGCTGGGTATCCGTATCATCGCCCCCATGCCGGGCAAGGGAACCATAGGCATTGAAGTGCCGAACCAAAACCCTGAAATGGTATCCATGCGTTCGATATTATCTACAGAAAAGTGGCGCGACAACACCATGGATCTGCCTATCGCGCTCGGTAAAACCATATCGAACGAAGTATTTATAGCCGACCTGGCCAAAATGCCGCACTTACTGGTGGCGGGTGCTACCGGCCAGGGTAAATCGGTTGGTATAAATGCCATACTGGTATCGCTGTTGTATAAACGCCACCCTGCTGAGTTGAAGTTCGTGCTGGTCGACCCCAAAAAAGTAGAATTAACACTGTTCCGCAAAATCGAAAGGCACTTTTTAGCGAAACTGCCCGACGAGGCCGATGCCATTATTACCGATACTAAAAAAGTGGTAAATACACTCAATTCGCTTTGTATCGAGATGGACCAACGCTATGACCTGCTGAAAGACGCCCAGGTACGTAATCTGAAGGAATACAACACCAAATTTGCTAACCGCAAAATAGCCAACCCCGAAAAGCACCGTTACCTGCCTTTTATAGTACTGATAATCGATGAGTTTGCTGACCTGATGATGACCGCAGGCAAAGAGGTGGAAATGCCAATAGCCCGTATAGCCCAATTGGCACGTGCCGTAGGTATACACCTCGTTATAGCCACACAAAGGCCATCGGTTAATGTAATTACGGGTACAATCAAGGCCAACTTCCCGGCGCGTTTGGCGTTCAGGGTGCTTTCGAAGATCGATTCGCGCACCATATTAGATGCAGGCGGTGCCGATCAGTTAATAGGGCGTGGTGATATGCTGCTTTCGACCGGCAGTGACCTCATTCGCCTGCAATGCGCATTTGTTGATACACCTGAAGTGGAAAGAATATCCGACTTTATTGGCAGTCAGCAGGGCTATCCATCAGCCATGCACCTGCCCGAATATGTAGGCGAAGGCGAAGCAAGCAGCACAAAAGAATACGACCCCGATAATCGCGACCCAATGTTTGAAGAAGCCGCACGCCTGATCGTGATGCACCAGCAAGGTTCAACATCACTAATTCAGCGTAAAATGAAACTGGGTTACAACCGTGCCGGCCGTATTATCGACCAGTTAGAAGCCGCAGGCATAGTTGGCCCGTTTGAAGGCAGCAAAGCCCGTGAAGTGCTTTATCCCGATGAATACAGCCTTGAACGCTACCTGGAAACGTTGGATAAACCGAAAGATTAAACTCTGTATTTGTCATCCTGAACGCAGTGAAGGATCTTCTACGATAGACAGGTAGGCGATATGCATGGAGCAGAAGATGCTTCGTTCCTCAGCATGACAAAATGTTTTTAAACCAATCAAACATATAAAGCTCTAACCTGTATAGATGAACAACATCTATCTAACACAAGAAATGAAAAAGATACTTATATACTTTTTACTCCTAATCGGCACAAGCCTTACCGCCTTTGCCCAAAAAGATGCCGAAGCCAAAGCTATTTTAAACAAGGTCAGCGCCAAGTACCATGCCTATAACATTGTAAAAAGTGATTTTACCATAGTAGTTGACGACCCGCAGGGCGGCACCACGCAAACACAAAAAGCCACGCTTATTGTACAGGCCAAAACCAACAAATACAAGCTGACCATGTACAGCGCCGACCCCACTCAAAAAAATGTAGTAGAACAGGAAATAACCAGCGACGGCAAAAGCCAGTGGACTTACTTAAAGAAGGATAAAGAAGTACAGCTAAACAACGTTGACCACAGCGACGAGACCTTCAATCCCGCCCAAATGTTCACCCTTTATGAAAAGGGCTTCAAATATATTTACACGGGCGATCAAACCGAAAAAGGTAAAAGCTACCAGGTAATAGATCTAACCCCTGAAGACATTAACAAGCAATTTTTTAAAGTAAGGTTAATGATAGATAAGGTACAGAAACAACTGCACAGCGCGTTGATTTTTGACAAAAGCGGCATAAAATACAGCTATACCGTAAATACGCTTACTCCCAATGTAAATGTGCCCGAAAGCATTTTTGCGTATGATAAAAAATCGCATCCGGGTGTTGAGGTGGTGGATTTAAGGTAACCTTTTGTCATTCTGAGCGACAGCGAAGAATCTTCTACGATAGACAGGTAGCCGATATGAGGTAATAAACGCTTAATCAACGCGAACAGGTGGCCACTCCATTATATCCTTATTTAAAAAAAGCCAATCAGGGTTTTCTTCTTCTATCAGTGCTATCTTTTTAACCCGTGTCCAACCCTTTATTTCTTTTTCTCGTTGGATAGCATGATTTATATATTGATGCCTTTCATACCAAACTAAATAATGGCATTTATATTTACTGGTGAAACTATCTTCTTGATCAATACCAAAATAATGCTCATATAACCTTCTGTCCAAATCATTGGTAACACCAGTGTATAGTACTTTTTTACTGTAATTGGTTAAGATGTAGGTGTAGAAATTATATTGACGCATTCATAAATATATCAATAATCTCCACATTTTGTCATCACGATAGCGAATGATCTTCTAAATAGACAGGTAGGCGATACGCATGGCGTAGAAGATGCTTCGTACCTCAGCATGACAAAGGCCTATCGCTTCATCGCCCTATCCATCTCCACTTTAGTATCACGCTCCTTCAACGTCTCGCGTTTATCAAAGGTCTTTTTACCTTGTGCCAAACCTATCTCCAACTTAGCAAAACCGCGCTCACTAATGAACAGCGCTAGCGGAACAATGGTTAATCCCTTCTCCTCGCCTCTTGTCTGTAGCTTTTTCAGTTCCTTTTTATTCAGCAATAGTATGCGGTCGCGCTTGGCTTCGTGGTTATAGAATGATCCGTAGGAATATTCGGCAATGTGCAGGTTGCGTACGTAAAGCTGGTTATCAATAAACGTGCAAAAGGCATCGTTCAGGTTGGCCTTACCTTCGCGTATGGATTTTATTTCGGTACCCAGTAATTTAATACCCGCTGTATACTTATCAAGTATGGAGTACTCAAAATAGGCTTTTTTATTTTTTATGTAGATGTTATCCTGGCTCATTACAGTGCAAATATGCGAATTATCCCCCCAAACCCCTAACTGCGTGTCGCCTTAGCTTTAGCGGTGGCACAAGGGGGAGCAAATATAACAACATTGCAGTAGATGGCAGTGTTTTAAAACAGAACGTTAAATTCATTTAATATCGGGAGCCTTTACTACCAGCACCGGTATCTTAACCCTGTGCCGAACTTTGTTCACAGTAGTGCCGAAAATAAGATCCTTTATAGCCTTATGCCCATGCGAGCCCATTACAATAAAGTCGATACCCTGGTCATTTACAATTTTTGTTATCGCGCGGGCCGGAGCGCCGTAACCTATCTCGGGTTTAGCCTTGTAACCCAGTTTTTGCATTGCATCAACGTACTTGTTCAGGTTATCAAGGTCACTTTGGGTTTCCTGGTCCATTACCTCGTTGCCGTAATACCTGGCGCCTGCGGTTTCCACTACATGTATAAGCGTGTATTCGGCGTGTTTGCCACCCTGCATAATGGCGTGACGTATGGATTCAGTATCATTGGCCGAAAAATCAATACTAACCGCGATGTGTTTGTACTTAATGGCATCCAGTTCATCAATAGCTATAGCTATACCATGCGGTATATAAACAGGCATATCTTTGTGTTTGAATAGCATCGGGCGTAAAAATACGTATAACAGTAGCAAAGCTACAGCAATTATTACCGGTAACACAAGAGTATATATCCAAATCGCGGTTGATGGGCTGCCGCTTGTCCAATCCTGCACTTGCTGAACTACCAGTTGGGCGTTTAATCCTACTATTAAAATAGCACTTCCCCATGCCAGTAGTTTCGTTTTCAGGCTAATGGCAAATTTACCCATCTTCTTCCTGTCGGATGTAAAATGGATAAGCGGTATCACCGCGAAACCCAACTGCAAGCTCAATACCACCTGGCTTAATATAATGAGGTTGCCCAGCCCCGTTTCGCCAAAATACAATATGGTAAATACGGCCGGTATAATGGCCATTAAACGGGTTAATAAGCGCCTCAGCCATGGCTCAATACGCAGGTTGATGTGGCCTTCCATGATGATTTGCCCTGCGAGCGTCCCCGTTATGGTCGAACTTTGGCCCGACGCGATCAACGCTATCGCGAACAACACCGGCGCCAATGAACCGAAAATATGTTCGAGTAACTTATATGCATCCTGAATCTCGGCGACTTTAAAATAGCCGCGGGTAAAAAATGCGCTTGCAGCCAATATCAGTATAGCGGCATTAACAACAAAAGCAACGTTAAGCGCTATAACAGTGTCCCATATATTAAATTTTATGGCCGATTTTATGCCTTCATCAGTACGCGTTATCTTCCGGGTTTGCACCAGCGATGAATGCAGGTATAAGTTATGCGGCATTACCGTGGCCCCTATTATACCAATGGCCAGGTATAGCGAAGTACCTGTTAGCTCGCTTGGCATAAAGCCCTTCGCGATAGCCGCCACATCGGGGTGCACAATAAACATCTCGATCAAAAACGACAGCCCGATAATAAATATCATCGATATGATAAACGATTCCAGCTTCCGCATCCCCTTGTTCATCAGGAAAAGCATCAGCACGGTATCGGTTATAGTGAGCGATACGCCCCATATCAGCGGCAAATGGAACAACAGGTTCAAACCTATCGCCATACCAATGATCTCGGCCAAATCGCAGGCAATAATGGCTATTTGCGCCAGTATATAAAGACAGAAATTCACAAAACGGGTATAAGTAAGTTTCGATGCCTGCGCCAAATCCAGCCCGCGCACAATGCCCAGCCTTGCGCTTAACGATTGCAGCAACAAAGCAATAAGGTTCGATACAAATAGTATCCATATCAGCTTATAACCCAATGCGCTACCGCCGGCTATATCGGTGGCCCAGTTACCGGGGTCCATATAGCCAACGCTTATCAAATAAGCCGGGCCTAAAAAGGCCATAAACTTGCGCCAACCTGTCTTATTCTCAGTACTTACCGACTCGTGTACATTACTTAATGATCGCTTGTGGTCCTCTGTCATATAGCAATTAGTAAATTATTGGCCACCTCGCGGCTGATGTGTATTTTATTATCTCCGGCTTTCAGTATCATGGAATGATCGTATTCAATAATTTCAGCCACCTGTATTTTTTTCCCTATGGTAAGCTGTTGTTTTTCCAGGTATTGCAGAAATGCCGGAGAATGGTCGCGCACACCTGAAATTATACCACATTCATTAACAACAGCCAGCGATACCGGCTTCAACTCATGCGCTTTAAAATTGCCTTTGCTATCGGGTATAGGATCGCCGTGCGGGTCGTATTTGGGGTAGCCCATAAATTTATCAAGCCGGTCTATCAATTCGGTCGATGATATGTGTTCCATTTCTTCGGCCATCTCGTGTACCTCGTCCCATTTAAAGTCGAGCTTCTCTACCAAAAAATACTCCCACAACCTATGCTTGCGGATAATATGCAGGGCTATCTTTTCGCCTGCCGGCGTAAGGCTAACGCCCTGGTAACGGGCATAATTTATCAGCTGCTTGTCTGCCAGCTTTTTAAGCATATCCGTTACCGATGCGGCACTGGTGTTCAGCAGCGCGGCAAGCTGGTTTGTACTCACACTTTCGGCATTAAGCGACAGGTGATAAATGGATTTTAAGTAGTTTTCTTCTGCTAATGTACTCACTTAGGCAAAGCTAATAAAAAATTTAGACTTGTCTAAAAAATATCGTAATAAAAATTTATTTTTGTGAAATTGATTTTTTAAGAAATTTTATTTTGCGATATGGTATAATATATATATTTGTACCATTATGGCAACTGAACTTGATAAAATAGACATGCAGATTTTGAAGATACTGCAGGAGAATGGACGCATAACGAATCTTCAACTTTCAAACGAGATAGGCCTGTCACCGGCCCCCACCCTTGAGCGTGTTAGGAAACTGGAAAACGCCGAATATATTAAAAGCTATCATGCCCTGGTTGATGAAGAAAAACTGGGCCTGGGGATAAAAACCTTCATCCAAATATCGCTCGACTTCCATCAAAAAAATACCATCCAAACTTTTATTGATGAGATACAGAACATACCCGAAGTAACTGAGTGCCACCACGTAACCGGGCAGTGCGACTTCCTGCTAAAAGTTTACGTGCGCGACATCAAATCATACGAGCAGCTCATTATGGAAAAGATCAGCCGCATAACCGTGGTTAAAACCTTCCAAACCATGATGATCATGTCGACCAGTAAGAAGGAACCTATTGTACCGCTGGAATATTAGAAAACAGAACCAAGAAATAAAGATTCAAGAACCAAGATTTAAAATAGGAAAACGTCTTTACAGTTTAATATCTTGATTCTTGAATCTCAAAGTCTTACATCTCTCCTAATGTATTTGCCAATCAATCGGCTTCTTCCCCTCCTTAATTAGTATTTCATTCGTTTTTGAAAAGGGCTTGCTGCCAAAAAAACCACGATCGGCAGAGAATGGCGATGGGTGCGGTGATTTGATGATGTGGTGTTTGGTTTGATCTATCAGCTCGGCTTTAGCCTGAGCATAGCTTCCCCATAAAATAAACACGATACCTTCTTTTTTATCTGATATAGTTTTAATAACCTTATCGGTAAATTGCTCCCATCCCTTTTTCTGATGTGAACCAGGGCTGCCTGCTCCCACGGTTAGTGTTGCATTCAAAAGTAATACGCCTTGTTTGGCCCATTCGGTAAGGTCGCCATGCGTGGGGATGGTAAAACCGGGAATGTCTGTTTGTAGCTCCTTATAAATATTTTTGAGCGATGGCGGCGGGGTTATACCCTTTTGCACCGAAAACGACAACCCATGCGCCTGGTTAGCGCCATGGTATGGGTCTTGCCCCAATATTACCACTTCAAGTTTATCAAATGGCGTAGTGTTAAAAGCGTTAAATATAGCGGCGTTTTTGGGGTAGGTTACATGGCCGGCATCCTTCTCTTCTTTCAAAAATTGGCGCAGTTTAACCATGTAATCTTTATCAAATTCGTCCTTCAAAACTTCAAGCCATCCGGGTTCCAGTGCTATCGCCATAAATCTTTATTATAGTGTTGATTTAACGTGCAAATTAACGGATATTTGCATTCTATTTTAGAGTAACACATATTATGTCGAATATTTTTAGATTAATTATATCCTGTGTGATTTTTGCCGGTGCTGTAGCTCTTTGCGTACTCGGATCGTGGTGGTGGGGAATACTTGTACTGTTCCTGGGCGGTATTGTTTTGCTAAGTTTTTTCTTTAACGAAAATATGATAATAGCCCAATGGTTTTTGCGTAAAGAGAACAACGACAAAGCCGAAGCATGGCTTTTGAAAATTAAGGATTACGAAAAAGAGCTGAATAAAAACCAGCACGGTTATTACAACCTATTGATCGGTTTAACCGAATCGCGCAAAGCGCCCATGAAATCAGAGAAGTACTTCAAGAAAGCGTTACAACTGGGTATGAAAATGTCGCACAATACCGCTTTGGCAAAACTAAGCCTTGCCGGTATAGCAATGGCAAAACGCAACAAGCGCGAGGCGCAAATGTATTTGTCAGAAGCTTCGAAAGATGATAAAAACAAACTGCTTACCGATCAGATAAAAATGATGAAAACCCAAATGGCCCAAATGGACAAGCAGCAGGTGGTAAGAGGCGGATACAGGCAGTTCTAACAGGAAAGGAAAATATTATTTAAGGACGCTCCCGTTTCGGGGCGTCTTTTTTTTGCTTTATACAGAAGGTCGTACAAACAGGCAGGACCTATTTTTCTTCCAGCGAGCTGAAATAATCAGGCTCCGATGAATAATTTTGGTTTGGCGCCATGTGCCTTTCGTGGATCACCATATGATCGTCAGATGGATTGGCTACTTCAACCATTTTCAACAAACTGCGGATGAACGACAGGTTAAAATTGCTCCTGTTAAGCTTTATCAAATATTCGTTTTCTGTTATTTCCAGGATTGAATTAGTCATATCTTTATTTTTTTAGAATATCAGTTCATAAAAGTAAACAACGGTTTTCACACCAAAGTTGGTATACTTTTAAGGTTTCATTAACAAATTGTTATTAAAATTAAAAAATGTAAATTTCCCGCACATATCAAATTATGAAATTCGCAGTCGTTTTAGCTATACTCTTGCTACCTTTTTCCTCTTTTTGCCAGGATAGTTTGAGTACGCACTACAAAATATATAATACCCAAACCCAAAAGCCCGCTACCATTGATGACATCATCGCCCAAATGGATAAAGCCGATGTTTTATTTTTTGGCGAAGAACACAACGATTCAACAGGGCACAAGCTGGAGTATTTATTATTGAACAAATTGGCAGGCAGTTATCCCGGTAAAATAGCCCTTTCAATGGAAATGTTCGAAACCGATTGCCAAACAGTTTTAAATGAATACCTGGCAGGGCTGATACGTGAAAAGAATTTCAGGATAGATGCCCGTGTATGGCCAAATTATAAGGATTACCAGCCATTAATTGAATTTGCAAAAAGCAACCATGTACCAGTTGTTGCTGCCAACGCACCTGCGCGGTATACCAATATGGTTAACCGGCTGGGTCTAAATAGCCTGCAACAGTTGGACGCCGTAGGTAAATCCTATCTGCCACCTCTGCCTATCGATACGGCAACCGGCCCTTACCTAACAAAGTTCGATCAAATTATGGGTGGCCATGCTTCCATGCCGGGCATGCAAATGTACCAGGCACAAAATTTATGGGATGCTACGATGGGCTGGTCGATAGCCAAATTTGCCAGGGCGCACCGCGGATACAAAATACTGCAAATAAACGGCGGCTTCCACAGCGAGGAAAAGCTGGGCATACCCGAGCAGCTAAAACATTACGACAGGAAAGTGCGTGTGCTAAACATAGCAGTTTATAGCGATGATAGCTTTGAAAACCCCGATTGGAGTAAATTCGCTAAAATGGGCGATTTCATAATTTTAACCGACCCCAAACTGCCCAAAACCTTTTGACAATAAAAGTTAAGGGCCGTAACTTTAGTCCCGGCCCTTAACTATTTATATCATTACAGCTATTATTTCCCTTTCGCTAACAGGTCGCGTATCTGTGTTAATAAAACTTCTTCTTTTGTTGGTTCCGGATCAGCTGCTACAACCTCAGGTTCAGGTTTTTTCATCGAATTTATAGCTTTCACCACCATAAAAATACAAAAGGCAATGATCAGGAACTCGATCACAGTATTAATAAAATTACCATAGTTGATAGAAACATCGGCTATCTTTTTAAGCGGATCGCCTTGTTTTATTACAACTTTCAGGTTTTTAAAATCAATGCCACCAGTTAAATAGCCAATAGGCGGCATGATGATATCGTTAACCAGCGAGGTAACGATCTTACCAAAAGCGGCACCAATAATAACACCCACTGCAAGGTCAACCACGTTGCCCCGCATGGCAAATTCTTTAAATTCTTTTGCTACTGACATATGAAATTGGTTTAATGTATTTTTAAAAGTATCAATAAAATATTGGCTAAACCAAACAAATATCTTTTTTTTGGTTTACCACTTTAACTATATGCCTCTTTTTTGCGTTTAAATGCTGGTAAAAAGATGTATTTTTGCAACGTCTAATTATGCTAAAACAGAACCTTCAACAAAAGCTCCTACAGAAACTATCGCCCCAGCAAATACAATTTATTAAATTGTTGCAGGTGCCAACGGTTTCGTTAGATACGCGAATAAAAGAGGAACTGGAGGAAAACCCCGCCCTGGAAGATCTTAGTTTAACTAACTTAAACGAACCCGAAGAACAATATCCCGACCGTGACCCTGATGAAGACAACTTCAACAGCGAGGAGGAACATGGTGAAATGGATGAGTTCAACATTGATGATTACCTGCAGGAAGATAATATAAATGATTACGGCTCGCGGTACGACCAAAATGGCGACGACGAAGATGAACGTAAAGAAATACCCATTGCCGTACAAAGCTCGTTCTTCGAAAACCTGCAATCGCAGCTCGACCTGTTGCCGCTATCGGATAAGGATTTCAGGATAGGTAAGCAGATAATAGGCAGTTTGGATGATGACGGCTACCTGCGCAGGCCCATCATGTCGCTTACCGACGACCTGGCGTTCTCGCAAAATGTATTGGCCGACGACGACGAAGTTGAAGAAATGCTGGCCGTAATTCAAAGTTTCGACCCTCCCGGTGTTGGCGCCCGCAGCTTGCAGGAATGCCTTTTGATACAGCTGCGCAGAAAAGACCCTAACGACCCTATCATAAAAAAAGCTATAAATGTTGTTGAGCATTATTTAGATGAATTTACCCGCAAGCATTACGACAAGCTGGAGAAATCGCTGAATATGAATTCGATAGAATTGCGCGGGGTGGTAAATGAGATATTAAAGCTAAACCCCAAACCGGGCGATAGCAATGAGATAAACACCAAGCAGTTACAGGTAATACCTGATTTCCACATCATAAACAGCGATGGGGTACTCATACTCACCCTTAATTCGAAAAATGCGCCCGAGCTTAGGGTGAGCCGCTCCTACCAGGAAATGTTCCAGCATTATGACAAAGCCGCACAGAAGGATAGGAAGCTGAAAGAGGCGGTACAGTTTGTTAAGCAAAAGCTCGATTCGGCAAAGTGGTTTATCGACGCTATAAAACAGCGCCAGCAAACGCTGCTGAAAACCATGAACGCCATAATGCAGTATCAGTATGATTTCTTTTTAACCGGTGATGATAAAAATCTGAAACCGATGATATTAAAGGATATCGCCGATAAGATAGGTATGGATATTTCAACCGTATCGCGTGTGGCAAATTCTAAGTATGTGCAAACGGAGCATGGCACATTCCTGCTGAAATCATTCTTCTCAGAAGCCATTCAAACTGAAAGCGGCGAAGAAGTATCAAACAAAGAGGTTAAGAAAATACTGGAAGAACACATTGGCAAAGAAGACAAGCGCCACCCGCTTGCCGATGAAAAACTAACCGAAATATTAAAGGATGCCGGTTACAACATCGCCCGCCGCACCGTAGCCAAATATCGCGAACAAATGAATATCCCGGTAGCAAGGTTAAGGAAGGAATTGTAAAACAGTATTTTTTATTTTGGTAGCAGAATGTGTATTTTTGTATATGCAAACACTCGAAATAAACGTACCAGACAATAAAACCCATATTGTTAAGGAATTCTTAAAAGAGATGGGCATATCTGTCAAAGTAAAGAAAGAAAAAAATGTGCCCAATGCTGATACCATAGCAGCTATGAACGAATTAAAGGCAGGAAACGGAAAGAAATTTAAAAGCGTTGATGAACTATTTAACAGCATTTGATAGTATTTATGTATCAAATAGTTACTTCAACAAAATTCCTTAAGGATCTTAAATTACTCAAAAAACGTTCTGAAAAAGATTTCCATTTGCTGCAACAGCTAATTAATGTACTTGCCGAAGATGGACACAAAGGGCTTGGCAAAAATCACAAACCTCATAAACTTAGTGGCAATTATAAAGGATATTGGGAATGCCATGTAAAACCCGACCTGTTGCTTATCTGGGATGAGAATGAACAAATAAATCTTTTGGAATTAGTGCGAACCGGCACACATTCTGATTTGTTCTGATTTCAAAGCTTCCCTTCGTATTCCCCTTCAAGGGGCCGGGGGGCTTAAAATGAATGCTGCGGACAGGTAACATTATACCTGTTATTCAATAATATCCCCAGCACAATTTCGTGCGTACCATTGCTCACTGTGTTTAATCCCGATGTGGTAATATCATACGAATAACCCACATTTATAAGCGAACTGATATTAAAGCCTGCCAATACACCAAATGAATCATCCCTGCGGTATGAACCACCTATCCAGAATACATCCCTGAATGATAATTTCATATTAATATCGTAAGTAAAAGGCACCGGTTGTATTTCCTTTATCATTACCGATGGCATGAGCGAAAGATCATCAGACAAAAACAACTTATAACCGGCGGTAAAAAAGTATTGCGGCACCGATTTACTTTGGTCGATGGCGTTATTGGAGTTGATATAAAGCTTTTGCGGCAACAATGATTGTACCGAAGCACCAAAATAATAATTTGACGAATAGGCCCAAACACCCACACCCAAATCGGGGCTCCACACACCTGGACTGCCGTTATCAATCGCCGGATCGTTTTGTGTAAACAGCGTAAGTTCAGAAGTATTTAAAGTGGTACGGCTAACACCTGCGGCTACACCCACAGCCAGGTTAAGCGTGCTGGTTAAACCAATGTGGTAGGCATAAGTTGCATCAATATTAGTAGCGGTGATTGGCCCGGCCTTGTCTGTTACCAGCGTAAAGCCTATGCCATGATGCGGCGGCGCAGCCTGGTAATATTGGGTGTATGACCTGCTGGCAGGGTCGGTACCACCGGCAGTGGGCATTTCGGTGGCATCACCATTTATAAAGTCGCTGCCCAACGGGGCGTTTACAGTCAGATAGCTGGTTACCGGGGCGCCTTGTAAACCCGTCCATTGGCTGCGGTAGCCTGCCTTAACATCGGTATAATTTTCAATACCGCTAAGTGCCGGATTTAACAAAAAATTATTAAAAACATATTGTGTGTACTGGGGGCGTTGTTGCGCCATTATTACATTTACACTTGTTATTAATAAGATTAATAAGATTAATAAAAATAAAACTCTCTTCATCTATCTAAATAATTGCTACATGCCTCACATTGTGTTCCTTCAATGCTGAGAACAATAAATATAGTAAAAGTGCCTGTAATAGATAAGTTTAATTGCATGCGCTGCCCGCAGAGCAGGATAACCAACAAACGAATATAGCTTTTCTCCCTATCCGTTGTATATACTTACCCGACATTTTGGGTAACTTTCCGGATACGTTCCGGCTAAATTAAATTGTTTTAGTTCTAGGTTTTCCCGGGTAAATAACGTTAAAGTCGACAGATAATTGTCACTATCATAAATTACCTGATAATAGTAACCGGACCCGACATCGTACTTCGCCCGTTCTTTGGGTTGATAATATAGTAATAAGTGCCTGTTGGCAAATAACTGCCCTTGTAAGTTCCATCCCACTCTACCGCGTAATTAACAGACGAGTATATCTTCTCACCGTACCTGTTAAATATATCAATGGTACAACCGGGGTAATCTTCAATATATTTTATCTGCCAGGTATCATTTATACCATCGCCATTCGGCGTAAACGCGCTTGGTACAACCAGTTTTTTCTTTACCAATACCTCAACACTTGTCTGCGCCGTGCAATGATCAGCCGAAGTAACAGTTAAAGTATAGGTGGTGTTGTCTACAGCATTTACAACCGGGTTTAATACATTATCATGATTCAGTCCGATGGATGGCGTCCACTTATAAGTAAGGTCGTTACCTGTTGCTTTTGCATTTAGTACCACCGGGTCGCCCTCAAGCATATTAACCACAGGGTCGGCAGTAACAGTGGGGTCAGCAATCACATTTATTTGTTCCGATGTAGTATAACTACACCCATTTGAAGTATATATATAATTTATAGTTGCCGTACCCGGCCCGGCTATGGCAGGGTTAAATATGCCTGCGGGCGATACTCCTGTTCCGCTGAATACACCGGTACCTGTAAATCCTTTTGTGTCTACCGTTAGTTGTATGGGATTAGCTCCCTGGCAAATATCATTTACAGGTATCAAAGCCACTATGGGGTTTACTATTTGGGTAACAGTAGCATCATGTACGCTGGAGCACGATGCCACCGAATTTCCGGAATAGGCTATTAACCTTACTTCGTAGTTTTTTGTATTCCCGGTATTAAACAAGCCATAGCTATGGCTATACTTTTTATCGGCCGGCATTGTTTCCCGTGTATACACAGTTGAATCTGTTGGGCTATTGTTATAATCAAAATACCACACCAAACGGGTAATGTTACCAAAATCAACTATGGAGTTTTCATCGAATATTACGGCATCGCTGCTACAGCTATTATTATTTTCAATACTGAAACCTGCAACAGGGTTCGACCCGTTTACAGTGAACTGATGCGTTGTTGTATAACTACAGCCATATTTGGATTGTACAGTTAGTGTTACATTATAGTTTGCCGCACTGCTATAAGTATGCTTTGGATTTTTTAAGGTAGACGTGTTAGGGTTTGCCGCCCCTGCATTCGGATCGCCAAAATTCCACAGGTAAGTAAAGTTGGCTTCAGTATTATCAGCTATGGTACTTTTATCGGTAAACTGGGCAACGGCATCGCCAAGGCAAATATCAGGCAGCGAAAAATCAACTACCGGCACCGGGCTAATTGTTATCACTTGCGAAAACACAGGGCTTATACAACCATTGTCCGATATCGTAGTTAAACTAACCGTATTTGTACCTGTTTTATTGTAAGTATGGCTAACGGTTGGGGTATTAGCTGTAAGCGTGTCTATTTCGCCATCCCCAAAATTCCATGCCCATTTTACTATAGTGCCCTCGCTTATTGTCGACTGGTCAGTAAACACCACCGGGTTGCCTAAACAGGTTGGGCCCGGTACCGTAAAATTAGCAACGGGCTTAGGACTAATGATCACAGGTAATGCCTTTGTTGATGTGCATCCGTCAATATCGGTTATTGTCATGTTCACCGTGTATTTACCCGGCTCGATATAACTATGTACGGGGTTTTGCAAATTCGAGGTTTGCCCGTCGCCAAAGTCCCATAACCATGCACTTGTTGTGGCGTATATGGTCGATTTATCTGTAAATGCTGTTCCATCGCCCAAACAGGCATCACTAAATATAAAATCGGCAACAGGCGGTTCCGACACTTTATAATCCAATTGATATTGCTGTTCCCGGTTGCAAAGATCAGCATCCGGGTTAATTACAGTTGCCTGCGCAGTATAACTCCCTATTGGATAAGTCGTCGGCTTCCCGGGATAGGTAAACAGGTATAAAGTACCGCCATCCTTCTGCACCGTTGTGTAGGTTGGGTTATTAATAACAATTGGCACCGTGCCATTTTTGAGGTCCCAGGTTAGGCTTATAGGTATAAATGGCAAACTAAGCACCAGGTTATACAACACCCCGGTACACCCGTTTGATTGCAGCGTAGTGGTCCCCGGCTGCTGAAGTGCGACAAAACTATTCAGGTCCTGCAAGTTTGTACCGGCTGCGTATCCATACGATTCTTTATCGCCAAAACCATAAGCTATCGCATTAAAACCTGTACCCGCATTTATGGTATGGCTATGGCCCGATGTAACCGGGATCTGGGCATAAGAATACAAAGGGTTACCCGGCATAGTTGTAAACGCAGGGTAATGCGCGCCATCTATCACAAACGAAGGTACAGCCGCGGTTTTAATTACAATGTTTATAAAGCTCCTGAGTATGGCATAATTACTCGCCGAAAATAATGTTACCCTGTCAATAGTTTGTTCAAGTGGCGTTAAGTATATCATCTCCGGGTCGCCAATATCATTAGGGTCAACCCCGCAAGTTAAGTTATCGCCTTCGGTAACTGCATATTGCACTACCTGTATTGGTTGGTTGGCCGTAATAATGTTGGGAATGTTCGACCCAAATTCATAATACGACCCGTTAACAAACTGTGTGGCATTAATTACTGTTCCGTTAACCTTTACAGTAGTGCCGGGCGTACTTAAAACCACCCTGAAAATGTCATAATTCCTGCTTTTTAGGGGTACCGTCATGTAATTCTTCCCCCACGAAGCTGTTGGGTAAACCTGCTGAAAAAGATTATCTGATGAATTATCGGTTGGTTTACCATTTTTATTTAAAGGGGTGCAGCCAATATATACGCGCCCGCTGCCGCTAAAAACCGCTATTTTTGTACACGTATTTGTGCCCGCACTAATTGAAGTTATACGCGTTCCGGTAAGATCGGTATTCGCCTGCCCCTGGTATACATCGCCTTTGTTTAGCGTTATCTGGAAGGTGCTGCCGGCTGGTTTACCATCCAATAATGGAGCTGTTGGGGTTATATTAACTGTAGTATTATCTTCTGTTGCAATAACCATAAACTCCGAATAGGAAGCATCTTCATTTGCTTGCTGCGTATAATTGATGGAATAATAATCCCGGCCCAAAGTATTAACCGGAAGCAATAAAGTTGCCCCCGATGAGTTTTGTGCGAATATATGCGCGTACACAGCCACCGGTTCCACAGCTGTAATATGAATACCTTTTTTAAAAATTCCCTGTAAACTTAAAAAGGCACTTGAGGGTATATTTATACTGGTTATTTGATGGGCGGTTACCGTGTATGCCTGTGAAAAGCTTCCGTCAACTATACTTACAACGCCGGTGGTGCTTACATCAGATGTAATATACAAAACCATTACGCTGGGCTGGATACTTCCGGCTATTGGCGGATTTGTATTGCCCATGTAGGCCGTCCAAAACTCCGTGCCTTTACTTGTAGTTCCTTGTGCATGGGTCGATAAACACCAACTCAACAACAAAATAACTATCGCCGCCGATCTTAAGATTTTCCCCACGTATAAAAAAGTATAGTATATGGCCGTTATAAATTCTTTGTAAGAAAATATTTAGTAAGGTACTCAAAAGCAATACATTATGCCTAAAAAATAGAGAAAATACCTTCTCTTTTTAGCATTGGGTTAAAAAATTAATAATAAGTTTATTTCAGTGGGATCAAAAAAACTTATCAGGATTGGGTACCAGGTTTAAAAACGATTCAAAATTCTCCAAATAGTGCGATTGATCAAGCTTATAGTAAAAAGCTCCTTTTTTTGATGATTGCTTATCTTTTTCGGCCTGTTTTACCAATAAACCCGTTGATAATAATTTGCGGCTGAAGTTACGGTCATCAAACGTAGTTTGGTAAACACCCTCATACAAAGCCTGCAATTGCGGGATAGTAAACTTTTCGGGCAGCAACTGGAATAATATGGGGTGAAGTGCCGCTTTGTAGCGTAATTGCCTTTTAGCCAGTTTAACCATTTCATTATGGTCGAATATCAGGTTAGGCATTTCATTTAACAGGAACCATTCAGCATGGAACTCATCGCTTATTTGTTTCTCGTATTTATGTATGTCGATCAGCGCGAAATAAGCTATTGACAGAACCCGTTCAACCGGGTCCCTGTCTGGCTTGCCAAATACCTGGAACTGGTCCATATACACATTTTTCAACCCGGTGCGTTGCTCAAGTACGCGATTAGCTGCATCATCTGGGCTTTCATTATGCTTTATAAAGCCACCCATCAGGCTCCACTTGTGTATTTCGGGTTCGATCCCCCGTTGCACCAACAGCAATTTCAGGTCCGAGCCATCAAAACCAAATATAATGCAATCAATAGCTACTAATATTCCTTCCTCGCCGGTATATTTATACATAATCAGGTACCAAATTTATACAAGTGTAAATATAATAAATGTTATATCAACATCTTTTCCCGGCAGGCAATAATTAACTCACCCTTTTCTCATGCAGCAGCATATTGACCGCGTGGTCAAATGAACCTGCAGTGACCACCTCACCTGAATTTACAAAAAATATCTCGTCAGCATTCTCTATAGTATTCAACCGGTGGGCGATGATAACACGTGTAGTGGTATCCGGCAGCTTATCCAATATATTGCCCAATAACTTCTCGGTAACGGTGTCGATATTAGCAGTAGCTTCATCAAGTATCAATATTTCAGGATTACGTAAAGCAGCCCGCATAAAAGCGATCAGCTGCTTCTGGCCAAGGCTTATACCATCGCCGCCTGTTGTAACTTTGGTATCAAGTCCCTCATCAAATAAAGCCAGCAGGTCACCTAAACCCGCATCGGTTATTACCTGCTCAAAGGCTTCATTACTATGCTCCAGGTATAGTTCATTGCCATACAATATATTTTCTTTCACAGTGCCGGTAAATAAAAACGGTTCCTGCAAAATAAAACCTATCATTTTTGTTTTTTCTTCAGGCTGATACGAACGGATATCCCTCCCATCCAGCAACACTTCGCCTTTTGAGGGATCATACAAACGCGCAATGAGCGAAGCCGTGGTAGTTTTTCCGCCACCTGTCGGGCCAACCAGCGCGTATGTTTTCCCGCGTTCAAGCTTAAAACTTACATTATGCAATATTTCATGCTCAGGCACATAACCAAAATGCACATTCTTAAATTCAAGCAACGTATCTGATTTTTCTTCTGCTTTAATTTCAACAACATCCAGGTTATTTTCAAGCGAGATGATGTCCGACACCCTGTCCCAACTTGCCATCGCAGCCTGGAAGTTTGCCCATAACGAAGCCAGTTGCCTTAACGGGTTATAAAAGTAAGTGGCGTACAAGATGTAACTCACCAAAAAACCTACCTGCATATTATGCTGGCTGATGAGATACAACCCGAATATCACCACCAGCAACTGCGACATGCTGGAGAAAAAACTGTAAACCGGCAGAAAAATGTTATTGGCAACACCGGCCTTTATCGCCGTGCGATAGTTTTGTTTATTGGCTTCATCAAACCGTTTACGGAAATAATCGCGGCGGTTAAAAGCTATGATCACCCTGAAATTATTCAAGCTTTCCTGTATTTCGGCGCTCATGCCGCCAATGCTTTTCATGTTTGACGCATTGGTCTTTTTCACCCACGGCGAAACGACGAAAGTAAACAACAAAATAAGCAGGCCCGGCGATAAAGCCACCAGCCCTAAATTAGTATGGATCACCAGCAAAGCAACACCCGCACCTATCATGGTAGCTAAACTGCCAATAAACTGCATAAGCGATTGTGAGAAAAATTGGTTGATCTTGTCTGTATCGTTATTCACGCGCGAGATCAGGTCGCCGGCTTTATTCTGGTTAAAAAAGTCCACCGGTAACTGTTGTAGTTTACCAAATATGGCGTTACGCAACGTAAACAACATGCGCTGACCGATGCCGCCCATCAGTTTGGTTTGTAAATAGCCGCTCACCAAGGCTGTGAGGAACATAGCCAGTAATACACATCCATTTCTAACCACACCGTTGTAATCCTTATGCGCGCCCTGCATATAATTATTAATGGTTTGGCCCACAATGTATGGCCCCAGTAAGGTAAGCGATGAGTTTACCAATATGGCACAAAGCGCCATCCACAAATTCTTGCGTTCGTGTTCTATCAGTTGCAGCAGTTTTTTTAACGCCACCAGGGTTGACGTTTTTTGCTGTTTGGCCGAAAGTTTATTCAAATTATAGTCCATGTTGCTTCCGGATTATTGTTTAACAGCTGTTTCGTAATTATTGGTACTTTGCTGCGAGTTGAATATCTGCACATATTCAGGGCTGCTATGCATTAGTTCATCATGCTTGCCGATGGCTACTATTTCGCCCTGCGTCAGCACGATCACCTTATCATAATGTTCAATCGACTGTATCTTCTGCGTTACCGATATCAGCGTTAAGCCAGGATAATTCTTCTGTACGTTTTGTAGTATCTTTTTCTCCGTGCGGTTGTCCACCCTTGCAGTAAAATCATCCAGTAATAACACTTTAGGGTTAACCGCCAGCGCCCGGGCCAGCATAATGCGCTGTTTTTGGCCGCCCGACAAGCTGGAACCACGCTCTGAAACGATTGTGCTCAATCCATCATCCAGGGAATCAATAAAATCCCTTAATTCAGCCGTTTCAATAGCTTTTTCAAGTGATTCATCGGTCACCGTATCGCTGAACGCAATATTCTCGCGAATACTCATGTTAAAAATGATACTATCCTGGAAAACCAAACTTACCTGGCTGTGGAATACTTCACTATTGTAAGCATCAATGCTTTTGTCGTCAAACGCTATCTCTCCGCTTGTTGGTTTTATCAAACCCGTAAGCAAATAAAGCAATTGTGTTTTGCCGGCAGCCGTTGGGCCTATCACAGCTATTTTCGAACCCGGTTCAACCGAAAAAGAAACATCCTTTAGGGCAGGCTTTTGCCCGTACAGCATCGAAACATCTTTTAATTCCACCTTCCCTTTCAGCGGTTCGGTTATGTCGCCTGTTGGCGGCAGTTCCGGGCTATCCAACACGCTGAAAATACGCTGATAGGACGCCGTTGCTTGTGCAATAATATTACTCATAAAACCTATGATGAGTATCGGGAAGATGAGCATAGAAAGGTAACTGTAAAACTGTGAAAACTCGCCCAAGGTCATTTTGCCCTCAATGGTGTAATGGCCGCCCAGCATTAATATGCATAGCGTAGCCATGTTCGAGGTAAAGGTGATGATAGGTATCAATCCCGCAAACATATTCAATATGCGCAGTCCGTAGCCTTTTGCTTTTGTATTAGCCTCCAGGAATTTGACATATTCCAGTTGCTGCGAGTTGATCACCCTGATAAGTGCTGCGCCTAAAATGCTTTCGTTAATAACTTTATTAAGCCAGTCGATAACTGCGCGACTTTCAATAAACAACACCCTTACCTTTTTCAGCACATAAAAAAATGTACCGCCGATGATGGGTATAATGCCAACAATACACAGGGCCAGCCGCCAGTTGATAGTGAGCAGCAGCACGCTTACGCCTACTATAATAAAGATGGACGATGCGATAGATACTATTGCCTGCGATACGAATGTTTTTATCGAATCCACATCAGCAGTAAGGTTGGTAAGCAGCTTGTTGGGATTTGCCTTTTCAATAAAAACATAACTCTGCTTTGATATTTTATCAGACAGGCGGCTGCGCAGGTCGCGCGCTACTTTCTCCGATGCATAGGTTTGTACAATGCTTTGCAGATAACTGAAAATAAATATTACAACAACGGCGCTCCCAAACTTGATGATAAACGATTGGCTATTGAACACCTTTCGGATATAATCATCAATGGCATGGCCCGACATTTTGGGCAGCCACAGGTTTACGGCATTGCTAACCAGCGCTAATAATAATAACATGATCACCAGGCCGTAGTAAGGCTTTAGCAGACTCATAATGCCCGGTTTTTTTGGTTGGTTTGGTTTTGTTTGTTCTTTATTTCCTGCCATATCGCCTTATTACATCAATGCTAAACACACGTTGATGAACTTAGGCAAAAATAGCAAAGCTTTGTTACCCCCGAGGTAAAAATTATGCTTTATAAAAGAGATGATCATTGCTTATTTTATTTTGATGCTACTTTTGCCTGTTACCCTTACAGACGATTTGGGATTGAAAACATTTTAAAATACTTTTACTTGCAGCAAAAAAGCTGATATATCTATTAAAATGGCTACAACTTTCGATCCGCACATACAATATACGTTAGAAGACGACCGCGTGGTTTTACGCCCGCTTACTACTACCGATGACGAGTTCCTGCTTCCCTTCGCACTTAATGAGCCCGAGACATGGCAATACTCGCACTTAAGCGCCGCAGGGGTTGATGGGCTGAGCAATTACATAACTACGGCGCTTAATGCAAGGGCAGCAGGCACAGAATATCCCTTTATAGTTTACGATAAGCAAACCAACAGGTATGCAGGCAGCACACGATTTTATGATATACAGGTGCAAAGTCACACATTACAATTGGGCTATACCTGGTATGGCAAGGATTTTCGCGGCACAGGGCTAAATAAACATTGCAAATTTTTATTACTGCAATTAGCTTTTGAAGAATTAGGAATGGAACGTGTTGAATTCCGTGCCGATGCCCGTAACGAGCGCAGCATTGCCGCCATGAAAAGCATAGGATGTACGGTTGAAGGCATCCTACGCCAAAACGTCCCCCTGCGCGATGGTGGCCGTAGGGATTCTATTATTCTCAGTATCCTGAAAAGTGAATGGGAAAATGGGGTAAAAGAACGATTGAAAGAAAGGTTATAAAAATTTTGTCATTGCGAGGAATGAGCAAGCCCGTGTGAGCGGAATGACGAAGCAATTTCATCGCGTTCAATAGCCAAGCGACGAGGTTGCCGCGCTATCGCTCGCAATGACAAATCGGTTAATTACTGCGCATAAACCATCAAAGGCTCCGTTGCCTCAGCTCCTGCCCGCTGAGCATCCCCCAGGTCAAATTCTTTATGGAATTGCAGGATAAAATTAAACGTAACCTTCCCATCCTGGTCGGCTTTGGAGTTGGTGTGCCAGTAGTTATTCATCACATAAGCAAAAACCGTGTTCGACGAATGATTCTCCGTGCGCCACAACTTGGTGCCATTATTCACTTCGCGCTCATCAACCAAATTACCAACCTCGAACAAAGCGCTTTCAGGCGATGAAATGGTTACCCCGTAATCCTTGTTAGATACATCCAGCCAGCGCTGTACAGAATAAAAATCTTTATTTGAGCCGGGGATCTGGCCGCTTTCAGGTGTGATATAAGCGCTATCTATCCCTATTTTTACTTCAGGATCATTTATTAAGAAGGGAAAAGCAATATGTATGGATTCTTTATTCCTGATGGCCTTTTTATCAATTGTAACAGCAACCTGCATATAATCAAGACCATTAAACTGGGTGATCACATATTCAACACCATTGGTTCCTTCCATATCGCAGGTGATCGACTTTCTTCGTAAAACAAAGCCATTTTCAAGCAATTGTTCGTTTTTCTTGGCACTAAAAAAATGATTGGCAGGGTCCATTCCTTTTACATACAATGCTAACGGCAACCCTTTATAAATTGAGGTGTCGATAATATTTGCCTTATCAATCGGGCGCAAATCATTTATCGCCCCTGTTTGCTTATCGTTGGTATAATCGATGATATTTATTGGCTCTACTCCTCTTTTTACCATTGGCCCGGCTTTATAAACCGCTTTTCCTTTGGCAGGCACCTCTGTTGCTATAAAACCGATCCTACCATCGGAAAGTCGCTGCACAGTTATAATGCGGCCCTTATCATCTAACAAGGTGTTGCCGTTAAAGTGCGCAGGGGTATCTGTTTCTACATAGCCGTTCCTGATCCAGGGCAAACTGTTGTAAACCACTATGCTTGATGCACTATCTACCTTCGGAAAAAGCTCCGCTTCTATTTTATCGGTATATATTTTAGCCGAATCAACAAACCCCTTTTTATAATTCCATTGATGGGCGACAAATGGCACATCGGGTTCTGAAATGCTATTGTATGCTCCCCAGGTATGCTCATGGAACATCACTATATCGCGCTTAGCCTCGTATAACCAATGCGGGTTTATAGCTTTATTTTGTTGCTTCGCGATGTTTTCCAGCTGCAATACTTTTTCGCTCAATAAGCGGTTCTCTGTTTCCTCTTTCGCTGTGGAATAAGCGCCATCTTCCCAATAAGGCGTAAAATCGCCCGATAATACCGGTATTTGGCTGCCATATTTCTTTTCCAGCGCAACAAATACATCACTTACGTTCGACAATATCAACTTAGGCGACTCATATTTTTCGTTCCATTGCTTCACAAAATCGCTGATGGTGCTGTCCGTTGGCCCATTGTCCGACACGATATTATAGCGCCACTGCACTATGGAATACGGATAACCTTTCTCATCCAGCTCGGTCATATAATCGGCTATTTTTTTCGGCCCGCGATCAAAAACACCACCCTGCGGCGTACCGTGCCACGAGGAATACCCCTTGCCTGCCGCCCAAAACAATATGCTATCCTTACCCGATGACGACTTCCACCAAAAAGGTTTATCGCCCTGTGCCTTCAAACTATAACCAATGCGGTCGCCCATATCGGCCATGCCATTAACATAGTTTATACCATCCGAAAAATAACGCACACCGTTCGAGGCCAACGCGTGGATCATACTCCAGCTCATGCCCGGCACATCTGTCATCATGGCGGTATTAATAGGCAGGTTATAAGTTTTGCGCAGGCTGTCGCCATAAAGCGTTATCCAATTCATTTCTTCCGGGGTACATAGTCCCGTAAGGATATTGGCATAAGTGGCCGATAAGCCTATTCTCCTGTCACGCACATCTTTAAAAAACTCTTCTTTTTCCGCCGGGGTTGATGAATTCAGGAAATTCTCCACCGCCCACAACGACTCAATATTCCATATAAACTTGCTGCCCTCGGGATAATCCTTTGTTTTCTCTACCAAACGCATCGCATCGCGGATATTTTTGTCCTGTAGCTTCTCCACATTCTCCTGTATATCCGAATAGCCAATATCATTATGCGAATTATGGATGAGGTATATCTCTCTTCGTATGATCGGCTTGGCAGTTACTGTTTTGCGAAACTCCATTTTGCCGATTTTCGCATAAACGTTTTCATCAACGGCTGATGTATCATTACTAACAGGCACAGGCAATGTAAACGAATTGATGCCATTTTTAACCTCGAGTTTTTGTTTGATGTTTTCATTTACCGTAACCTGCATAGTTTGCGGCGGCCCGAAATGCAATACCGTTATGATGAGCGGCCTTTCAGGGCTTTGTGCTTTCAACAGGAAAGGCGGGGCATCAACATCTACCTTTTCTTCAAAAGTGTATTTAAAGGTCATGTACCAGTCATTACTGTTTTGTGCCTGGCCTATAACTTTTATTTTTAAGGGTTCGCCTTTTTGGTATGCCGATAGTGGCACCCGCAGGTAAGCAAAGCCATGCGCGTCGGCAGCGCCATCGCGTTTTTTTAATTCAAAAACCAGCTTGGTGCTGTCATCACCGCTAAACTCCCAGTAAGGCGGGTAGTTTTTAGGCCGCGTGGTAAACGTGAGTATCTTTTTATCGTTGATATATAAGTCGAAATTCCTGTTGCCGGAGTTGGTGCCCGTAGAGTGTGCCGCTATCCAGCTAAAGTAAACATATGGCCCCTTCGCCTTGTCAGGTATGGGCGCTGTTTCCCATTCAATAGCTTTTTTGCCGTCACTGGCACGGGTCAATAAAGCATCTTTGGCATAATCAGGGTAAACAGAAAAATAGGAGATCGTTTCACCGCTTATGGCTTTGGCATAACCACTTAATACCTGCTGTTCGCCAAACACAGGCATATTAACCTGGGCAAATGACAACGAATAGGGAAAAACTACCAGGACAAGTATTACACCTAAATATTGTTTAAAATTCATCGCAAACGATTTTTGGAAAGCTAAATGTATGAACAAATTGCCAAAGGCACATTACTGTGCCTTTAATTTCCTCGATATCGATATTACTAAAAATATTATTTGTCTACCGCCAAAGTCTTATTAACTGAGGATGAACCCCTTAATTTTAGCTCGGTATGCAACGTAATCTGCTGGCTTTTACGGTTTGGCGCCGTAGTATTCATCTTGTTCAGCAAAATAGTTATCACATTATCTGCTATCTCCTCTATCGGCTGTGCAATAGCGGTAATTGATGGCGTATACAGTTCGAATACATCATAATCATCAAACGAGATAACTGCTACATCATCGGGCACCTTCAAACCCAAGTTATGAAGAACCTTTAGCCCGCAAACACCTATCCGGTTAGTGCCGAACAATATGGCATCAAAATTCTTATTCTTTTCCAGGAAATCTGTTATCGGCTCAATAATATTCTGCGCATCCTGGTTAAAAACCACTTCCTTTATATAAGGAGTAAGATTGTTTTCTTTAAGCGCCTTTTCATAGCCATCCATACGCGCCTGCATTTGGGTTTGGTGCGATTGGAAAGTTATAAAAGCTATCTTTTTGTAACCCTGGTCTATAAGGTACTGGGTAGCGTTGTAAGTGCTATTCATGTTATCGATCACCACATAGCTCGATTCGATATTTGGGAAATACCTGTCGAACAAAACAACGGGCAATTCATCTTTTATCAGTTCGGCTATGTCGCTTTCAACACCAACAGGTGGAGCAATTATATAACCATCCACATGCCTGTCGCGAAACATCGCTATCAGATCCTTGGTTTTGGCAGCATCATTATCGGTGCTGCAATAAATTATTTTGTACCCGTTTTTATAAGCGCGGTCTTCAATATATCGGGCAATGTTCGCAAAAAAATGATCTGATATATTTTCAACCATCAAACCAATAATATTTGACTTGCCGGTACGTAAACTTTTAGCCAGCGAATTTGGCTTGTAACCAACTTCTTCAACAAATTTCAGTACGCGCTCAACCAACTCTTCACTTATCCTTTTTTCCTTGGCCCTACCGTTTAAAATAAACGATACGGTGGTCTTTGAAATGTTGAGTTTGTTTGCAATATCAACTATTGATAATCTTTTCTTTATCATCTAATTGTGGGGCTTTTAAATTTAAGTTTATGTTATAATAATAATCTAATATAGCATCAATTTATCGATTTACCAATAAAAACCGCGTTTACGACTATTTAAATCAAGATAATACAATCCTATGTTAATAATATACATAGTTACCACATTAAACGTAGGAATGTATGTACCTGATTATTTGTTAAAACTAATATAAACATTCCGTAACAACAATTTCATTTGCTAAATTAATTTATTAAATATTATTCAATAACCGGGAACGCCGAGATCCTTAGCCTTGCACCACCCATCGGCACCAGTGTTAAAACAGTTTTAGGCTGAGTTGATGCCACCGGGCTTTGTGGTAAAACGGCACATAATCCGTACTGGTCGGTTGTCCATCCGGGCAGTTGTTTCCCATGCGCAATTAATTGTAAGGGCGCGTTTTTATTGGTGAATGGATTGTTATCTGCCGGCCATGGCTTTTTAACTACCGTGAATGATGTTTCGGGATGATCCTTTTGCAGCAATAAACCATAATTCCAGTTTGATGCCGGGTAAATGCTATAAGCCGGCCATTTTGATTGATCGGCACTTGCCTGCCAATGCGAATCATCCTGCACCGCGGTTTTAGCGTCAATCTTCACATAATTTTCATCTATTTTTAATGAAAAGGTAAGCGGACCATAATTAACGCTCACGCTATTTTTGTTCTGTTCCCATTCCCTTACCTGTATTTGCATAGGCAGCACCAGGCTTATCTTATCGCCATTTTTCCATTTGTTCGATAATTTGATATAACCATCGGGCATCGCATCAACATGGATGGCTTTACCATTAACACTTACTTTAGCATTTTTACACCAGCCGGGCACACGCAGGTACACCGGGAAAGCCACAGATTTAGCCGTGCTTACGGTAAAGTTAACCGCATCGCGGAACGGGTAAAAAGTATGTTCGCTTATTTTTACGGTATTCCCTTTAGCTACCTTTGCTGTCACTTCGCCTTCAGTATACAATTGTGCAGCAAGGCCGTTGTCGGGGGTTGCCATCCAGCTGTTCTCGTCGTAATAAACCCAACCTGCGGAATGGTTATGCTGGCAACAGCGACTACTGAACGGGTTCATTGCTAAAAAAGGCCCTTCATTACTGATACCCGGCG
>Ga0207142_1001_pt1 | contig 71964 bp, 68 predicted proteins | sample Alteio_BWMinHeat_2_FD_153561 | JGI IMG/M metagenome (GOLD analysis project Ga0207142, IMG submission 153561) | Enriched cells from forest soil in Barre Woods Harvard Forest LTER site, Petersham, Massachusetts, United States -... | ecosystem: Environmental > Terrestrial > Soil > Temperate forest >... | reverse complement strand
TGGTACTGATGTACCTTCGGTATACAACCCGTTTTCGCTGATGAATGCGCTTGATGATCAACAGTTTGAAAATTTTTGGTTTGAATCTGGTATGCCAACATTTCTGGTTGATGAATTGAAAAAAGAATATCGCAAAGACCGATACCACCTATTTAGCACAGATAATCTTGAAGTAACTAAAGAATCATTGGGAATATTCGATATCGATAGTACGCCTCTGACATCGCTGATGTTTCAGACTGGCTACCTCACTATTGCCGGCTACAACAGTGAAAGCAACAGGTATATGCTCGATTATCCCAATTTTGAAGTTAAGCAATCGCTCCAAAAATATCTTTTTGAGGTTTTTGCCCATCTCAATGCTGCTCAAGTTGCGCAGTTATCTGGGGATCTGCGAGCTGCTTTCAGTAGGCAAGAGCTCGATGCCGCAATGACTCTGGTAAAGCAATTATTTGCACATATTCCCTATCAGCTGCACATAAAAGAAGAAAAGTTTTACCATGCGCTTCTGCAAATGATCTGCACAACATCTGGCATCAAAGCTCAATCGGAGTATTCAACGGACCATGGACGCATTGATCTTGTGCTTGATTTACCAAATCTGTTGTATGTGGTTGAGATCAAATTCAATACAACGGCAGAAGAAGCGCTCGCACAGATTGAGAAGCGAAGATATTATGACCGATTTGCTCATGACGGCAAACCGATCATGTTGCTTGGTTTGGCTTTTAATCGTCAGCCAGGACAGTTTGGCGTAACGTATGCTGCTAAGAAAATATGATCAATAAAGGAGGAGCGATGTTACAGAGATTACCACTTGGCACGAGTGCATTTGCTGGCTTGCGAACATTAAATTATGTGTATGTCGATAAAACAGAATATATCTATAATCTGATTCAACCGGAAAAACAGCGTTTTTTTCTGTCACGTCCTCGTCGATTCGGCAAGTCTCTGCTTGTTTCAACGCTCAAGGAAGTTTTGTCTGGTAACAAGGATTTATTTGATAGTCTATGGATTGCACAAAGTAAATACCAATGGCCAAAGCATGGTGTAATTAAGCTCGATTTTTCGGAATTAAGCTCGCAGAATCCTGATGAATTCAAGTATGGATTGATTGATATTTTTTTAGAAATTGGTAACCAACATGGGATTATCATTAATATAAGTTCAGGTGTAGTTAATGCCATTTTTAAGCAACTTGTATTAGCATTGCATGCAAAGTTTGGTCGAGTTGCAATTTTAATTGATGAATATGACCGGCCGATTTTACACAATTTACAGAACGTTGAAGGTGCACTTGCCATGCGATCTTTGATACAGGATTTTTTTACTGCTGTGAAGGCTCGTGATGAGTATATTAATTTTGTTTTTATCACGGGTGTAAGCTCATTTGCAAAAGCAGGGCTGTTTTCTGGTATTAATAATCTCAAGGTTATCTCACTTAATGATAAATTTTCTGGCATATGTGGCTACACCGATCAAGAAGTCGACCATTATTTTACTGGACATATCCAAGCCTGGGCTGACAGCAAGAGTCTTGCTTATAGTGAAGTGCGGAGCAGCACAAAGAATTGGTACAATGGATACCGTTTTGGTACTGATGTACCTTCGGTATACAACCCGTTTTCGCTGATGAATGCGCTTGATGATCAACAGTTTGAAAATTTTTGGTTTGAATCTGGTATGCCAACATTTCTGGTTGATGAATTGAAAAAAGAATATCGCAAAGACCGATACCACCTATTTAGCACAGATAATCTTGAAGTAACTAAAGAATCATTGGGAATATTCGATATCGATAGTACGCCTCTGACATCGCTGATGTTTCAGACTGGCTACCTCACTATTGCCGGCTACAACAGTGAAAGCAACAGGTATATGCTCGATTATCCCAATTTTGAAGTTAAGCAATCACTCCAGAAATATCTTTTTGAGGTTTTTGCTCACCTCAATGCTGCTCAAGTTGCGCAGTTATCTGGAGATCTGCGAGCTGCCCTCAATAGGCAAGATCTTGATGCCGTCATAGTTTTATTAAAACAATTATTTGCCCATATTCCCTATCAGCTTCACATAAAAGAAGAAAAGTTCTATCATGCGCTTCTGCAAATGATCTGCACAACATCCGGCATCAAAGCTCAATCGGAGTATTCGACGGACCATGGACGCATTGATCTTGTGCTTGATTTACCAAATCTGTTGTATGTGGTTGAGATCAAATTCAATACAACGGCAGAAGAAGCGCTTGCGCAGATTGAGCAGCGAAGATATTACGACCGATTTGTTCATGATGGCAAATCAATCATATTGCTTGGCTTGGCTTTTAATCGTCAGCCGGGACAATTTGACGTAACGTATGCTGCTAAGAAGTTGGCGTAGGGTATCTTTATCGCATGAGATTGAAAGCATTATGCAGCCAGATCATCGTTGACGAGCACGATGTTGCCATTTTGATCGATGGACAAAACATCATAACTACCGTCACCGTCTATATCCGCGGCAGCGCAGGCGATAAAAGCGGTATCACTTGCTGAGGCACTTTGGAGGGCCGAAGGTGGGGCCTTGAGGGCACCCACAAAGCAGTTGGAACCGTCAGCGCCAGGAAAGCCATAGGTGTATTGCAACGTTCCTTCTGGTTTCCATCCAAGGCCATTAGCCCCTTGAAGAATTGCCGTATATTTACCCTGTTCAATCCAGAAAGCTCGTTCTGCCATATAAATTGATCGCAGAGTCATGTAGGCCTCTGATCGTTTTGATTTAGCCAAAAATTTGAAGAAAGTTGGAAGGGATATGGCGGAAAGAAATGCTATAATTGCGATAACAATGAGTACCTCTATCAGGCTGAATCCTTTGTCCATCGACCACTTTTTCATACAGTTCCTTTTCAGCCACTTAAGTACAGAGCTAGCATAGGACTGTCTGCCGTCCTATGGTCAAGATTTTTGTTATTTTGTAATTATTATCTGGGGCAAACCTGAAAAAGAAATCGTTGTTTGACATTTTTAGATTAGGGTATATAGTTAAAAATTAATATATCAATGCAGTTTGTAGTAAATTTGCAGAACTGAGATTATACCTAGGAGCACCTTCCCATGAATACGAGACAACAAACAGAAGCTCAAAAGTCGCTTCTTGTTGGCAAACAACGAAGCTACAATGAAGTAGTCGATTACCTTGATAAACATTGGGGTGTTGCTGCTGATGGCTCACTTGATCGTATGCGTCAACTAGATAAAGCCCTTGATTCACTTTCTCAGAAAATCTCTTCGATTCTTGTCGCTGGAACCAATGGGAAAAGTATCACGGTGCATTTTACTGCTCGTCTTTTGAAGGAAGAAGGCTTGACGGTGGGTGCGTTCACTACTCCTCACATCATGATGTATAATGAGCGACTTTCTCTTAATAGTGAGACTATCGCTAATAAGGCATTTACTGAATTTGCCAATAAAGTAATTCAGACGGTGGAGCAATGTAATATTGTGGCCCATACTTCTGAACTACTCACATTAATTGCACTACAATTTTTTCATGCAAATAATGTGGATGTTGCCATCATGGAAGTAAGTCATGGCGGCACATCAGATCCAGTTAATATTATGCCATCAAAAGTAGTTACCGTTACCCGTATAACCCCAATGAATGAGACTGAGGCAGAAATAGCACAGGCCGCTCATGAGATTATGGGCGTGGTTAAACAGGGAACGTATTTGACGGCAGGAGATCAAAATAAGGCAACCTTGCAATTGATGCAGGCGTTAACTGAAAAACAGGGTGGTCAATGGACCATGCCGATTAGAAAGCTTTCTCATCTCCCTTACCCATTTGAACAGCTTCATGGTCGGTGTGCTGCGCTTGCTGAGCGTGTTGCGCATCATTTTATTACAAACCATGTGAAGCCAAATGCGACTATTGTGAGTGATAGTTTACTGTGTAAGCCAAAAGGCAATCGTGGCCGTCCAACTTTGGAGGCAAAGCGTCATTCTGAGTTGCACCCGCAAAGGACACTTGAGCAATTTTGGAAAGAAACGATCAATGAGTTACCAGGTAAGTTTGAGCTGTTGGATAAAGAAAAACCGAGTATCTTACTCGACACAGCATCAAACCTTGATGCATTCAAGAACTGCTTGCTTGGTATCCGTCTTTTACACTATCAACGTCCACTTAAGGGCATAGCGGTTGTTATTGCAGCAACAAAAAATTCGTTTCAAGGTGACGAATTTCTCAAGCAAATTCGTTACTTCTTTAAAAAAATTTCTGGCCAAGTTTTTATATGTGCAACAGATGAGATTGCCCCCGATATAAGCCAGCCGATGTGGGATGCTGAACAGATAGCAAATGACATCAAAGGCATGAAGGTAAAGGCTCGTGCTTGTAAAAACTTTGAAGAGGCTTTAGATCTTGCTAAAAAATCTGTGGATGAGCGGCATGGCCTTGTGATTCTTACCGGATCGAAGGACATTGTCGCTGCTTATTGGCATTTGAAGGGCATTAAGCGTCTTTCGTAGATCAACAATTTTGTTGTCAAAGAGAACTCCTATTAAAAAGAGCTGCACATTTCATATAGTGCAGCTCTTTTTCTTGTGTATTCATTTTCTGTCTGAGCGTTCTTATGTCTTCATGGATTTCATTGCTTATTCTCGCGCTCGTTTATGTTAGTTGTGGCCGTTTCTACGTGCACAACCTTCTCCGCGCCAGGCCGCACCAGACTGTGGTCTATAATGTGATTTCTGCATGGATGCGTATGCTGTTGGTCACGGTGTTGCTTGCTCTGCCGCTTATTTTTTCGCTCTATCACTTTATCTTCGCTTGTCTATTGTTTATGATGACTGTGTGGTTGACTATCATTTTTGATTCGAAAGACATGCATGGATGGTTTTGAGCTTTTTCAAAAACATCAGTGGTTTCCATTTGGTACTTCAAGCCAGTTTCTGGCTGTCGAGCAGCATACGGTCATCTATACGTGGGTGGCCCTTGGCATTATTACCTTGATAGCAGTTGGTGGTCGAGTTGCATTGGCACACCCCCAGTCATTACCTGGCTATGTTGTTCATAAAATTATTCGTATGGTTATGCGCAGTATTGAACAATCATGTCAAGGATTTTCATATCGTTACTGTGCTTTTATTGTAACTCTTTGTCTGTTTTTGATCGTTTGTAATTGTATTGTTATTCTTCCCACGATGGAAGAGCCAACCAAGGACCTTAATACGACGGTTGCCTTGGCCCTCATTACCTTTTTTTATGTACAAAGAGAGGCGATCCGCACGCATGGCGTGGTCGCTTATCTTAACGAATACTTTAAAACGCCGTTGTCTATTACTGGGTACACAACAACGTATAGCGCCGGGACTATTATCGTGCTTGTAATGCGCTGTATGCTTAACGCCATTATTGCCCTGTTGACCTTTCCCATAGAATTGTTAGGTAAGCTCGCCTCGATCCTTTCTCTTTCATTCAGGTTATATGGCAACATCTTTGGGGGGGCCGTTATCAATAATTTGTGGATGCATTTTAAATCAGGATCATTATTATTGCAGATTATTGGCCTTGTCAGTGGCTTTAACCTCATACTTATCCTCTTTTTTGGTCTATTTGAGGGACTTATCCAGGCGTTTGTTTTTAGTATGTTGAGTCTTATGTATCTAAGTTCTGCAGTGGCGCCGCATCATAATACAGAATAAAGGTTGTACACAGATGGCTGGTGGTGAAATTTTCACGCAATATATGAGCATGAGCATGCTGTTTGTCGTGCCATCGTTGAGCATTGCCATTGGGCAAGGCTTGGTGGCAAATGCTACCATGGAGGCTATGCAAACACAGCCGCAGGCAGCAGCTGCAATGAGGCGTACGTTCGTTTTAGGCATCGCTTACAATGAAACTGCGGCAATCCTGACCGGAATTATGGTGATTATGCTTATTCTGCAAGCATCATCGTTTGCGCCGGCCGCATCATACGGGTTATTGGGGATTGTATGTGCCCTGGCGATACCAAGTGCCTGTGTAGGAATTCTTTCTTCATTACCGCAGCAAGCCGCCGTTCTTGCAACGGCGCGCCAGCCATTTTTTGCGCGAGAGATTATGCGGCTGATGCTTATTACTATTTCTGTCATGCAAACATCGATTATTCTTGGGTTTATTCTCAGTTTACTCATGAAGAGCCAGCTTGCATCGGCTGCATCAAATGGGCCGTTGCTGCTTGCAAGTGGTGTTGCCTTTGGTTTTGGTTCGATAGGGCCACTTATTGGGCTCGGTCTCTTCTCTCAGGCTGCCTGTGCTACGATTGGCACGAATAGACAAATATATCCACAGGTTGTTTCATTTACGTTCATTTGCCAGGGCTTGATTGAGGCTCCTATTCTGTTTTCACTCGTCGTTGCTTTGCTTATTATCTCAGGCGTGCAGCACAATCTCTGGGCCTGCTTTGCTGCAGCCTGTACGTCAGCCCTGTCTACTCTTGGCCCGGGGATTGCATCGGGTAGGATTGCTCATGCCGCCTGTATGGCGATGGGCAAGCAACCGGCCTCCGCTGCGGTGATTTCCCGCATGAGCTTGCTTGCGCAAACGCTTATTGATACGTCGCCGGTATATGGATTGGTGGTTGCATTGGCGCTTTTATTGTTCGCGTAAACTTTACGAATTACTTCAAGGAGTTATCAGATGGCTAAGTACAGAGAGCATGGAGATTTTCAAGATTACGTTTTGCAAAAATTACAAAATCCACGGTTTGCACTTTTATACCTCAATGAAGCACTAAAAGATGAAGACCAACGTCATTTTTTGCTTGCATTAAAAAATGTTCTAGAAGCTCAATACAAAGACACAACTACCATTTGACCCTCCCCGCTATCGGGCGTATCCTATAATATATAATTGAATTAAATAAGGGGTAACGGGTATGTATAAGAAACAAAGAATTATTTCACTGGCGTTGGTATTTTGTTTGAGTGGAGCTGCTGCGCAGTTGCGTGCTATGGATGCCGCGGCTGTTGCTGATGCGCAAGCCGCACACCAGAGAAACATTGCTCGGGAGCATCCTCTGGTATTGGATGCTAATGGTGACGTATATTGCTCAAAACATGGATATGGCAGGACAACAATTGCATGGCACCAATCATTGAATTTGGGAACTTGCGTTTTAGCCTCTTTATCAGCGTTTCGGTATGGCAGCTCTGTACTCAACCAGATACTCAATATATTTTCAGACTCACAAAGGACTAGAAATGTTACAAAAATGGGCATAAGGGCCGTTACTGATGTTACCGATACTAAGCATACCCCTGCTCATGCTTATAGCAGGTGGAGCTTTTGGACAAGCGCATTGTGTTGTTCAGTGGGTTCTGCCATTGCTACCTATTGTTATAAGTCATATCAGTTGAAAACAGAGCTTCTGAAAAATTATGAAGAATTTAATAACCGACGATTAGAAGCCTGTGGATATGTGGTAGAGCCACCAGAAAACGGTCAGGAAGCTTGATTTGGAAATTCGCGAAAATTAAACATAAATTTGAGGAAGTTATGCATCAAAGAATTGTTTCGTTAGCCCTGATGTTGAGCTTTGCCATGGTTACCTGCCAATTGCAGGCCATGCAGTGCATGGAGTGGCTGTTTGGCAGACAAACAACCACTGTCGTCACAGGAACACAAGCAGCGTTGAATGCGGGTTGGAAAGAAAATCCTGTCAGGATGGACCATAACTGGGAAGGTATTGGACAGAATCGCTTTTGTAATCGTCATGTAGCGGTGGTTGGCGATCTCGAAAAATATCGATCCGATAAGCTGCTCTGGGGCGCAACCGCCAATTTGTTTTGTTGTACGGTTTTGTCCGCAATAAGTTCACCCTTCTTGTGGTTGTCTTTGCGGGAATTGGTAACACTGTGGTATGGTTGGCCACAATCATTTATAGGTGCTCCATCAAATTTGCAAAATTCTGTTAATGCAAATGGCAAAGAGGGGATATATTCGTTTTCTGTGCCACTATTTTCAGTGAGCGCGGGTTTATTTAGCCTTTTTTCTGTGTGTGCCCGTTACCAGTATCTTTTGTATCGTACAAAAATGGCTGCTCTACGTAACCTTGACGCTGACGTGCTCGCGATTCATCAGGAGTGTGACTGCTTGATACGTCGTCAACAACCTGCTTCTGCAAGCAATCAATTAGTGACGATCGAGAACAGTGACAAGAAGGACGATAATCAGCGGGTTAATGTTGTTATTGAGGCAGTGGAGTAAGATATAGAAACAGGGAAAGGGGATAAAAAAATGCGCATAAAAATTATCTCACTCGCACTGCTGTCTTGTGTAGCGGTCGCAACCATGTTTGGTATGAATCAAAGCAATGATGCAGCCTTGAGTGCTTGGCGCGGTACGATGCAAGATGGAAGGCCATGCAAGCTCAATCTTGCGGAGCCAAAGAAACACTATTTCGTGGCGGATTTGGACTGCGCGGGATATCAATGTATTAAGCATATGTCGTATTCAAAGCAAACCTACCAAAACATGAAACGATGGAGCATTGGTGTAGGTATAGCGAGCATGTTGCTGACTGGTATTTTTGGCTGGTCTTACCATAGTAGGTATAATTGTAGGTTCGGATTTTTTCCATACGTAAGTTTATGTGGTATGGGTGCTCTGTTTACGAGTATATCTGCCTATTTTGCTTGCGCTGTCTATCATGTCGTGAAATTTAACGATGAAAATTATGAAAAGATTTGTGCTGAAAAACATAAAATTTTTGGGTGTCATATACCAATGTCAGCACCAAAGAACCAGAAACCGATTACTGCTACCAGGCCAAGATCATTGAGCGATGGCAATATCCGTCATAGCAATGATGATCCCAGCTACGGCCATGATATTGAGCATGATGCGATATATACCGCTTTTTTTGGCCAAATGAGTGATCAGAATTGCAATAACAACAACAATAATAACAATCGATCTTGATTGTGCCTTAGCAATAAGCCAACAAGCTATTGCTCACGCTCTTTGCATATTTTTGTACACATATCGTAATAAGCGAGAGCACTTTTCTTGATTGAAAAATGCTCTCGCGCTGTTTCTAAACCACGCTTGCCGTCTCGTGCGCGTAATGCAGGATCCTGAAGATACCTGAGCATCGCGCGTGTCAGAGCCTCACTGTTGTCAGGTTCTATCACCATGCCATTATGAAGATGCGTGATAATGGGGTGCAGCTGCTTTTTTCCTGTTGCCAGTACAGGAAGCGCAAAGCATTGTGCCTCAAGAATTGCCAAGCCAAAAGCTTCATAACGTGATGGTTGTACGTAATAATCAAAATATTGATAATACGGATAGGCTGGTTGCCCAGAGATCCATGTCATGCGATCTGTAATTTCATGTTGTGTTGCTAACCGCTTAAGTTGTGCCTCTTCTGGCCCTGAGCCAACAATAACAAGGTGTATTTGTGTGGTACTTTCTGCTACAGCAGAGAAGCTTTTGAGTAAAAGAGCATAATTTTTGTCTGGCACGAGTCGCCCAACTGATCCAACAATGACCTGATTGTTTGCCAATGCAGTGGCAAGACCATCTGGTAGAGAGATTGGCTGCTTGCTCGCTCGTATAACATGCGCATAATCGATTCCATGCGGAATAATAAAGCATTGTTTGTGAAGCAATAATGGGTGATGCTTGCGAAATGAATCGTGCACGATATTCGATACGGCCACATATGCTGTTGCCTGGCAGGGTATGATACGATCAATCCACGTGCGTATGCTGCCTTCGTGTTCTAACAATGCGTGTAGTACTGCAATGCATGGGATGTTGAGTGTGCGCCCACAGATTCGCCCCAATACATTAGCAAGCCACAGTCCCGTCAGAAGACAATCGGGCTCGATGCGTTTAATGGTACGTAGTAATTTGAAGAAAAATAACGGATTTATGGAGGAACCACGGGCGCTGATCTGGTGGCATGGCACACCTAAGGCTTCGATTTCTGCTCGTAGAGGACCATCATAAAAAAAGATCACATAATGCTCAGCATGAGTTTTCAGCTGTGTGATAAGTTGTGCAAGTGCGACTTCTGCTCCGCCTCGCTGCAGTGAACTTATGAGATGGACAATTTTCACAAATGGGTGCTAATCGATGGATTGTTGATACTGTTTGACCAGTTCTTTTTTATCAATTTTACCGGTGGCGGTCAATGGCAATGTTTCTCTGATGATGAATGTGCGTGGAATTTTGTAGGGCGCAAGATGTTTGCTGCAAAAAGCGCGTAGCGCATCAGATGTTGTGGGTATTGGCTCACCACGCCAGATAATGTAAGCGACCGGGAATTCTTCATTTGATGCATCGTGCACACCAACAACTGCTGCGGCCATGACCTGTGGATGCGACATGAGGAGATTTTCAACCTCCTGGGGATAAATTTTGACCCCTTTAACAACAATGAGCTCCTTTTCTCGCCCATAAAGTATGATTTTTCCGTCTGCGCCGATCATCGCAAGGTCCCCGGTATTGAGCCAGCCGTCTTGGAGGACCTTTTTTGTTGCGTCTGGCGCGTTGTAGTAGCCCAACATAATATTTGGTCCCTTGATCCATAGTACACCGATGGGACTGCCATCCCGAATTTGGCATTGTACATTAATAAAGGGTGTACCAACGGTGTGGGTGGGTGCAACACTGTCATCAAAATTTACTGAGATAAAAGGCGAAGTTTCAGTCAGTCCGTAACCGTTACAGATTTTTCTCCCAAAAAGTAGCTCAAAATACATACGAACCTTGTCAGTGAGCGCATCGCCGCCAGATATGATATAGCGTGCGTGATCAAACTGAACGCCCTTCAAACGACAAAACAGGGCATACAACCCTGGTACCCCCAAAATAATTGTTGGTTTGTGCTGCAAGCCTTCTAACAGCTGAGTTCTGTTAACCTGTGGCACGATAATAACTGTTCCGCCGAATGCGGTGCTCGCCCATACACAGGTACTTTGCGTAAAACTATGAAAGAGCGGCAGAGCACAATAAATGCGCTCCTGGGTGGTAAAATTAAAGCGTGCTGCTCCCTGGATAATTGCGTTCATAATGTTATTGGAGCTGAGCATGACACCTTTGGGGGTGCCGGTTGTACCGGACGTGTAAAGAAGCACCGACATTTCATCAAGTTCAAGTTTTTCTGATTGGTAAGTGCGATGTGGTGCTGTTGCCACCGTTTCTAATTCATCTTCGGTGATAATAAAGTGTTTGGTTGCACGTGTAAGCGCCGGCATTTTTGCGGCAAGCTTATTTGATATGAGTACCGCATGTGGTGCAGCGTCATCGATAATATGCTGTATCTCTTGCTCGTGCAGAAGCGTATTGACCGGGATGACGATTGCCCCTGTTTGCCAGGCTCCAAAATAGGAGCGATAAAAATTAACCCCATTTTCATACAAAATAAGAACACGATCGCGTGGTTTTATGTTGCGAGCAACCAGATGCACACTTAGTGCACAGGCAGCGGTATACAACTGACGATAGGTGATATGTTCCTGGCCAACAATAAGCGCAACATGCTCAGGAAATAAATGCGCGGCGCGCTCCAGAAGCGTACCAGCATAGATGAGGGTGCCATGGTGGCTAAATGTGGTATACAGCCTTTGATACTGTTGCATTTCTGACATGAAAGATTCCTTATGTTACAATTATTGTAGTGTTGTCGAAAATAATAAATGAAGAATTTGTCTCAGGGGCTTTATGGCGAAGATGTCTGCTCATGGCTTATTGATTGCGTTTGAAGGTATTGACGGGTCTGGAAAGACAACTTTGACACATGCGTTGTATGAAGCGCTTGTGCGTCAGAATATTGCTGCTTTGTTAACGAAGGAACCTGGGTCAACACCTTTTGGTAAACAAATTCGGGCACTTATTCTTAACTCTGAACATAACAAAGCGCCGCTGGCAGAATATCTTCTTTTTGCTGCCGATCGTGCAGACCATATTGTGCAGATTGTAAAGCCTGCGCTGGCTGCTGGGAAAGTGGTTTTGTGTGACCGAATGGCCGATTCAGCGATTGCCTATCAAGGATATGGCAGAGGTTTGAATATTCACAACATTACAACGGTGAATGAATGGACATTGCAGGGCATCCGGCCCGATATAACATTCTATCTTGAAATTGATTATGCAACCGCACAGAATCGCATTGGTAAACGCATGGAGGCACAGTCATCATTTGATCAGGCGGAGGAAGCTTTCTTTGCGCGTGTTGTGCATGGGTATGAAGTTTTGTACCAGGACCGTACAGATGTGATACGTATTAATGCATCCCATGCACCGGAAATTGTGTTTGATGAAGTCCTTCATCAGATTTTATCGATGGTAGGCAGTGTGGAGGCCTGATGATTCCACAAGCACAACTATGGATGGGGCCTGCCCAAACAGTTGAACAACGTGTTATTACCCATTTGCAGCAACTGTGGTGCGACAAGTGCTGCGGGGTGTGCACAATCTGTCAGCGCATTGCACGAAGGCAATATCAGTATGTGTGTTGGATTAAACCCGGGAAGCAACAGTACGTGAAAGCCGATCTTGACGTGATCATGTACCGCTGTGCTCTCATGTTGGAAGAGAAAGAACAATTCTTTTTTATTGTGGAATCCGCGGATTTGCTTTCTCCTGTTTGTGCGAATAGTCTCCTAAAATTAATTGAAGAACCACCGCGCGGATACCATTTTATTTTTTGTGTGGAACGTTTAGGGCTTGTGTTGCCCACTATCGTATCTCGTTGCGTGGTTACGATCTGCGATGCAATGCGTTATGAGCGAATTGCCCCCGATTTCATGCGCTGCTTTACACGTCTTGACCAACAAACGTTGTCCTCATTTATGAAAATATATGAAAATGTCGATTTGCCCGAGCATCAAGCGAGTTTGGCCTTGGATGAAATATTACTATTTTGGTGTACGATGTATCGTCAAGCAGAAAATGCTCCCGTACGTCTGTCGATTCAGCGTATACTTGATAGCGTAGATGGAGCATATCGTAGATTGCCATTGCCAGGCAGTGGGAAATTATTTTGGCGAAATCTTTTGGTGCAATTGCTGGTTGCGGGAACGGGTCTGACAGAAAAGTCGTAAAGAGGGGGCGATGGATATGAACAGATATGTGGTAGCATCTTTTTGCATGATAAGTGTGGCGCATGCGGTTCTATGGTCAGAAAATGCATTTATTCCTGAGGCGATTAATAAAATTGCCGCATCCTTGTTCACTGAATGCAAAGATGTTGTCTGCGTGAGTGTCAATGGTATAGCATCCAATGAAGTTTTTCCCTACTGTGGGCTGTGTGATAACATGGACATTAAGTCTGATGAATTTCATGATAATGCGGTGATTATGCGCTGGTACAAAGAATTTCGCGATTGCTGTAGGCGTGAGTACCATGCCTGTCTCAGGGCTGCTCACCTGTTAGGAGTGCCTCTTATGGGGAGTGCGATGGGGGCATACGCGGGGAAAAATTGGTCTTCTTTCTTGTTTCGTGTGACATTATTTTGTGCATCGGGAGCCTTGGTTCATGCAATGAATAAGAAGTGGTCTTTGCGATTGGCCAATGGGCTTGATCGTCGAGCTGATCGAGCAGCGCTTGCCGTATGCAAGAGCACAGAAGAAAGGCGCACGGTACTCGCTTATTTGCGTGAACAGCAGGGTAAGGGGGGATTTTACCCGACGGTTCAAAATGATGCATCGCAATATCATATGTTTTGCATTAATGCATATGATGCCGGACAGTTGAATCTTTGTTCATTAGTAAGCATCCATATTACACTTCCCATCACATGGTTGTTTGGTGGAGAAAGTCGTCATAAAAAATTGAAACACCGTATTGCGTTTATTGAAAAAGCGCTTACTGCCATATCATAAATATTTTTCTGCACGTATACGTTTCTTTTGCTATTCTATAGCGAGTTCGTTTTGATTTAAATGGGAACGATTGTTGACCCATTTTGTAGATATGATGGTATGGTGGTATAACCCATCCCATAAAATAGATGCTATGGTAAGGAATTATACCCATGATCTCCCCTCTGGACGCTTTGGTAAAGACTTTTTTTAAGAAACATGATCGTTCGTGGCAAATGTATTTAATACAAAATTGGCAGACGATTACGGGGAGCTTGCATAGCCGTATATGTCTTGAAAAAATTCAAGGTGATACGGTGGTTATTGGTGTGTATGATGCCCATTGGATGCAAGAGCTTTTTATACTGCAGTCGATGCTAATTGATATGATGAATGCATCTTTTGACAAACAACATATCAAACAAGTTCGTTTTAAGCTTGCTAAAAAACGGCCTGAACTTGTACAAAAAAGTCGGCAAGTTGTATGCCATCGCACTACGAGGGCTCCACGTAGCTTAACCGCGGCACATGAAGACGCACTGGCAGCGGTCAAAGATCAGCAACTACAAAAAGTTTTATATACATTGCTACAACATTGTAGCTCAGCCCCATGAAAAAAGCGTTTTTTTTTACGGCGGCCCATTCTGGTGGGCATATCATTCCTGCTTTGACGCTTGCCCGCAGACTATGCATGACCGGTTCCGCCGCTCATTTCCAAACCATTGGCCTATTTTCTACTGATGCACCGAGTGACGTGCGGTTAATTGAGTCATTTTCTGGTGCAAAAAGCCATATACGTTTGCCCTGGATAACATGTCGATCACCAAAGTTGGTTGTAGGATTGTTATATGGAGTGTATCATAGCTTGCTGGTATTGTACCGGGAGCGCCCTGCATGCGTGGTGAGCACCGGAGGCCTTATCGCGGTTCCCGTTTGTTGCGCGGCTTGGTTGTTGCGCATTCCGTTTGAATTGTATGAGCTGAATGTGCGACCTGGTCGAGCAGTTGCCTTGCTTTCTCGGTTTGCGCGCACGGTTTTTATTTGTTTTCCCGAGACCGTATTGTATGTGAAGGGTAACGTTGTCCTTACCGAATACCCAATACGATACACTGAGTATGATCGTATATCGCGTCAAGATGCGCGGCTGAGACTTGAGATTGCTGATGATAGATCAACATTGCTGATCATCGGCGGATCGCAGGGTTCTCGTTTTATCAATAATCTTGTGAAAAAATTTGTGGAACAGCTTTCCAATGGGCAGCGTAAACGGCTGCACATGGTCCATCAGGCCGGTGTGTGCGATGTTGTTGAGATGCAAGGTTTTTATGCTTCCTATGGTATGGCAGCCCGTGTTTTTGCTTATGATGATAACATTGCTTGGGCCTATCAGGCGGCTGACTACGTGGTAACACGTGCGGGTGCGGGGGTGTTGCACGAGTTGTTGTTTTTCAAACAACGTGCGTTGATTATCCCGCTTGAAGCAAAAAGTACATCACATCAAATTGATAATGCACGTGCTTTTGTGCAAAAAGAGCCAGGCCTAATGAGTATGCTGTTGCAAGCGGATCTTATGAAGGATCCGCAACAGTTTTATGCTGTTTTGATGTTGAATCTACCAATAATGTAATTGCCTCTGCATTGCGGGAATCCGTGATTGGTTTTCCTGTTTTTTCATCTATCAAAATGGGAATAAGGCGTGGATCATGCGTGAACTTTGCCTGTGGCTGTTCAATTGCCTTATTGAATGCGGCCCAGAGGGGAAGTGAAGTAGTTATCCCATATACATTATTTCCCATAGGCTTGTTATCGTCGCAACCGATGTAAAGGGCTGTGGTGTAGGTTGGGGTTGATCCAACAAACCAGCAGGTGCGGGCATCGTTGGTGGTTCCTGTTTTTCCTATTATTTCGCATGGTGGCCACGGGGTACGAATAATCTTTTTCCAATAGTCGATGCCATTTATCATGACTTGGGCAACTTTGCTGTTTATCATCCAATCGAGCACAGGCCTGCTGACCGGTGTATGCTTCCATATTTTGTTGCCTTGCTGATCTTTAATCCATTGGATAATGTATGGCTGCACATAGACACCTTTGTTGGCAAAGATATTGAACATTCCGACTACTTCATAGGGGGTGCTATCAACACAACCAAGCGCAAGTGATGGATATGGATATAACGGGCCACTCAGTTCGCAGGTTTTTGCATATTCTATCACGCGTTTCAGGCCGTGTTCCAGCACAAGTTGGATGGGAATGCTGTTGTTAGAGTGCATGAGCGCAGAAGCGAGTGTCATGGGACCCTCAAATGTGCGATGAACGTTGTGCGGTTCCCACGCAACGTTGTTGACTATACAGGAAATTGGCTGGTCAATTTTTATGTCAGAAAATTCTGCGCCGCGTTCAAGCGCAGCGGCATAAATCAATGGCTTAAATACCGACCCCATTTGTCTGCGGGCCTGTATTGCTCGATTGAATTGGGATGCCTGATAATCATATCCGCCAATGAGAGCTTTTATCGCTCCCGTTGCTACTTCAATGCACAACAATGCACCATCCGCGTCCTTTACATGACTTTTTCTTACAGCGCGCATGTGTTGTGTAAATGTTTTTACCGCGTGCTCTTGCATGGTGGCGTGTATTGTCGTTTTTATGGTCAGACCGCTGGTGTACAGTGTGTGTTTGCCGACAAGTTGCTCAAGCCGGATGCGCACCAATTCGCGCATATGTGATGCCGCTTGTATGGTGGTACTAAGGTGCAATGGTTGTTGTAGCAAGTTTGTATAGGTCACTTGATCTATGTATTGCATATTGAGCATGCAGGCAAGGACGATATTTCTACGTTGTTCGGTAGCGCACGGGTGATTGAGTGGGCAATATTTAGATGGCGAACGAATAATGCCAGCCAGTGTTGCGGCCTCATTGATGGAAAGTTGGTCCACGTGTTTGTTCCAAAATCTTTGTGCGGCCGCTTCGATGCCGTAAATACCGCAACCAAAGCATATATGATTAAGATAGAGCTCCAAAATTTGATCTTTGGTACACTGTAATTCGAGAATGCAAGCTAGAAATTGTTCTTTGAGCTTTCTTGTAAATGTTTTTTTTGTATCAAGAAACAAAAGTTTCACTAATTGTTGTGTAATGGTGCTAGCACCTTGTGATTTTTTGCGACGGTACAGGTTAATCAGAATAGATCGAATAATGCCTCGCCATGAAATACCGACATGTTCATAGAATTGGTGATCTTCGGCCGCGAGAAATGCTTGAATAACATGTTTTGGCACGTTAACAAGGTCTATAGGATCACGCTTATCAAGCTGAAAACGTGACCATTCGTTACCCTGATCGTCAAGCATGATGGATGGCTTGCACTCTTGATAAAAGGTGAGCTTGGCAAAGTCTATCCACGTATGCTCGGTAAGCAAGACGAGTCCGCCTATGCAGAATGCAAAAAATAGAAGAATGAGTGTTGCAAGGATTTTGATTACGCGCATACTCTATGAGTATAACCAAAGGTGTACAGTATGGATATTGGACATACGGGAAAACAGGTAGCCTGCGTGGGCGTGCAGAAGCGAGTTTTCTATGCAAGTGTCATATTATTGTTTCTCGATATAATTTTTTTGGGTTGCACGGCCAATCGGCCGTTCCTATGGAGCTCGATGGGCATGGTGATGGCATACATGTTGCAAGCGCCATGGTACCTGTGTGTGTGGCTGATGTACACATCAATGCTTGTGGCGGTGATTACTCACGGATCGTTGTTAAGTGAAGGCTTGGCATATCTGATTGTATGGGTTGTTGGAGAGTTTTTGGTGCGCAGGACCTTGGCAGCTTCCTGGGTCCGTGCATTGGTGGGTGCATTTCTGATGGGGATATTGATGCTACACGTTAATCTTCTGTCACATGCTATTCTGACCGATAGTTTGCAATATTTAAGATTTATTGCTAATATAATTATTGCATTTGTGATTATAAAATATATGTCATAAGGTAAACAGGGCAATCGCGCAACACGATATAGTGTTATGAGGAAAGTCTGGACTCCAAGTGAACAAGGTGCCTGAGGGGAGCCCTCAGGAAGGCGTAAGTCTATGGAAAGTGCCACAGAAAATAACCGCAAAATTTTTAATTAAATTTTGTAAGGGTGAAAATGTGTGGTAAGAGCACACGATACCATTTAGTAATAGGTGGTATGGGTAAACCCCGCCTGGAGCAAGATAAAATAAGTATGTGTGATGTTCACTTCACGCTGTACCTTGATGTACAGTGATAAACGCCATACGGGTATATCGCTTAGATAAATGGTTGCCGCCAGCAATGCGATTGTTGGTACAGAATCCAGCTTACGGTTTGCCTTATGACATACGTTAAGGTTATATGAACTATCATTATTATCTTTGGATGCTTCCCTTTTTTTTCTGTTTATCTGGATATTATGTTGTTTCCTGGTTTGTGAAGGTCGACTATGTCGTGGCACCGGCTGTCATTGGCCTTGAATTGAAAGAAGCTTTGCAAAAGCTTGCTGCGCATAATGTACATGGACATATTGCTCGTGAGCGTGAAGATCCCGATGTTGCTGATGGCCTTGTCCTTGATCAGATACCGTATGCAGGGCAAAAAATGAAGGCATCGCAACCTATGTATATTACTATTGCGCACCAGCCAGCGCCACAACGTGCACCAGAACTGCGTGGCTTACGTCGTGGAGAAATTGAACAAGAAGCGCAAAGAGGCGGTATACGCATCAAATATTATGCACTTGAGCATATTATGCCGATTGATTACTGTTTTGCACAATTTCCCGCTTGTGGTGATGTGCTTTCTGACCACACAATGTACGTCTATCTTTCATCCGGGCTTACGAGTCTACGTATTTTTCCGGTATGTAAGCACATGGCGGTAGAGGTAGTGCGTGCATATTTTGAAAGCCTTGGAATGAAAGTACAGATTTTTCATCGTGAATCCGTCGTTGGTGACCATGTTTGTGATACATGTACAGTTGTCGATCAGAAGCCCCTTGCTGGAACGTTATTTAGTCTCGTAAAGCCCCTTATGGTCCAGCTTATCGTGTCTCCTGTGTCTGTGGGTGGCTGATGGTCTGTGAGATTTGTGTAGAACAGATAAGCTTGGTATAATTTACCTAGGTAAACGTTGTGTTGTGCGATGCCACGTGCATCAAATCTTTCTAAACTTATAAAATAAGCTGATTGGGTGTTCTGTTATGTTTTTTGTGAAAACGTACGCTGCTTTGCGTGCAACTATCTTACGTTCTATGTGCTGTGTGTTATTATGCGGTTGTATTGTTTTTGAGACGGGTATAGCGTTTGCTGAGCAGCCACCACAGCAAGAAATGCCCGATATTGCTTCATTGTTGAATGAGCTGCCTGCAGAATCCATACCTTTTCTTGTGTATGCTTTTCAACATGTTGAGCAGTGGGCTGATGCGAATGAGCTTGGGAGCGTACTACGTATGAATGGCGGGTATGCTCCGGCGCATCCGAAGGGAAAAGCAATCAAGTACATGCGAGCAAATGCGCCCAAAATCATGATGGAACTTGATGCTGTCATTGAGAATCTCAATAACATTAGTTTGGCGTTTGTACGCCTTGGTGAACATTGTGCGCTGAAATTGACCGATACCCACCAATTTTCTAAGCCGACGAACGTAAAAATGTTGCTGGAATCGCATGTTGTACAATCACACATTAATGCATTTGTGACCTGTTGGAAGGGGACTAAGGCGTTACGATTACAGAGTTTTCCGCGTGATAAATGTCCTTTGACCAGAATCTGGTGGCAAAAAGCTGAACGTTTTGTTGAAGGTTTGCTTGGCCGCATCTATAGTGGTTTATTATGTGATGGTGATATCCTCCCGTGGAATTGCGTGCCCGAAGGGGAAGCCATGAGTGAAGGCGAAGTCAAAAAATACGTAGACCAAACCTATAAGCAATTTGCTGAATTACATACAATGTACATCCAAAGCGATGCTTGCAAAGCCCAGGCAAAAAAGATTGTCCGTGCATGGGGTGCGCTTATGAAAGATGATCTATTCTTTGAAAAGATAGAGCAGCACCTTGGTACGCTGGACAATTTTGTTATTAACTTGTCTGTTGGATTGACGCCTGCGCATGAAAAATTGATTGAGGCCTGTGTTGAGTTTCGTAACGGATATGATGCAATGGTAATAAACATGTACAAAATGACCATGCTGTTTGCTCCGCCACATGCGCGATAGCCTTTGCGCCATTGTGGGCAGGCGCGGTGGTGTAGGGTTATTATGAAAAAACAAGGGTGTGATGATAGCGTGGACACGGTGGGTGTGCGCCATGCGCAACAAGATAAGCTTGTGCGTATCGTGTACGGCCGGTGGTATAGTCCGCCGCTCCATTACTTGTTAACCAACAACAAGTGGTGTTCGGTTCTTTTTGGCATGATGGCAAATTCTCGGTTGAGTGCGCGATATATCCCCCGTTTTGTGAAAAAATACAGCATTGATCTATCGGAAATAGAGGGATCTATTCCCGATTTTAAAACATTTAATGAATTTTTCGTGCGCATGCTTAAAACAGGCGCCCGCCCATTGCCACCATTGCCCAATGCAGTCGCATCTCCTGCAGATGGAACCGTCATGGTGATGCAAACTATTGGCGCACATACGCAGTTTCCAATTAAAGGTGTAACTTTAAGTGTGGAAACGCTTTTGCAAAATCGTGGATTAGCCCAGCAATTTGAAGGTGGGACAGCATTTGTGGTTCGTTTAGCCCCCTGGGATTATCACAGATTCCATTTTTCTGTAACGGGAATACCCGGCCCACACCATGTTATTCATGGGCGATATGAATCTGTCCATCCACTTGTGTATCGGTGCGGCATCCAACCGCTTGAAGTCAATGAGCGGCGCCTTATTTTGCACACGACCGAACATGGATCTGAGATGGCTATTATCCCTGTAGGAGCATTATTTGTTGGTTCAATTACGCAAACCTATACGCCTCACGCCACATGCATGCGTGGTGACGAGATGGGATACTTTTCATGCGGTGGCTCAACGATTGTATTGTTGTTTCAAGCAAATAAGGTAACAGCTGCTGAGGAAATCATCGTTAATTCGATTGCGGGTAAAGAGACTCCCATTAAAATGGGACAAAGTATTGGCTATATGTAATGGACCCCATTTTTTGGACAGTTTGAGCGACCAAAAAGAAGATATAAGATTTGGTATTTGGTCGTGGTAAAATATGGCGTACGAAAGGACGCGTATTATGAAACAGTCAAAAAATAATTATAGTGCTGCTTTTAAAGCAAAAATGGCATGCAATGCATTACGCGAAAGTAAAACTATAAACGAGTTGGGGAGTGAAAATGGAGTGCACCCAGATCAAATCGTAAAATGGAAAAAAACAGTATTAGAAGAAAGCAAGATTTTATTTGAGCGCAAGAATAAAAGCAAACAAGAGAGTGGTGATTTTGCTGAATTACAGCGCATAGTGGGCGAACAAACAATCCAGCTGGCTTGGTATAAAAAAAAGCTTGGAAGTATCAGTTGAGCAAAGGTTGCAAATGATTGAAAACTCGAATAACCAATTATCTATTGCACAACAATGCAAAATGGTAAATATTTCTCGTTCAAGTTATTATGCCCATATGCAAAAACCAGCGGAGTCTATTGTTGATCGGGATATTAAGGAAAAGATCAATACGATTTATGCGAAAGAACCATCATATGGGAGCAGGCGTATTACAGAAATTTTGAAGAGACAAAATATCAATATCAATCGCAAGAGAACGCAGCGTTTGATGAAAGAGATGTGTATACAAGGCATACACCCGAAACGAAATTTAAGCGTCATAAATCGTGCACATAAAAAATATCCCTACATCGCTCGAAATGAGCCTATAGCAAGGATTAATCAGGTGTGGAGTACAGATATAACTTATTTGCAAACCGTATTTGGTACAGTGTATCTTATTGCCATCATCGATTGGCACAGCCGATTGATACTTTCTTGGGCCATGTCCAATACAATGCAAGAGGAATTTTGTATTGATGCTCTACAAGAATCCCTAAAAAGGGGAATACCTACCATTTTTAACACAGATCAAGGTTCTCAGTTTACTGGTGATAAATTTTTGTCCATACTGCTTGCCCACAACATACAACCAAGCATGGATGGTAAGGGTAGAGCAACCGATAATGCACCCATAGAGCGCTTTTGGAGATCCGTAAAATGGGAAGAAGTTTACCTGCACGAGCCGAAAAACTTTGTAAACTTGCAACAAGATATCAAGCGTTATATTAAATTTTATAATCACGAAAGGCCCCATCAGTCCCTTGCATACAAAACACCAAGCGAAGTTCATTTTAATTTAGATAAAAAAACCTTTGATGTAGGTGCCAATCCGATCTATACTGAAATGGAGTTGAAATGTTTAGAAATGTGACAGTAAAAAACTATCTTCTTCAACCCTTCAAAACTGTCCAAGGTTTTGGGTCCACCTCAATATGTCATAATAAAATGATAATTATCGTATACAATGGAGATTATTTTATGAATTTTTTATTACATCTGTTTCTGTCGTGCTTAGTGGTGTTGGGCGCATGTGGTAACGTGTTTGCGAGCGATTCCGTTTGTCCAACCATTGATCACAATCTTTCGCCTGCTGTGCAAGAAAAAATTGCCGCTTGGATGGAAGCTGAGGCTAAGAAACTTAATGGTCTGTCTGGATTAGGCTATGATTTAGGTTGCTGTCTTTTGCATTTTGATGAACGTTATAGATTTGCAGGTGTGTATCTTGGGCTTGATCCTAAAAAGCCCGAGGCATTGGGCGAGATTGCAAAAGATTTATTATGGCTTTTCAATAACGATCTTCTAGGCCATGTATACTGGGTGCAAGGTCGTATCTACATGCTTGCAGAACTTGAGACGTATATTGATGGATTGCTAGTTGCGACAACCGGTTCTCCCGAATCTATACAATGTGCCAGCGAGATGCAAAATCACCTCCTCACCTTTTGGCGTGATCTCAAAAAGCGTAATCTGAAAAATGGTTCACGAGCAGCTGAGCTTACTGAGCGGTTTGACGTTCTTATGGAAAGCATGGTTTCTGATTTTTACTGTGATATTATCGTAAAACATGCATCGGGCGCTGATGGCGTCTTGATTTTGCAACAGGTAAAGGTTGCCATGCGCTATATGAGGCATTTTTTGTGTGTATATATGGGGTACGTACAAACTGAAACATTCAAAACAACGGCGTGTGCGATGTTGGAGACGTATATAGAAGCTGACCGTGCGATTTTGAGCAAGGATGGTGCATTGCACTGTCCCCACGTAGAAACTGGATTTCCCTGGTGCGAAGCTTGTGCAAGTAGGATAAGCGCGAGTGATCTGTCTGCACGCCTCATGACTGCTTGTATAGAGTTTGGCAATGGTATTCATGTTCATGTTATCCAGGCTGGTAGGGCTGGTCTGCGCGAAGAAATTAACGTACAAAAGAAGTTTCTTGAGGCCCTGTGAGGGCATAGGGGGTGGCCCTACGTTTACAATTCTGATGCTAACGGGTGAGACTGTATTCATCGGTCAAAGTGGTGTTGAAAAATTATAGAAGCGAGCATGGCAATGAAACGATTACCATTAGATGTAAGTAGTTTTAAATTGATGATTGAAGGTGATTATCTTTATATCGATAAGACGCGTATCATTTTTGATCTCTTGCGTGACCGTAGATTATTTTTTCTCGCTAGACCGCGTCGTTTTGGTAAATCTTTGTTGATTTCTACGCTGGTTGAGCTTTTTTCAGGAAACAAAACGCTATTTGAGAAGACCTGGATTGGACAGACAGGTGATTATCTTTGGCAAGAGCATCCGGTGGTTTACTTGGACTTTTCGATACTCAATAAAACTACCGCGCAGGAGTTTGGGGCTGACCTTGGGTCCGAGCTAGAGGTGATCGCAGCAAAATATGCCGTAACACTTGTAGATTCAATTGGATTGGGAGCAAAGTTTAGATCTTTACTTAGGCGGCTCGCGCTTAAGAACACTGTGGTGATTTTGATTGATGAGTACGACTACCCATTGCTTGCCAATATCAATCAACTTGATATTGCAGAAGAAATTAAAAAAGTGATCAGAGATTTTTTTACCATTATAAAAAGTTTGGATGTTTATATTCGTTGTGTGTTTATTACTGGCGTAACTAGATTTTCCAAGGCCTCTATTTTTTCCGGCATGAACAATTTGAATGATATAACTATGCATTCTGATGCAGCCGCTTTGCTTGGATATACGGAGAATGAAATCAAGCAGGAACTGTCCTGGTATGTTCAAAGATTTGCTGATGCAAAAAATATGTCAATCGAGCAAGTTTATGCGCTGATGCAAGAATGGTACAATGGCTATCGATTTTCAGATGCCAAGGCGAAAGTATATAACCCATATTCAGTGATTCATGCATTGCATGCGCAAAAGTTTTCCAATTATTGGTTAGCTACGGGGACGCCATCATTTTTGGTCGAATTACTGAAATCAAAGTATCATGATATCGAAGAACTTAAAAAGACTGAATTGAGTGGTGCTTCATTGGGTACGTTTGAATTAGAACATATTCCACTCATTACTTTGCTCTTTCAAACCGGTTATTTGACCATCTCAGATTATGATGCAACAACAAATCGGTATAAGTTGGCGTATCCCAATGCCGAGGTGACTGAATCATTCAAGCATTACATTATTGAGGCGATGTCTCGGGCTCAAGCATACGAGGTTGATCAATCTATAACTCAGTGTAGAAAGGCATTAGAGGCAGAAGATCTCGATAGCTTTCTGGCAGTTATTCGTGGCTTGTTTGCACATATTCCATATCAATTACACATCAATAAGGAAGCATATTACCATACGCTTTTTCATGTGATTTTGGATTTGCTGGGTTTTTCTGGCCAATCAGAGGTTTCTACAAGCAGGGGGCGGGCAGACCTTGTGCTCGAAACTCATGTATCTATCTATGTTTTTGAATTTAAGATCGATAGTGATCCCCAAGCTGCGCTGGAGCAAATTGAGAATCAACAGTACTATGAAAAATATGTGCGATACAATAAGCCACTCACACTTGTTGGCCTGGCTTTTAATTTTAAAAACAAAACATTAACGCTTGATTATGTGGTCAAAAGAGTGGTCTGATGCATGGTATGCGTGATATTAAAACAATAAATATTGACACAGAATTGAAAAATTATAGAAGCGAGCATGGCAATGAAACGATTACCATTAGATGTAAGTAGTTTTAAATTGATGATCGAAGGTGATTATCTCTACATTGATAAAACGCGTATCATTTTTGATCTCTTGCGTGACCGTAGATTATTTTTTCTCGCGAGACCACGTCGTTTTGGTAAATCTTTGTTGATTTCTACGCTGATTGAGCTTTTTTCAGGAAACAAGGCGCTATTTGAAAGCACCTGGATTGGGCAGACAAGTGATTATGAGTGGCAGAAGCATCCGGTGATTTATTTGGATTTTTCAACGCTGAAAAATGATAATCCTCATAATTTTGAAACGCATCTTATCTGGCAACTCGAGCAGATTGCGAAAAAATATAATATTACTGTTACTGAAGCCCCTTTTTTGGGGGCAAAATTGCAATTTTTAATTGAGCAACTTGCTCTTAAGAATAATGTGGTGATTTTGATTGACGAATATGATTATCCCTTGCTTTCTAATATCAAAAACCTTGGCATTGCCGAAGAAATTAAAAAAGTAATTAGAGATTTTTTTACTGTTATAAAAAGTCTCAATACCCATATTCGTTGTCTGTTTATTACCGGTGTAACTAGATTTTCCAAGACCTCTATTTTTTCCGGCATGAACAATTTGAATGATATAACCATGCATTCTGATGCGGCCGCTTTGCTTGGATATACGGAGAATGAAATCAAGCAGGAGCTGTCCGGGTATGTTCAAAGATTTGCTGATGCAAAAAATATGTCAATTGAGCAAGTTTATGCGCTGATGCAAGAATGGTACAACGGCTATCGATTTTCAGATGCTAAGGTGAAAGTATATAACCCATATTCAGTGATTCATGCATTGCATGCGCAAAAGTTTTCCAATTATTGGTTAGCTACGGGGACGCCATCCTTTTTGGTCGAGCTACTTAAATCAAAATATCATGATATTGAAGAACTCAAAAAGACTGAATTGAGTAGTGCTTCGTTGGGTACATTTGAATTGAACCATATTCCCCTCGTCACGCTTCTTTTTCAAACCGGTTATTTGACCATCTCAGATTATGATACAACAACAAATCGGTATAGGTTGGCGTACCCCAATGCCGAAGTGACTGAATCTTTTAAGCATTATATTATTGAGGCGATGTCCCGGGCTCAAGCATACGAAGTTGACCAATCTATAACTCAGTGCAGAAGGGCGTTAGAGGCAGAGGATCTCGATAGCTTTTTGGCAGTTATTCGAGGCTTGTTCGCACATATTCCCTACCAATTACACATCAATAAGGAAGCGTATTATCATACGCTTTTTCATGTGATTTTGGATTTATTGGGTTTTCCTGGCCAATCAGAGGTTTCTACAAGCAAGGGTCGGGCAGACCTTGTGCTCGAAACTCATGCATGTATTTATGTTTTTGAATTTAAAATCGATAGTGATCCCCAAGTTGCGCTGGAGCAAATTGAGGCACAGAGGTATTATGAAAAATATGTACGGCACAATAAACCGCTGAGGCTTATTGGCCTGGCTTTTAATTTCAAAAACAAAGAATTAACGCTTGATTATGTGGTTAAATCGTTGGCGTAAGCCATGGTCAAGCGCCAAAGTTACGCTTTGTATTGACAAAAGAGTGAACGGCCTCAATCAGATGTTCCTGTGTGAGTTCTGGCCAGTAGCAGCGCAAGAAATAAAGTTCGCTGTAGGCAGATTGGAACGGCAGAAAATTGCTGAGCCGTTGGTCGCCCGCGGTGCGAATGATAAGATCAATTGCTGGTAATTCGGCACTCCACAAATATGACTGTAATATTTCTTTTGTAATGGACCTTTTTTTGCTGGTATTGGTAGCATAGTGCTCGCATAGCTTGTGAGCGGCAGCCGTCAATTCTTGCTGACCACCGTAGCAAAATAGAAGATTGAGATACAGCGAACTGTTTTGTGCTGTTTTCTGTTCAGTATCTTTGATAATGGAAATGAGCTGGGGGGGGAATTGGGTGGCGTCGCCGATAAAACGTACACGAATTCCCTTGGCAAAGAGTTCATCCATCTCTTTGTGTGCAATTTCTTGTGCAAGGGTATCAAACAGATATGAAAGTTCCGCCTGGGGTCGTGAGAAATTTTCTAATGAAAAAACGTAAAGCGTGAGATGCTTGATACCATATTCCATGCAAAAGGTTATCGTCTCTTTGACCGGATTGACGCCTTCTTTATGGCCAATCCATGGCTTTAGCCCATGTTTTTTTGCCCATCGACGATTACCGTCCATGATAATACCAATGTGATGGATAGGTTTTGTCTGGAGAAGCTCTTTGAGTTGTTCACTGTTGGGTACAATATCGGCGGTTCGCTTGTAGTACATGTAGCTCACCAAAGCAATGCCAATTCCCATGCATACAAGGACAAAACGCGAAAATGAATAGCTCATCATCAACTTCCTCTCTCCGATTCTCTAATCTAGAATCTGTTTATTGCGATTCAACCCGAGTTTTGGCGTAAGCCAGGTTGTTTGCCAATTGTACCCTGCAAATTTGTTGGTTGCATAGGCGATTAATGTCATGCCGCTCGCAAAAAATAGCCTCTCCACCGCAGCAACAGGAATTAAGGCAAGCCATGCTGCAGAGTCTGCTGGCCCAATCAGATAAATCCAGATAATCGAACCAACAGCGTGGGCGATACAAGTGCTGGCCAGGGCGTGTATAAAAAAAATTGTGTGGGGAATTAATGCGGAAAGTAATGGTATACACCAAAGCCATGTATAACTGCGTGCCTGAGCTCCAACTGGATGAAAAATAAACAAAAAAAAGCAGCACAGCGGAATAGCGGCCATTAACAACCGCCTCCAGCGTGGTACGTCACTGGATTGAACAATTGTTGCAAAGTAGAGGGAGGCGCAAAGCGTTGGAATATGATATGCTGAAACCATGAGAGGGGTGGTGTATGTGGTTGTTGTTGCTATCGTTTGGCAAATTTTTACAAAAAATGCGATGAGGCAACCTTGAAATCCGGTATACCAGCCAGCCAATGGGGCAATACAGTGTGATGCAGAAAAAAAGGCTGTTTTTGAACCAACAATGAAGCTTATTTTGAATAATCGCGAACACACAGCGCCAAGGTTGAATAGACTATTGGTGGTGAGAGTTTTATAGGAAAAAAAAGGCATCAGTACCTCTGAACGTAAAAAGGGTCTTTATTTTTGGCACTTTTCAGGCATATCTTATAAATTGTACCTGAAGTATAAAATTAAGGAATATATGAACTTTAAGGCTATTATTTTTGATATGGATGGCACCATCGTTGATACCGAAAAGCTGTGGCGTAAAGCTTCACATGTTTTGCTTGAGCGCAAGGGTGTTGCCCTTACCCCAGAATTAGTTGAAACGTTATCTGCGTGCACGGCTGGACTTTCTTTGTATGAAAGTTGCCGTGTTATCAAGGAATTGACGTTTATAGATGAACCGCTGATTGACCTTATGGATGAAAAATCTCGTATAGCCTTTTCCTTATACAATGATGGACTGACTTTTATACCTGGATTTGTGGAATTTCATCAAACGGTTGCTGACCTCAATCTCAAAAATGGCATCGCCACCAACGCAACTGATAAAACGATTGAATTAACAGATCATGCCCTTAATTTGCGCCGTTTTTTCGGGGAACATATGTATGGCATCTCCTGCGTGGCTGAGAAGGGTAAGCCCCATCCGGCAATTTATACGTTTGTTGCCAATAAGTTGGGTATGAAGCCCGAAGATTGCTTAGCTATCGAGGATTCGGCACATGGTATTGCGGCAGCAAAGGCTGCCGGTATGACCTGTGTTGGTATTAATACCGCACAAAATCGGACAGCGCTTGCGCAGGCCGATATGATTGTTGAGCATTATAAAGATATCAATTTTTTATAAAGCGTGAGCATATGCAGCATAGAATTTTGCCCCATAAGCACAAGAATCGTTTTTTTAATCATCAGGATGAACTTCAAGAAAAAGTTCTACTGAACTCAGTTTTGATGTATTGCAAAGGCTGGGGCATGCGCAATAGTGGTATACAAGAACTGCATGCTTGGCATCATCATACCAGTCCATTTTCTAGGGTACAGGAGGCAGAAGAGCGGCCTCGGCTTACCTGGATTGGTCATGCAACATTTCTCATACAATCGCCACACTATACGATCATCACCGATCCAGTGTTCGATGATTTGACCCTGCTTTTCCAACGCATACAAAAACCTGGTTTGGGACTGCATGATTTACCGCATATCGATGCTGTATTGATATCCCATAATCATCGAGATCATATGGAGAAAAAAACATTACAACATCTTGCGAAAAAATTTCCAGCTTGTACCTTTTTTGTGCCAGATGGTGATAGGCGCTGGTTGCATAGTTGGGGGATTGAACGTGTTGTTGAGGCTTCCTGGTGGAATGAGCACACTATTCCTGTGGTCGATGGCGCTGATGCCGTACGGTTGATATTTTTGCCCGCATATCATTGGTCGCAACGCGGTCTTTTTGATTACAATAAGTCATTGTGGGGCAGTTGGATGATTGAATATGGGGATGTGCGCATATATTTTGCCGGGGACACGGCCTATAGTAAGCATTTTCAAGCAATTGCCTGTGAATTTAAGGGCATAGACTACGCATTAATGCCTATTGGTCCCTGTGAGCCCCACCTGTGGATGCAAAGGAGCCATGTAAATGCTGAGGAAGCAGGGCAAGCCTTCTTAGATCTTGGCGCCCAGGTTTTCGTTCCGATGCACTGGGGAACCTTTAAATTCGGTACCGATAGACCGTTGGGTCCTATCGAACGCTTAGAAGCGTGGTGGCATTCTCAGATTACGGCAAATCAAGCAAGTCAATCACTTTTGCCAATCAAGATCGGCATGTCAGTCGATATGAGCAAAAAAATTATTGTGTAAAAACTGTTTCCGTGTTGGCTTTTTTTGTTACCGCTACGCCTGCAATTATTTTATCAAAAATGTCGTTCACGACACGTTTGTACGTACTTGGATATTGCCCAGATGCATTACCGTGTATGCAAGTTTTTATCGAAATGAGCTGGCTGTTGGGTACAGCGCTGCAAATAATCCCGGCCTGCTTAAAATTTACAACTGCATCATCTTTTGAGTGAATAACATGTACGGGTATTTTAATATTCGCCCCATATTGTGCAATGTCAGTACTTTTCACATCTGCTCCAGCGATAGAATTTACTGCAAGCCAGGGAAGGTATTGCAGAATTGGCACTTGCCCTTGCGCTGCTTGATAGAGGTTGCCAGGTGCGCCTTCAGTGATTATGCCAACCACTTGCTTGATGTGCGGATCTTCAGGATTTCCAAGCCCCAGGGCCTTAAGAGCTGCCGCACCCCCCATTGAAATTCCAACAAGAAAAACTGGTTTTGCACTACTGGCACCATTGTTGGTTTGGTAAATGTGTTTTAACGTTGCATCGACGCATTCATATTCTGTAACGCCATAGGTGGTTCTACCGCTACTATCCCCGTGACCAGGAAAATCAGGAGCAATTATGTGATATTCTGGAAAAAATTTCTCAAGTTCTTTCAAACAGTTACGTCCACTGTCCTCCAAGCCGTGACAAAGTACAACGATGCCTTTGGTTGATTGTTGGTCAGATCTTTGCAAAGTATGTACCGCAAATTTTTGATTCCCCGCGGTGGTCAGCCTCAAGGCGGGGTTATATAATCGTGAATCTATTCCCAAGCTTGACAGGCTCGACAAGTCTATGGTGGCGATAACGATCTGATGCGCACTGGAAAAGAAAAAAGATATAACCAACAACCAATTTTTTAACATTTTCAAAGTTTACCCCTACGCGATTACCATCTACTACGCATAATCACTATAACGCATCTTATGAATTGTCGTCAAATGAAGCAAATTTTGTATCTAAATATCAATCTGATATTATTAATCGTAAAATCCTTTGGTCAAGTAGGAACGTCCCGAGTCCCCGAAAAGCATGACGATAACGGCATCCTGTCGTAGCTGAGACGCATTTTGTAGCGCATACTGGTATGTTGCTTGTGCAACACCGCCACTTGCAGGGCCGACCAGTACGCCATGTTTTCGCGCGAGTGTTTTGAGCATGGCGATTGAATCATCATCTTTCACGAGCAAAAAATCATCAATAACAGTCTTATCGAGCAACGGCGTATCATAATCGATTCCCATCCCCTCAAGGACATATGGTTGTGGGTTGCCTTTGGTTGCGCGATATGAATTCACAGAATCAACGCCAAAAATTTTGATGGCCTGGTTGTGCTCTTTCAAGTATTTTCCCGCGCCGCTCACGGTACCGCAGCTGCCAGCGCCCGCAATGAAATGGGTAATTTTGCCTTGGGTCTGTTGCCAAAGGTCTGGTCCCAACGATTCATAATGCGCCTGTGAATTTTCAGGATTAAAATACTGATTGAGCATGATAGAATTTGGGGTATTTTTGTGAATTTCAAGAGCGCGTTTATGGTAATTTTCCGGGTCGTCCAAGAACGTTGTTGGTTTGCATTCGATGACCTCAGCACCATAGGCCTTCAATGTTGCCCGTTTCTCTTCGCTGACCTTTTTGGAGGCGGTAATAATTACTTTATAGCCTTTGATAGCACCAATCATTGCTGCGGAAGCGCCTTGATTGCCAGAAGATGCCTCAATAATAGTTCCCCCGGGTTTGAGGCGACCGTCTTGTTCCGCTTGTTCGATCATAAAAAGTGCGGAACGGTCCTTAATGCTGCCGCCGGGATTCAGATGTTCCAATTTTGCGTATATGCGGCACGGGACAGGAAAATGTATGCGTACGAGAGGTGTTTGGCCAATAACATGTAAAAGATTTTCGTGTAACATGGAGGACCTGGCAGAAATTGTGAATTTTATTCATATATATAAAGGAAAAGGCATCATAAAGTTTAAGTATTCAGTACATTTTTGTATAGATTTTTATGCTGTGCAAGCATCGTATTGTTATGAAAAGGCTCCAAATCATCCACATGTGTTTGCAGTGCGGTGTACACAGTTTTATTCAGGCAGCTCTGCAGCATTGCTTGTCCAAGATCTTGCCACTGTTTTTTGCACAGAAATCCATTTTTTCCATGTGTAATCACATCACTGATGCCGCCCGTATCATACGCAATCACGGGGAGCTTCAAAAGACGCGCTTCAATGATAGCACATGGCAGTCCTTCCCAGAGTGAACTCAATACAAAAGCGTGCCATTGCATCATGTAAGGTGCGACTGTACCTTGCCAGCCGTGCAGCGTGACCACGTCTTGGAGTTTGTGTTCCTCTATCCATTGTTCGATAGCCTGGCGCTGTGCTCCATCCCCAATAATTTCAAGGCGTGCATGCGCATGTTTTTGATGGACGTAAGCAAATGCTTGGAGGAGATCAAGCATGTTTTTTTGTGGTTTAAAACAGGCAATCGTCCCAAAAATAAAGGGCGTGGCTTCAGGGAAAGGTGTGGTCTGTTGAGCAGGAATATAAAATTCCTCCTGCGTGACAGCTGCACGAATAATTGAATGTTTTTGCTTAAACCAGGGGAAAAGGCGCGTGCCCGTTGCAGCATCGGTGGTTGATACACAAACAAAGTGTGTGGTGATGAAGCTTGCCAGGAGTTCAAGGAAATAAATCGCACACCATACATATGTTGGCTGGTGTTCATGAAAGGCAAAGCCATGAATCGTGTGTATACGATGTTTTACACCTGCAAGCCATGCTGCCCAGCGGCCCACAAGGCCTGCTTTTGTGCTGTGTGTGTGTACGATAAGGTTTGGATATGTTTTGCGTAGGGTGCGTATCTTTTTTGTCAGTGTGATCAAGTTTTTTATTTCATGTACGATAAAGTTCCATGAAATTTCTCGTTTAAATGAATTCAGGATAATGACATGCTCATTGCTGCTCACACTGTCGGTGAGGATGCCTCCTGCTCCCGCCATTAAAAATGTTTCTGTGGTGGTTTCATCGGCTATCCCCTTGAAGAGTGAGAGGCATACCTTTTGTGCCCCGCCAAGTTCAAGCTTGGTGATGATATACAAAACGGCTGATTTTTTTTGTGCTTCCATTACATTTCTCTTTGGTAAAAATAAAGGCACCGATATAATCGATGCCCTTATTTTATGTGGAAACGGTAATGAAGTTAACTGTTAACTAGTTTTGGTTGAGTAATGCAAGCTTTTGTTTTACAGTTAAACCCTCTGTACCTACGAGCTTTAGCGCCTCAGAGCTCTGGCTTGGCGTATTGAGCCTGTTTGAATTATTTGGTTGCTTTGAAAAAACAGCTGGTTGTGTTAATGGTGTTTTTGCGGCAACTACCGGTTTCGACGCCTTATTGGCAACAGAAGTGTTATTTATTGATACGCTTGCTGTGGCACTTGAAGATGTTGTTGATTTGTTTACTGGTTGTAATCCTGCCCTCCGCTCTTGCAAGCCTTGCGCCCCTCTATCATTGTTTACCTGTGTCGGTTGTATCGTTAATGGTGGCATTGCTACGTGTTGAAGCCCGCCATTAACCATAGCTGCTACGCCTCTAGATCCGCTGAGTATCCCCACAAGACCCTGTTGTGGCGCTAGATTGCCCTGGGCTTCTAAGTCTTCCAGCACTCGCTTGCTGATCACTTTTCGCTCTGCTTCGGATTTTGGCATGTCGTTGTCTTGAGGCTGTAATAAGGTCTTTTGTTTTGATCGAAATATTCTCTTCTTACGACCACTCGTTACTTCTGCTCTTTGCTCTGCGCCATTAACCGGTGCAGCAAAAGTGATGCTGCTGTTTGCCGTTGTTGTGGTTGCTGTCGCAGATGGAGTTCTGTTTGTTGGCTGCTGGTTTGCCAAGATCTTGGTTAGGTCGTCTTTAAGTTTCTTCTTGTCTGCATCGGTTTGAACAACCGCAGTGTCTATTCCACTGTTGTGGTCGTCTGGTGCAACCGAAGAACTCGAAGACGACGAGCATGACGCGGCGCTAGTGCTTGCAGTTGCTGTTGCAGATGGAATCGGTGATGTTTGTAGGCAAGAAAGTATAATGCCTTGCAATTCATTGTACGAGTACTGAGCATATTCTGTAGCGTTATCCGTAAAAATTTGGTTTATAACAGCACGTATCATGCCAGGTTGATAAGCTCTTTGAGTCTTGCCATCATCATCCGTCACGAATTTTGGTCTATTGTCTTGAATCAAGTCATTGATGTTGTATCTGCTGCACCAATCTGCCAATTCATGAGAGTTTAGCGTACTGAATGGTTTCATCTTCTGTGCTAATTGCAGTAGAAGATTTATATCATCATCTGAATAACTGGCAACTGATGGCTTGAGGCAATGCATTATTTTATCACCCTGTAAGCACGATATGTGGTTACTATCAGGCGCCGTTGGTTCTGATTTTAATTGGCCTGCATTCTTGTGCAATTTTTCATTGCTTGCTATTGCTACAGATAGTTGACTTGCCTGAGTAGGCCGATCTGTTATTTGGGGGGAATTGCTATTGGGTCCCATCGAAGACGATGAACATGACGCGGCGCTAGAGCTGGACGTGCTTGTTACTGTTGCTTGTGCTTGTACAGTAGTCGTAGTGCTTTGGTCGTGTTGTTGTGGCGCTATTTCTACAATGCCAAACTGTGCTGCTTGTTTTGCCATAGCCTGTAGTCTATTGAGAACCTCCTGAGCTACGGTAGCTTTTGAGTATTCGGTATGTGCCGTTTGTATGACATGTTTCTTTCGCCCATCACGTATGACTTCTAGTCTGCCTGGTTGATACTGTATCTTTGTACCATCAGCAAGTCTCCGTATGTTTGTGTAACAGACCATTTGATCAGCATGGCATTTTAACCATTCTTCCAGTGATTGAAGAGTTAGCTCTGTAGAATCGTCGACATAGAAAAACTTCCATGCAATATTTGTCAATAGATCTACATCGTGATTTGAATAGATCTTCATGTCTGAAGTGATCGTTACCTTGTTGTTGCTTGAGTTTGGTGTCCTGAGTTGGAGGCCTTCTTGGCATCCTGTAAACGTAACGCCGCTCAACTTGTTACATAAATATCGGTAACCAAGGTAGCATGTACCTGCAAAAGCCGTGATAGCCGCGACGGTCTTATAAGGTGATCCAAGTATGGAGCTTATAAAGCCAGAGGAGCTGTGAGTGGTACCATTAGACGACATGGACTGAGTTTTATGCATGCGACCCGTTAAGCAGAGGGTGCATAGTGCGATGATTGCAAATTGTTTTAGGTTCATACCGTTTCCTTCTGTAAATATAATTGCGAGATGTAGTATTATTATGTATTTATATTCTAAGTATACTCAAATAGAATTAAAGGTCAAGGTGGGGATAAAAAAGGGGGGTGGCTTGCTGGATGTACTATGTTCTTCTGGTGTGATTTTTATTCCGCGGATCTCTCTTCGAAGCAGCTGCTGCCATTAATCGGCGTTTTTCGTTCTTCTGGTGGTTTGAGGCAGTATTAGCGTCTGATGAAACAGATGATGGCAAATTTTTGCTTTGCGCACGGCAATACAAATCGTAGGCAAGTCCAAGGTCATGTAATGCGCTGGCAAGTAAAAAATAACCTAAGGTGATGCCCCCCAAACACAAGCCCTTGGTCTTTGTTGGGCTATACCAGCTGTTCTGTATTCCAGACGCGGGCCAGAATCGATAACCGGCTACGCAGCTGCCAGCAAATAATACCATTTGAAGAGTGCCGCTTGCAAGTGCATGCTTGTAATTTTGCCATTGCATTGCGTTTGTTTGGTGGGCGATACTGGTGGCTAGAAGTATGGCAAGAATGAGCTGCTTCATTGGGGTTTGCTCCTGGTGATTTTTTTAGTGAGTGGCGTTATAAAATTGCTCTTTAGTTATTGGATTCACTTGGGTCGTTTTCCGTTTTTTGTAGGTAGGGCCAGCAGGGTCTTCTTGCATCACAATTTGGTGTTCAGCTGTCTCACCATAATTGTAGATTACGGCTTGAGCCTGATTTCTCTGGTCCATGTACCATTCACATGTTATACGATAACGTCCTTTATCGTCCCAATATCCTTCAGAAATTATTGGGCTGATTTTACAAATGTGACACATGAAATCTGTGCTGATCTGCACACTCGCAGAGTTTGATGCTGTTATCATGAGGGTGGTGGGTATATACTTCTTGTGTGTCTGTATAGCTGTTTTTTTGCTGTAATATCCTTCTGCCTCGAAAGGAGGTACTAACTGTTGTCTGCAATTTGTACAGTGGCCTGCAATCATTTTAGTCTGCACATCAATATCAAAATGCGGCGAGTACATGCTTGAATTCCGATTAGATGGCGCACCACTATTACTTTGTGGGCTTGAACTATTTGCAACAGAAGTGGCTGCCGAGGGTTCCAATGCAGGTGCTGCGGAAGATGTCGAGGATGCGCTGTCGCTCCTACTCAATTGTGGTTCTTCTGAAGGTGGTTGCTGCTCTGCCTCAGAAGATGGGGATGTTGCTGTACTACTGTCGTTTTTTTCGCCTGAGCTAACAGATGTTTTTTCGGCACATTGCTTAATCTTCAATTGTTGTGCATAGTAAAAATCCAATAGAGAGCTACCGGCAAGAATGGCGCTGGCGCACATACCGGCAAATCCAGCCCAAAAGTATCTCGCGTTTGGCTGGTTGGCAAGGCTTGTATGTGTTGCGGGATGCTTAACTGTTGAAACATAAAAACTTGTCATGGCACCGATAAAGCCAACAGCAAGTTTTAAGGTGCCTAATTGGGCGTCTGGTTGCCGAAAATAAGCTATAAATCGTGAGTAGGCACTAGGTTCGCTCTGATGACGTCCTATACTTATAGTGACGCCAGCGTTTGCAGGGCCTGCCAGGCTCATGATGCAGAACACGGTAGTTATCAATTGTGTAAAGTTCATGTCCCAGCCCTCTGTTCTGTATCGAATAAAAATTGCAATTCTGTTATAATTCATACCCTACGTCATAAAAATTAAAATACAAATGGTGTATTGCCTCTGCCAGCCCTTATCCGGGAGTCGACCAGCTCCTTACGTACCAGTTAGAAGTGTAATCACGAATAAAGCACAGATCAATTCTATTTTTTTTCTCAGAGTTTTTGACTTTCTGTAAATCCATTTGTTACTGTTAAGCCAATTGTTGGGACGCAAGGATGTAAGGAGATGGCAATGAAGAAATGCGTGAAGATAAATTTTCACGTGCCTATCAAAAATAAGCTGTTACATGATTTTATACAGCAGCATGCTCGTACACAAGATCTTGAGGGGGTCGCTCATATACAAATGTCTGGTGATGTTGATATTGTCGCGTGCGGAGCCACAGAGGCTATTGAAAATTTTTTAGATGCGTTGCATAGAGAGTCTGCAACATATGCTATTTCAAATATCGCAATAGAATCATTTGTGAAGAGCCGAGATTATCGGAACATATTCAGGATAATCGAGTGAACATTTTTCTGGTATTCTGATAACAGAGAAATGATACTTTTTATGAGTTGTGTTTGTGATTTTTGCATGCTTGGTAGCTCAGCTCATCCTCTGCGGCCACTTATTTTCTGATAATCGTGTAGTGCAGGGTTTGCCCGATCCAAGCCCAGGCCCGCTTGTGCTTGATCTTGGGCATGGTGATGGATTGCGGCAGGATGGATATATTGGGCAATTTTTGCATGAATCATTTTACTTGGCAAATTTTGACGTAATTGCGGACAGCGCCATTGACCTTTCTGAGCTTCGTTCATTGCTTGATCTGCCAGAGAATGCTGTGGTACATCGTAGTGCGGTGAATGCGGGCATTGCGCGATTGATAAAAAAAAAGAGATTTAAAACTCTTTCCATAGAAAAACGGGCTGTTGCGCATGGTTGGCAGCTTGTTTTTACTTTGCAAACGCATTGGGTGTTTGATCGGTTGCATCTGCATGGTTCGTTGATAGGGAAAAATCAGTACCGACAATATTATACGATCGAACCTGGTGAAATTTTTGACATGAAAAAGCATGCATTGGGTATTGAAAAAATAAAACAAGCGATGGCCTTGCAGGGATACTTCAACGCCGAAGTAATTGATACCTTTTCGTATGATTGGAACACGAAAACGGTTGAGGTGCACATAACGATTAATCAAAATCAACAGTTTGTTATTCGTGATGTTGTTGTGTGTATTGATGAAGAGGGCGCAGCAGGCGCTTCTGCCGTTCCGTCTTTGCACGCAAAAGTTCGCACGATGTTTAAACAAGGCTTATGTGGACATGCGTATAGCAAAAATCTTTTAGATCAGCAGACAAAAAAAGTGCATGAGATGCTTGTTGAGGCAGGTTTTTTTAACACTACCATTATGCTGAAAGAAGAAATGAGCCGCCCAGATGCTGCTGTGCGTGTCATTATTTCAATTGCGCTCAAGCGTAAGCACGCTTTTGAATTTTCTGGAAATCGTTTTTTCACTAAGCGTCAACTATTGGACCAACTGATCCTCTTTGGGTCGGCTGCCATGTTGATCTCTCCCGCATTGGTCACTGAAGAGCTGGCTGCATTATATAAAAAAGATGGTTTTTGGCAGGTGGATATTTCTTGGAAAGATGATGGTCAGTCTGTTTTCTTTTTTATTACTGAGGGTAAGCGGGCAAAAATTGCTGATGTGGTACTGCAAGGTGTTACCCTCTTATCGCAGGATCAGCTCCACAAGCATTTTACATCAATTACCAAGCGCCATTTCAACGAAGATGTGGTCAAAAATGCGCTTGCGGCATTGGGTCAGGCGTACCATCAGCAGGGGTTTTGGGATTTTACGGTGACAGAATGTGTCTACCAGGAGATGGTTCCCGGTGAACACCGATTGCTAGTAAAGGTGAATGAGGGCCAACAGCGCATGCTTGTGGGAGTTGCATTTGAAAAAGATTATGGCCTTGTCTATGACTGTTCGGTTGAGCGTTACAGAAACCTGTCGCATCCCATTCCCTTTGATATGTGCATTATTCAGGAGCAGCAACGAGCTATATTGCGCGCTTTGCAAAATAGTGGACGCCTCTATCTTCGACCGCAACCATCGTATGTTTCCTGTGCTGATGGCATAAAGTTGGTGTGGAAATTTCATGGGGTTGAGGATATTGTGTGCTTTGGTGATACCATCCTTATTGGTAATGGTCGGCTGCCAGCCTCTGTAATTATGCGTGAGCTTGCCTACAAAAAGGGGGATGTATGGAGTCAGGCAAAAATCGAACAATCGGTAAACCGTTTGAAGCGGTTGGGTGCGTTCGATGCGGTCTCTTTGATGCCGGAAAATCTGGCAACCTTTGAACCGGCAAAATCTCTTCTTTTAAAATATGTGGAAGATTATCCGTATGAAGTGCGAGCCCGTTGTGGTATCCAAGGAGTGAACAGAAATATTGTGCAATTTAATGCCAATGGTATCTCCTATAAGCTTGGCGTAAGCTTTTTTATCAAAAATCCTTTGCGGCGCGCCGATCAGTTGCGCCTTGATGTAGATTTTTCGAGGTTTATGCATGATGTATCGATCAGTTATCGCGTCCCTTGGCTTTTTAACTATCCGGTACAAACAGAATGCAAGGCTTATACGTCGCGCTATGATCAACCGGTGAATATAGGGTCGCCGAAAATTTTGTATCAGTCGGCGCAGGATGGCTTTCTTCTTGGATTTTCTCGCCAATATTCGCGCGTAGAAACGGGAGTGAATTGTGGATGTGAATGGCTTTCCATCGCATCTGGGGATAGTTGTGATTGCGTCGGATTGGCCCGCACGCTCATCCTCGATCCATTATTTTTGGAACATAAAACGCCCTATGTATACGTTGAACCAACGTTTTTTATGAGCTTTTTAGATAATAAAATTCAACCGCGACAAGGTTCACTGTCATTGATTACCTGCAAGGGGATGATGCCACTTAAGTATACGCATGCTGCATTTCTAAAAATTATTGTTGAACAATCGGTCTTCTTGCCCCTGCCTTGGTCATGTGTGCTTGCATTGCGGGGACGGTGTGGGACAATTATGCAACCAAAATTGCAGTGGATCAACCCGATAGAACGTTTTTATCTGGGGGGCGCCTATTCGATTCGTAGCTATGAACCTGATTATGTGCCACCATTAAATGTGTTTCGTGATAAACAAGGGGAAAAACATTTGGTGCCGGTGGGTGGCAAATCGATGCTGAACATTAATACGGAGCTTCGTTTTCCACTGTATGGAAGCCTGAGTGGCGTTGGATTTATTGATTTTGGTGCATTATCGCATGAAGGAATTACGGCTTTTGTCAAAGGACATACAATGGCCGGCGCGGCAGGATTTGGTTTACGGATTAATACGATAGTTGGACCACTACGCTTTGATATTGGCTGGAAATTGGGTAAAAATAGGGCGTTACCGGAATTTCAACGTGAACGACGCTTTGCCTGGTTCTTGGCTCTTGGTAATGCATTTTAAAAAAATAGTGTTTACTATTCTGTTTTGCTTTATATTAAAAAGCCTCTATTCTTGAGAAAGAAGTATGATACACATGGTATAATACAGGGGCAAAAATGGGCGATTCCCACAACAAAATATCTGGTACGCATGGCCACTCACATAAGGAACATGAGGTGTCCATTCTGCAGGAATTAGCCTGCCACCTGCCCTATGGAACTTTTTCTGTTGCGTTCGGATTTATTTTTCTCAGCGTGATCCACTTTATGAGCTTGGGCTTTTCGATGGATCGTGCCATGGTATGCCACGGATACCATATTTTATTTCATTCGTTCCATTATTTGCATTTGATTTTTGCTATTGCCGGAACATTTGTCGCGTTTTCTCGTTTTTCAAAAAATTTATTTCACGGCTTACTCATCTCGATAGTGTCCCCGTCGATTTTTTGTACTTTATCTGATATTGCGTTGCCAGCTCTTGCTGGGCAAATCCTGGGGGTGCATATGCACATGCATATTTGCTTTTTTTCCCTTCCGGATTTGATGAATGTTATTCCGTTTATGTTAATTGGATTGATTACTGGGTACGCTATTTCACGCCACCACACGGCTGCGCTTGAATTTGTATCGCTTACCTCCCACTTTGTGCATATTTTAATTAGTTCATTGGCGGCAACGTTTTATACGGTGTCGTATGGATTTGAAAGTTGGCCATCGGTCATGGGACTCTTATTTTTGCTGCTTGTCATAGCAGTTGTGATACCTTGTACCATTTCTGATGTTATCGTACCACTCTATTTTTCACGTTGTACTCGTAAAAAACAATGAGTAGCATTCGCATAGAAAAGCTCAGTAAGTCATATCATGGCGAGCTGATCATCGATAGTTTAGATTTGATGATACCGGCGGGTAAATTTTTTGCCCTTCTTGGTCCAAGTGGCTGTGGAAAAACAACACTCTTGCGCCTCATTGGTGGTTTTGAGGTGCCGGATCAGGGTAAAATTTTTCTCGGTGATGTTGATATTACAAATAAGCCGATTAATCAGCGAAAAACTAATACGGTATTCCAAAATTATGCACTTTTCCCGCATCTAAATGTTTTTGATAATGTTGCCTATAGCCAAATGATTAAGGGCGTTTCGCGAGCCATTATTCAAGAAAAGGTAACAAAAATTTTGAAAGCCGTGCACTTGCTTACTCATATCGATAAGCCTGTTGTACAACTTTCTGGCGGTCAACAACAACGTGTTGCACTTGCTCGTGCGATCATTAATGAACCAGAAGTCCTTCTGCTTGATGAGCCACTAGCCGCGTTAGATTTTAAATTGCGCGAAAAGATGCTCCTTGAGCTGATAGAGTTGCAAGACAAATTAAAAACGACCTTTGTATATGTAACGCATGATCAATTTGAAGCGTTGACCGTAGCTGATCAGATGGCCATTATGAATCATGATGGAGAAATTGAACAAATTGGGACTCCAAAAGAAATTTATGAGTTTCCACGGACCGCGTTTGTGGCAAATTTTGTTGGCACCACTAATATTTTTAGTGGCACCATTCGTGTTGATGGTGCCAGTCAGTGTATTGATATCGGAGGATTAGGGTCATTCTCTATTGAAATAGCTCTCCAACGGATGGAGGCACTATGCGTGTTACCTGAAATTTTTATGAGCATTCGTCCAGAAAAATTTTTCATCACGAAGCATGAAACGAGAGGATTTTCTAATCATATTCGGGGCACGGTTGAATCGATTGTTTATCACGGACGCTCTACGCAATATAATGTTCGTCTTCATAATGGGCAGTCTGTACAGGTTTTTGCGCAAAATGAAGAACATTTTCCGCATGAAGTCATCGACTATGATCATGAAGTATACCTGTATTGGCAAAAGGAAAATGCAGTAATTTTGGAGCGGTGAGATGCATGATCAACTGGTATAAAAAGTGGTTTTTATTTTTTATTGGTGTGCCTGCCATAGTATGGCAGCTGCTGTTTTGCTATGTACCATTACTTTCTGTGATAGTTCTGAGCTTTTCTGGGACAAATTTTTTTGATAATTTTACCCTATTTTTTGCCTGGCCCTATGCATGTGTGATTACCAGATCACTCTTTTTGGCGTTCTTGAATGCCACCTTGTGTATGCTTGTTGCCTATCCGCTGGCCTATTTTCTCATATTTTGTGCTGGACGTTTAAAAAATGTTTTATTGTTTCTTGTCATTTTGCCGTTTTGGACAAATTTTTTAGTTCATATGTACGCGTGGATGTTTGTACTTGATAAGCATGGTATTATTAATTCTGCGCTGCGTTATTTGCATATCATTGATAGTCCTATTCATTTTTTAAACACCTTTCCTGCCGTGGTTCTTATGATGGTTTATTTTTATGTGCCATTTATGACGTTGCCATTGTATGCTACTTTGGAGCGTTTTGATCAACGCCTATTTGAAACATCACTGGATTTAGGTGCGACCTGGTGGGATACTATTCGTTATGTGGTGTTTCCTTTGAGCATGCCAGGGTTGAGAACCGGTTTCTTCCTTGTTTTTATTCCATCATTTGGAGAATTTGTTATTCCTGAATTTATGGGAGGCAATATGCATATGTATGTAGGGTCGCTCGTTTCTGATTTTATCATAGGATCGCAAACTATTGGATATGGAGCAGCCTTTACCGTCATGAGTTCACTCTCCTTATTTATCGTTGCAGTAATTTTGTACAAATTAATGGGCACATATATTGTGAGTGGAGTGGAATAAGATGCATCAGACCCGTTTTCCCATGTTTGCTGGCATGTGTTTAACCTTGGCAACGTATCTGTTTTTGTATCTGCCTATTATCGTGTTGATTATATTTTCATTTAATCAGGAACAATTTCTCGCCCAATGGACCGGTTTTACATGGAATTGGTATCAAGAACTTTTTAACGCCTCTCATGTATGGGCTGCAGTTGGTAATTCGCTCATTGTTGCTTGTAGCGCCACCTGTTTAAGCATAGGATTATCGATTACTTTTTTATTTTATTGTATGTCACAAGCGCATATTGCGCGGTTTGTCTATCTATTTTATATCAATCTTATAGTGCCAGAAATTGTCCTTGCAATTGGGCTATTGAGCTTTTTTGTGTTTTGCTCCATACCGCTTGGCTTGTTAACATTAATTGCGGCTCATACGGTTCTTGGTTTGGGCTATGCTGTTCCTATTGTGTATGCCCGTTTTGTTTCTATCGATAAAGCCATTATTGAAAGCTCATTGGATTTGGGAGCAACGACAACACAAACATTTATGAAAATTGTTGTACCACTTTTGAGTTCATCACTTGTTACAGCGGGACTTTTAATTTTTATTATATCGTTTGATGATTTTGTGTTGGCCTACTTTTGCACGGGAAGCTCTGCCCAAACGTTGCCGCTTTATATATTGGCGATGTTACGTTCTGGTATTTCACCCGTTATTAATGCGCTGTCGACAATTTTATTGTGCATTAGTGCACTGTTTGTATTTTTATTTTGTTCATTACGCGCACGATCGCGCATAGTGTAAGGTTGGCGTGAAACATACATCAATAATGCGGTATGGTAGTTATGTCATGGGAGCAATGTGTTGGGTGGTGTTGTTCATCAGCATTTTATATTTACCAACTTTTTTTGCTTCATTGGGACGTACCACCAATGTGTTACGTATTTTAACATTCGGTAGTATTTTGGATCCGGCATATATACAACGATTCGAAAAAGCAACTGGTATCACCGTTGAGTTGAGTTATTACGTTTCCAATGAAGAATTACACGCAAAACTTAAAAAAATTGGTGGGAAGGGCTACGATCTTATTGTTCCCTCTGATTATACTGTATCGCTGTTGCTCGATCATGGGCTACTCAAGAGATTAGATCACGGGCGTATGCCATTTTTGCATACCATTAATCCACTATTGTTGCATCATCATTTTGATTGCGAGAATCATTATTCTGTACCATTTGAATGGGAGCTTTATGGTATTGGATATAATAAACAGCTTCTCGGGCATATCGATGAACCGCATTGGGCAATGATTTTTCGTGATCCGAAAGCATATAAAATTGTTATGGTAGATGATCCGGTGGAAGCGCTCTTGTTTGCGACACAATATTTGTATGGCGACCGTGACTCGTTATCCGTGCATGAATTTACAGAGGTTGAAAATTTGCTTAAAAAGCAGCGTACCTGGGTTGAGGCCTATTCATCAATGCGTGCTGGATACTATTTGGTTACCGAATTAAGCCCACTCGCCCTCTCCACTACTTCATATATGTTCAATGCACGTAAGCAAGCTCCGCACCTTGCATTTGCCATTCCGACAGAGGGCAGTTTCATCACCATTGAAAATTTTGCAATACCACATGACGCAAGCCGTGATGAATTGGTATACAAGTTCCTCAATTTTATATACACGCAGGATGCTGCCATCCATCATTTTCATGAGTATGCGAACTTGCCGGCGGTGTTGGGCGATGAAGTGCTGCGAGCAGTTGGTTCAGAAGCAGCGCAATTGCTCACTATGGATCGAGCCAAGTTCAAAAAAATGCGATTTTTCAAACAAATTGCCCCTGAAGCGCAAGTGAAAGGGATGTGGGTTGCTGTTAAAGCGTAAACATTGTACCGAAATATAGACCTGCTATTGAGGGCGATACGCCCACTCCTCGTATTTGTTGACTTTATTATTCGAACCCACTAGTAATAAGCACATTCAAGTAAGATCTTTGTGTCAGATCTGTAATGAAGCAGAAGTGTGTGCGCTGTATACCAAAAAGGGAGAATAAAAATGAGGCAGAGTTTATTGAAGCAAGGTTTGTCCATTCTTGCCTTTGCGTCGATTTTCGCATGGTCAAAAATGTATGGTCTTACAACGTGGTACGACAACCTAAATATTAACACCAATGTTATTAATGATAATCTCGACATTCGTGGTGTTAACCGGATAACAGGCCGTGTTTATGTTGAAGCGACAACAACGGATGTGCTGATCACGGTAACGCAGAATGATTCTATTGTAACGTCATCATTGCAACTTCATCTCTTTGCAGCAGCCGGTCACACAATTACCATGAGTTTGACTCATGATCTACTTTTCAGTGGATCTCAAAGTGATTTTCTGATCACCTACAGTGGACAAGGTCTCTTACAAGCCTACATAGAAGGTGGTCATGCGTTGCGCTTTACCTCATTGCCAGGATCAGAGGGTACGCAGTTCTACATTATAGAAACATCATCTACACCAACACGAGTTAAGTTTGGTCGATTCCCATTCAACTCATTCCCATTGTCCGAAGCAAATTTGAATGCATATGTACAAGTTGGTCCTGATTCGGCATTTAGCTTTGTTGCTCCAACAGCCGTTTCCACAGGCCTTGCCACCGAAGTGGGGTTGGTTACTTTTGATCCAACTAATAATCCATTTGCAACGGGTAGGTTTGTACTGCAAATAGAAAACAATGCATCATTTGTAATTGATGGTCACCTTATTACCAATCTAATTAATCCTTCCTTGAGTGACATTAACGTGACGGTTGCTGCAGGGTTCAAGTCTTCAATGGACGTTATTAATTCTGGTACACAATTTGGTGACTGGTCAGGTTTGATGGTGGTAAACAACAATGAGGTGCTTACTCAACTAAAAATCGATCCATTCTGTGAGGACAATTTCACACAAATTCGGCATGGATTTGTGCTGGGAGCTGGTGGTGTTTTTGAAACAACAAACCTTACCTATCTGGATTATGTGGTGACCGTAACGAATGTGAGCCCAAGTCCAATTATTACAGCAACAGTACTTAACTACCCATGTACTCGCTTTGTAGAGGACATTGTTAAGGATCGTAATCCGGCAGCATTTATCGTTGATGGTGATCTCGAGGCATTTGCAGGCCATGCACGCATTCAAATGGATGGCAATTCTGCATTGTACTTCAGGTCAGGTGTCGACTGTAATGGCGATTCCACCATTACGTCTGCAACATCACTTGCAAGCCAAAATTTGCTCTTCACGGTGACGGCAAATGAGGATCTCAAAGACCAAGGAAGCATCGTTTTTGATGTAGAAGGTCTTGTGGATATTGTTGGCGATGTGGGTGGACAAACAGCGTTGAATATTCTGTCACTACAGGTCAATCCATTTGGCGGTTCTGTGTATATCGAAGGCAATGATGTTGTCTTTCCATTGCGTACATTTGCCAAAGATGCTAATGGTGCCTACGTACAATACGGTAGCGCCGCGTTTATGTTCAACAATCGTGCTAATTTCATTAACACAGCGTTGCAACATACGGACCAAAATCATGCGGTGTACGAAAACAACATCGTTGCACAATCATCACCGACGTACATTGGTGGTGAAAGTCGTACCCTCGGCTGCTCATCGAACTCCAAGCAAAATGTGATGGTGTTCTATAATTCTCTTTTCTTGGTACACACCGATGTAGCGACTACGGGCGTCGATTTCCTTGTAGCCAATACAGGTACTCCCAACCTGAGCACGTTCGTCTTTTATTCCAATGGCTACTGCATCGATAATGGCACTGGTCGTAACTTGGTACTTGGCACCGATGTGGGAGCATTAGCAGAAAATCTTGCAAATATCATCAACCGTGACTCGCATCTTGATGTTATGCAGGACAGTGCTGGTCCAGCCGTTGCACAGATCTTGACGTTAACGGTTGCACCGAATAACGCGAAAATCAATCCAAATATTACGAGCAACATTACCGGCCAAAGATCGCTGAATACCATCTTTTTAGCAAATGGAAGCAATATCTCGATTGGTACAAATGGTACGGTTGGTACGGACATTAACGGCAATACCTTTGCATTAACGACGTTCCCGACACTTCAAATTAGCGGCGATTATTTCTCGTTTGCTTCTCAGGGCGGGAGCATCAACCAACCACAACTGAGCATGACCACAGGTCAGGGCGGAATCTTCGTTGATACCAACGGAGTAATTCTTGCGTCACCAAACGTGCGTATTGCTTTCGGTGCGATGGTGACCAAAAGCAGGAATGGTTCAGTCATATTGCCAAAAAATCAAATAGCATACGGCCCAAATATTGGGCTTGCGCAGTGGCAGCTGAATTTGACCGATCCGTCGCAAATTGAAATCGTGAGCTCCGGCCAAGATCTGACCGCCTACACGCTTGATTGGAAGAATCTGACCAAGGATTACTGTGTAACTGCTCCATTTGCTAATATTCCTTATGAATTGCCTAACGTGCCACCAGCTGGCGCTGCGCCTGCGGTAACCAATGCAAATCTGACTGGCCTACCAATTATTCGGGGCGTGGTTGATCAGCTGCAAATCAAAAACTCACGCCTTGGTGATCAAGCTCAATTGATTCTTGATGGAAGTCAGGGTGGTGGTTTGGTACGTGAATTGCTTTTTGTTCCTGGTACCGCATCGGCTATTACTCCAACTGGGTTTATTGTTCTGCAAAACAATGCAATTCTCGGACTCGGTACCGCGGCACGTAACGTTTCTTCGTTATCAGCATCGGTGCAACTTGGCATCAATGGGGTGACCCTGGTTGCCAATGGCAATGGAACGGTACGTTTGAATGATAATGTTATCATCGATAATCTTGCGCATATTTTGACGGGAACTAATTTTGGTGTCACAGAACCGCAGCAGCTTGAAATTACATCGGTGGTACCCGTTGAACTGCGTGTTAAATCCGATGGTGGGATCCTTGATTTGACGCAATTTAGTAATCCAAACCAAACGTTATTGTTCAGTGGTCAAGTGACCTTAGTCCTTGAACCTGGTGCGAAAGTATTACTTGGTGGTGGTAACCTCACATTTGCCGGTCAGTCATCATTATTCTTCGAGCCCTACACCAACCAAGACATACCGGTAGGCATCCTTCCTTCAGCAACCGACGATTTCCGTGCCAAATTTATTGGTGTTGGTTTAGTGAATGTGATTGAAAAAGCAAACGTATTTGTTCCACTTGGTGCATACGCGGGCGTTGAAACTGATCCAGTCACTGGTATAAGGACTACAAGCCAGATGTGGCAGTTTGCAGATAGCGGGTCCATGTATATCGGAACTGCTGATGGCTTTGGTGGCTCCTTCCAAGTTGGTAATACAACAAGTTTTGAGGGCCATATAGTAACATTTAGTTTACAAATAGTGGGTGTTGGCTCCGTTGTTGAAATCAATAGCCAGGGCCTTCTCGGATTAGCGGCTGGTGTGGTGGATAAAGGGTCTGACATTCCAAGCAACTGGCGTGTTGGTCAACTTTTCAATGTGAATAGTATTAATTTAAATGTACCTGAAGGAACATTGACCCATCAGCAAATTTATCCAAGCAGTAGCCTCAATGCTTCGCTGTTAGCAATTGGTCAAACAACCTATAATTTCTCACTTGATCAGATCAATGGACTCATTTTAGGTGGCGGTAATCTTGCGGTGATTCCTGCAACACCCGCCTTTGTTAATCCTTTTGTATTGGGAACGAATGGTTTACAGGTCAATGGAGTACTTGCTGGTATTCTTGCATCAAGCAGCACGCTGCTCGATATAAGTTTGAACACTACTGGTGGCAATCCAACGCTTGTTAATCGTACGGCAACACAATTGTATGAGCGCATTAGCATGAATCCATATGAAAGCCAGAATGCAAAAACTGCAGCAATCTTTAAGAGTTCTTTAGGCCAAGAAACGGCAGCCTACATTAATGGTACCACTATCAATCGACCAGTAGTTACGCAAGTAAGGTCGGGGACGGTACGGGGCGCAGTTGACCGTGCATTGGCTATTGGAGCGGTTGGGTTGGCACTGGATAACAGCAATCCTCCTGCTCCTGCATATTCATTGTTAAATCCGTAAATCTTAAGTGTAAGAAAAGGGAAACAGGTATGAAGCAAAATAAGTTGATAATAGCGATACTGCTGAGCGCAGTAGGCTTTGGTGGTGTACAGGCCAGGACAATATCGACACCGCTGCCGCTTTATCAGGGTTATGCGCATTATCCGATTAATAGGTGGGATCCTGTGGATAATTGTGCTGGTATGGTGTTTAATCTGTGGGGTGCGGGCTATAGCAGAACGGCAGATGAGGCCTTTGGTCCTAAAACGGATGCATCCTCTGGCTGTGGTGATCGCAACACAAACAATGATTGTTCATCCGCGTCATCAGGTGGGGCGTGTCCTTTGCCATTTGCATCCACAGGCCTTACCTGCGGAGCAAGCAATATTAACAATGAAACGTTGACGCAACTGATATTTGGCAAATCAAGCTTTGCCGTTGGTGAATCATTTGCAGGTGGTGTTGCAGGATCAACTGGATCTGGCAATCCATTCGTTACGCTCTCAATTTTGTCTCCACAATATGATTATCGTGAACAAGGTGCCTTTTTTGGCATGGAACTGGGCAAGCGATTTGGTTGTCACAAGCGTTGGCGATCTGGCCTGCGTGCCCGCGTGCCCTATCGTGATATTGATATGCAAGAATCCTGTGCGGGAGAGGGTGGGGAGTCTAATACGACGGGTCAAACGGTTGCAGACTTTTATCAAGTACGTCAAGAAACTAATAATTTTGGCGCGACACCCGTAACCAACCAGGTGTTTGCAGCACGTTTAGATTTTCTATCGCTTTTAAACAGAATTCCATTGAACGTAACGGGTGGGACTGATCCTCTGGTGCGCTACAGCAGCACAGGACTCACTATTGGTGGTCAACCTCTTGATACTGCGCTTGTTGTCCTTGGTGAATCACCTTTTGTTGAGGCGATAGATAGCACGAATGGTTCAATTCCTGCATCACAACGTTGGGGAAATCTCCCAGAAAGTGGTTCAACCGGTATAGCTGCGGACGGAACAGGTCTGATCAATCTACAACGAGGTAGATTTGTAACCGGCACTAACTATACGATTTTGGGTGCTTCCCCTGCGGCGCAATCACAATTGTGGATTGTACCAGATGTGGGAGGAGCTTTGTCGACTTCTCCTGGTGTTGTGCTGCCGGGTGCCACCACCGTAGCTGACGAAATCGCAAATGCGGTCAATTCTCTCGGTGGCGCGAATGCATCGGTGGTGCCATTCTTGCAAGCAAATGGTATCAAATTCTGCCAAGGTGGACGTCGCAAGGGCGTAGGTGACCTTGATCTTGAATGGTATCTCGGTTATCAACGTTGTACAAATATGTGGGCTGAATTGTTGTTTGGCGTGCGTGTGCCAACTGGCAAGAAGCATATCAATCCACTGCTCTTGGTTGAGCAGCCGCTTGGCAACAATGGCCATGTTGAGTTGCGTCCAGGGCTTTTGTTTGGCTGTGATCGTTGGAAACATGTAAAGTTCCATATGGATTTGACGTATTCGTTTGTGTTACAACGAATTGAACATCTTCCTGCGTCATTCCTCGGGGCAACGATTCAAAACTTGGGGCCGGACACGTTGGGCAAAGTTTCGTGGCACTATTTCTGGGGATTGTTCGAAGCGACGTTCCTCCACCCACAGAATGATGCGCTGGGAGCGACTCTTGCTTATGAGGTCTACGCAAAGCAATCAGATAAGGTGTGCTTCTGCCAAAAACAGGCAGCTGATTTCAATGGGAATCTGCAAACACTTGATCCGCGCATTCTTGCTTGCAATACAAATCGCATAGCACATAAAGTGCGTGGAGAATTGTTCTGTGCAGCAAAATGTTGCAATCTGTTTGCTGGCTTTTCTCATACGATTGCTGGAAGAAATATTACCAAAGATACCGATTGGTACCTTGGGTTGACGGTTGATTTTTAACTAAACAGGGTAATTTAAAAAAATCCCCGCTGGTGTGTAGAACATCAGAGGGGATTTTTTTTGCTCTTCTGGCTGACCTCAGCAAATTGAATTACACTGAAAGTAGTTTACTTTATGTGCAAGGAAGCCTCATGCAGACCCGTGAAAAATTTTACGTTACCACGCCCATCTACTACGTCAATGCAAAACCACATCTCGGTTCACTTTATTCCACTGTTTTGGCTGATGTTGCCGCTCGTTGGAATGCATTGCAGGGCAAGGAAACGTTCATGTTAACCGGGACTGATGAGCATGGGCAAAAAATAGCGCAGGCTGCACAGGCTGTTGGAAAGATGCCGCAGCAATTTGTTGATAGTTTTATCGAAGATTTTAAAAATACGTGGCGTGCGTACGATATTCAGTACAACCACTTTGTGCGTACGACCGATTCCGCTCATATGCATGCGGTGCAGGAGTGGATTAAAACGTTGCAAGCAAAGGGCGAAATTTATAAGGGCGCCTATCAGGGCTATTATTGCACACCCTGTGAAACATTTGTGACTGAAAAGGATATCACTGTCGGTCAAGAGTTGAAACCGGCCTGTCCGTCCTGTAGCCGGGCAACCATCTACATGGAAGAAGAATGTTATTTTTTTAAATTGTCCGCTTACCAGGACCGATTACTCGCTTTTTATGAGGCGCATCCTGATTTTGTGACACCCCGGGAACGACTGCAAGAAGTTATTTCTTTTGTAAAATCGGGGCTCAAGGATTTATCTATCTCTCGTACCACGATTACCTGGGGCATCCCATTTCCTGGTGATGCGCGGCATGTGTGTTACGTCTGGGCAGATGCGCTGAACAATTACCTCTCAGCGGTCGGTTATGCTGATCCGGCACGTACAGCAGAATTTGAAAAATGGTGGCCGGCAGATCTGCAGGTGCTTGGCAAAGATATTTTGCGTTTTCACGCGGTGTATTGGCCAGCATTTTTGATGGCAGCCGATCTTGCGATACCCCATACATTACTTGTGCATGGATGGATTAAAATCGGTGAACAAAAGATGTCAAAATCGTTGGGTAATGTGATTGATCCACAGCACCTACTTATACCATATGGTGCTGACCGCGTTCGATATTATTTAACCCGCTATGTTGCGACCACGCAAGATTCATCATTTACAATTGAAGAGTTAGAAAAGCATAGCAATGCTGATTTGACCAACGATTTGAGTAATTTAGTGCATCGTATGATGACATTAGCCGAACGGCACGGCCTTTTGGAACTTGTTCCTCCTGCGCAATGGGGCGAGCATGAAGAAATATTGCGTCAAGCTCTTGGTGCGATGTTGCCAGAATTTATCGCAGATATGGAATCATGCTTATATCATCGCGCTTATGCACATTTGTGGAAATATATTCATACGGTCAACGCATACTTCCATGCGCAAGAGCCGTGGAAAGTGGTGCAGCAGGACCGTGCACGCTGTGCGATGATCCTTGCGGCAACGGTGCAGGCGTTGCATGCAATTGCTTTGTTAGCATTACCAGTTATGCCGACGGCTGTGAACAAACTATTAGAAATGCTCGGTGTATCCCATGTTGCAGGACACAACCATGTTGCTCTTCTCATGCAGAATCGGTGGAATCGTACCTTTCATCTTGTACCAAAAGAGCCTTTATTTACAAAGCTTGCGGCAATCGAGGAGCCTGTAGTGGTGCAGGAACCGCACGTAGAACAAAAACAACCATCCTACATAACTATTGATGATTTTGGCAAAGTAGAACTGCTCGTTGGGACCATCATCAAAGTTGATCTCGTGCCAAAATCGGACAAACTGTACGCATTAACCGTTGACCTTGGTGCGCATGGCGTGCGACAAATCTGTTCAGGGGTGAGAAAGCATTTTAAGCCAGAGGACCTATTGAATAAGCAGGGATTGGTTGTTGGCAATTTACAACCACGCCCCATGATGGGTCTGACATCCCATGGAATGATGCTCTTCGCTGAAGATGCGACAGGGAAGTTACAGCTGGTGACGGTTGCTACTGTGGTGCCGAATGGAACGAAATTGCGTTGAGATGACCCATGATTTTGCCTGCGGGCTCGAGACCCGTCGAGCCCACATGTGTTCAGTTGTTTTCACGTGTTCATAAAGTTATTTTGTAGCAGTCACCACTTCATAGATGACACCATGCATTATGCAGTTGTGTAGGGGTTAAGCGCATCCAATGTTGCTATCTTCTGCCTGCTGATTTGGCGGCCTCGTGCTTCGGTTGCATAATCGAATGCCGTTTTGCCTAATGTATCTCTCGTAGCTCGTGTATTTTTAATAGCAGGTATCTCAAGTAATCTTGTTATCATGCGGGTGGGTAGGGAGGGATTAGCTGCCGCATAGATAAGTGCGGTTTTGCCGGTAGAATCTTGCATACCGAACCCTGCGTTTGCGTCTGGTGCATTTAGAAGCTTAAGGGCCAACCCCTCCTGCACCGTTTGATCCTGAGTAGTTGCTTGACCTTCGCGTGAAACTGTGATCATGAGTGCAGTCTTCCCCTCTTTGTCAGTTGCATTAACATCAGCCCCAATGTCTATCAGCCATTGCACGAACTTGGGGTATCCCCGTCTTGTGGCGATGATGAGTCCTGAATCGCCGTTTTGGTCTTTTTGATCAAGAAAATTTCGTAATTTTTTAAATTCTGCTGGCGTCAAATCTCCTACGGTCCGCGTGAGCAGTTGGCCATAACGGTCTTTTTTCAGGGGAAATTTTGTGTCCAATATACCCTTTGCGCCAGTCAGGTAATTTTTTTCAATTGATTCGAACCAGTTGTTCGCATCCGTTCCCGTGGCCTTCGAAGACCAGGGCCATGAGAGTTTTGGGAGTGAAAATCCCGCGAGTAATGGCATTGCTGTGACAAGGCTCATACACAACACTGAAATGATCAATGTACAAGTTTTGAATCGCATACACACTCCACATTACCGTGTATTTCATGATTTTGAACGCTTAAAAAAGGCTGGAGCTCTGTAAAAAGAGCCCCAGCTCATACTCTTAAGATCTTGTTAACATCCTGCTGTGGCCGTTATTAAGTGCTAATTAAGCACCAGCTTCACTGTCGTTGGCATTCACGTTTGACTTTTTCATCGAAGAACGTGCCTTCGTGCTGCCGTTGCGGCTCTTCTTGTTGTATCCCTTTTTTCCATTTTTGTGAGATCCGTTGGTGTCCGCTTCACCACCTCTTACGTTCCAGCCTGTAGGACACGACCTAACAACTTCTCTGTCAGGACGTCTTGTTTTCTCTACAGTTACAGTTTCTTCTCGTGTGCATACCATGTCGCATGGCTTTTCTCGATGACATTCTGATTCACCGCATCCGGCAAAAACATTTCCAACAGCTGACACACTTACAGCAGCAACGAGTGCTAATAATAATTTCTTCATACCAACTCCTTTTTGTAAATAAAAAACTCAATGTTTTTCATGTTCAATGAACTCTGCCACATATACATGCGGTACACAATTTCTATAGTACCCACAGATATGAGTGTGACACATATTGATCGCAAAACGCAATAGATATCAATGTTTTTTTATCTCAAAAATTCAAGTAGATCTAATAAAAATCAGCTTTGCTCTTTCTGTTCCTGATAGCCACAGTTTTTATCGGGACATGCCAGGATTATTCCGGCCTTTGTGTGCTTTTTAAGCAAATAGGGTTGTTTTTTACATTGTGGGCACTGCCTATCTTCAATATCTCCTGAGATAGCAAAGGTGCACTTTGGATAATCACTGCATCCCCAGAATATTTTGCCTTTCCAGCTCCTGCGTATGACGTTACCGCCCGATTCCGGGCAAACGAATGAGGCCTTAATCTGATGAATATAGGTGCAGGTTGGATAGCCAGAGCATGCGATAAAGGGGCCATAACGGCCCATCATAGCGCGCAATGGTTTTTGGCATAAGGGACATAGTTCTTCAAGGAGTTGTGGTCCGCTTGTTTCAATGATTTTAATTGAACCGTCCTCGGTTCGCTCGAAATTGCTTGTGAAATGGCACTCCGGGTAGCGTGGGCAGCCGACGAATGAGCCTGCTTTGCCAAATCTGATAACCAGATTTGCTTGTTTGCATGTAGGGCATTGAATTGTTGTTTCCTCAACGGGCCTTTTGACTGTATCACCGCTGAACACTTTTAATTGTTCTGAAAAGGGCTTATAAAAAGCGTATAAAAGTTCATCTCTTTCCAGAGTCCCCTGAGCAATTTTATCAAGGTCCTCTTCCATGGTTGCGGTGAATTTAGTATTCATAATGCCGGGCAGATTTTCTGCCAATAATTTTGTAACGGCAAGGCCCAATTCGGTCGGGACAAATCGTTTCTTGTCATCAAGTTGTGTGTAGGAGCGTGCTTGAATTGTTTTCAAAATGGTTGCGTAGGTACTTGGCCTGCCAATGCCTTCTTTTTCCAGTTCTTTCACCAAAGAAGCCTGGGTGAAGCGTGGCGGAGCTTGGGTGAAGTGCTGTTTCGGTGTTACGGTCGTGAGTTTGGCGGCTGCGCCAGTCGTGATTGTACCGGGGAGTATGTTTTTTGTGTCAGTATCATCCTCATCAGGCTCATTATAGACCTTTAAATAGCCGTCAAAGATGAGGGTTGATCCAACAGCCTTGAATACACAGCCATCTCCTTCAATGTTAATGGTACGTTGGGCATACTGCGCAGGTTTCATTTGGCATGCAACAAACCGTTTCCAAATGAGTGCATACAATTTTGCCATTGCTGCATCTAAATAAGGGGCAACTTTTTCCGGAGTAAGTCGTACATCAATGGGCCGTATGGCTTCATGCGCATCTTGTGCGGCCTTTTTGCTGTAGGCAACCGATTTTGGCGGTATATAATTGGCACCATATTGATTTTTGATCAACGCACGTACATCATTAATTGCCGTTGTTGCAATGCGTAACGAGTCGGTACGCATGTAGGTGATCAAAGCAATTGGTGTATTGGCTTCTTCGAGCGGGACACCTTCATATAATTTCTGGGCCAGTTGCATGGTTTTATCAACGGAAAGTCCAAGTTGATTATAAGCGCTTTGTTGTAGCGTACTGGTCATGAATGGTGGCAGTGGATTTTTTAATCGTTGAGAATCTTTAATCGATTCAATTTTAAACTGAGCAGCTGATACTTGCTTAACCGCTTTTTGTGCATCAGCTTCCGTAGCGAGTGCTATTTTTTTCTTGTTGATATGGGTAAGTGTTGCCGGTAATGCTGCCTTATTAACATCAAACAGCGCTTCAATGGACCATGATTCTTCTGGTTTGAACGTGCGTATTGCCTCTTCGCGATCACAAATGAGCTTAAGTGCAACAGATTGTACACGTCCAGCGGAAAGTCCTTTGGCAACTTTTTTCCAGAGGACAGGAGACACCTCATATCCAACCCAGCGGTCCAATACACGACGCGCTTGTTGAGCGCTGACTATGTTGCGATTTATTTCTGTTGGATGTTTAAGTGCTTCATCAATAGCAGGCTTGGTAATTTCATTGAATGTAATGCGATGAATTGAATCGGGAGAACGTTTGCTACAATGGAGAATTTCCTGTTCCACATGCCAGGCAATTATTTCTCCTTCCCTATCAGGATCGGGACCGACAAAAATTTCATCAGCCTGATTCGCGGCCTTACAAATATCGGCGATTACCTTCTCTTTTTTATCAAGGACGACATACTCGATATCAATTTTCTTATTTTTTTTATCCATAGTGATGCCAACCTTTTTTGCTGGCAAATCTTTGATGTGACCCACAGTGGAGAGAATAATAAAGTCGTCGCCTAAGAACTTGCTGATGGTTTTGATTTTGGCGGGCGATTCAACAATGAGTAATTTTTTCTTTTTCATGAATATGCTACAGCCACTATTTTTTTGAAATAACGCACTTGTTCCTTCATACTTACACTTTATTATAAAAAATGACAAAAAGTCAAATAATCGATCGTTGATCTTTGTCGGTGACATCTTTTAGAATAATAATCATAGAGGATATAACCGAGAAAGGAAGTTTTTATGTGCGAATCTTCAATTTTTTATAAAATTCTGTTTGCCATCTGCATAGTGCTAGGTGGCCATGGTGTCCGAGCTGCTCTCGTATTGCAACCGCTACCGCAGCAGCAAGAACTGCCCGACTGTGGGCAAACGAGTGGGATATGTGCTGGTGTCTGTGATATAAAGGACGTGATTACCTGTGAAGCTCCTGGTTTAGATGAGCATGGAAAGGAAAAGATAGGCTATGCACAGTTTGCAATACGTGGTGGTACTACAAAGCAAGGCCAAGTTGCAAATCAAGTGGGAATGGGCCGTGGTTATAGTTTGGCAAATCCAAATCCAAGCAAGCCAGATGCTTTGCCAGTGTTTGTAGGCTTTATGGGAAATGCTAGCGCGGGGGTAATGTTTGCCGGTGAGAAAGGGAAAAAGATTACCATCGCGTGTCATAAATGTGGAGGCTCGAGTTCTGTGGACCCAAATACTTTAGGCAATGGATGCCCCGATACGACTAATACAAACTATTGTGTTACTTGTGACCGTGATACTGTTCCTTGCAACATGATATTTGACTCGGTGCGGGTCTTTAATGCTGCCGGTGGACTTTATGGAGTGGGAAATACCAATGCGAATAAACTTGGCTTTGTATCTGCTGAAGCGATAGCGAAGTTAAATGCGAACAAGGCTGCTCAGGATACATCTTTGACTGGCTATAAAACCTCTGTAGCATCGTGGAAATAAAATTTACTAAAGGTCTCCTCGAATGGTGCTCTTCTTGCAACCAGTAAAATCGCCGCTTCAAGAAATAAAAAAGTTTTTGGTGAGTGTGTTGAATTTTGCGCAAGAATCTGTGGGCATAATCAGTTGGTTTGATTTTAAAATGATGTGTTTGATTGTCGCCAAACGGACCGTGCAGCTCTACCGTTCGATATGGATGTTTTGGTCCACACTCTTGTTGTTTGTTCTGCTGATTGTGTTGATGCAATCGATTTTTAATACAACTATTGTCTCTTCGAGTATATTTAGAATAGCGTTACCTGCCTGTTTGTCCCTTGTTGATTCACCGTGGTTTGTACTGTTTTTTATCTTAATGAGTAGATCATCGGTGCCACGAAAAAACATGCGATATGTTTATGCCAGCAAGAAAACATTGATTGGTGTTATGTGCATGTGGAGTGCTTCGGTTATCTTTTTCATGGAACGGGGACGCACATTATTGCTGGGTTTTTGTCTTTTTACAGCATTACTATTTCCAGGAACTGTACTGTACTCATGTGGTTGGTTACTTGGTCTCTTGATTGTAGGACAAGGGAGACTAACATTTTATTACTCGCCGATTATTGTGTTGTGGATATTGTGGATGCTTGATGCTCCATCTTGGAGAGGTTATTGGATTGCAACAAAAAATACCGGTAAAATGTTTTTATTGCATTGGCCCTTTTTCATTCCGCTTTATGCGTGTGTCTGGTTTGTACTGCATTTCCTATGCGTTCAAGCGTTATTCAATGTCTTCATAACCTTGGATAGTCGATACGCCTCGCTTGAGTTGCAAATCAGCCAAATTTTAAGCATGCTGTTCCTGATGCCGTGGTACATCGCAATGATGAACTATGGCTATACAAAGTTTATGCGGGAACACATGGGACGTTACTATGAGCTTGGCCAATAGAGGCTTTTTTTTGTATGGACGTGTAGCAGTGAGCTATCTGCTAAGTGTTGTCGCCGTTATCATTTTTTTCACACCTGTCTTGATTCTCGCAGCTTGTCTTCCGCAGCGCCTGCGCTCACACAATAAATTGTTATTTTGGTTTTTGAATTGTGCCTATAAAGCTGTGCTGAAATCGACTTTTGTCCCAATTACAATTAAAGGAAAAGAACATTTGCCCCACGATGGTGCAGCTATTGTTGTTGCTAACCATGAGTCGGCGCTCGATATTCCTATTTTGGGCTCGTTAATGTCCGGTCAGCCTCACGTGTGGTATGTGCTTGCTCGTTTTGCAAGCACTCCTGTGCTCGGTTTTTTTGTGCGACGTATGGGCATCCCCGTTGAGCAGTCCTGTTCGATGAAATCAGCACGTGCTCTGTTGCAGGGTATTCGTTGTATGCAAAAAAAGTCGATGCATGCGCTACTTTTTCCTGAAGGTGGACGATATAATGACGGGAAAATTCATGATTTTTTTCTAGGATTTGCTATCCTTGCTCAAAAGACGGGACGGCCTGTTGTCCCGGTGATGCTACGAAATCCAGGAAAGGTGTTGCCGCCAAAGGGGTTGATCGTTTATTGGCATCCAATATATGTGACGATAGGTGAGGCTTTCGTGCTGCAAGAATCAGAAACGGTTGAGCTCTTTTCTCATCGTGTACATCGCTGGTTTGATGAGCAAAATCGGATCGGCCTACACTGAATAACAACGACGCTTGAAAGTGATACGAGCAGATGAGACCAATTATTTTTGCATTCTTACTTTTGTGTGGCTCTCATGCCTATGGCGATCAACAGAGTCATGGATTGCATTTTCCGACTCGATTGCATGAGCTTGCTTTCGCAAAGGGCTTGCCAGCAGTAGACCTGGTCAGAGAATATTTTTTATCAAAGCACCAAACCGCTTATGCAGAACTTAATGTTACTGATGCTGTTGGGCACACTCCTGTGCACGCTGCCGCCAGCCGTGGTAATGCAGAGGTACTGCAGCTATTTATTGAGCATGGCGCTGATGTTAATTTATGTGATAATGCCGGTAACCATCCGTTGCACCTTGCTGTGGCTGGCAAACATGCTGATGCGGTGAAGGTTATTGTTGCGCATTGTACACCATCCAGTTTGAATTGGTCGGATGCAGCTGGTGAGAAACCAATTTCCATTGCAATAAAAAATAATGATGCAGAAAGTTGTGAAGTACTTCTTGGGGCTCGCGCCTCCTGTGATGCAAAGAATGATGAGGGGTTTACCCCACTATACGTAGCGGCCAGGGCGGGGCATGCGCATATTGTTAAACTCTTGATAGTCAATATTGAGCGTTATCGTGATGTAAAACGTGATTTGGCTGAAATTGTGGACAATGTTGGTAATACGCTTTTGCACCATGCGGTCATGTGGGGGCATGTAGATGTAGTGAGAGTTTTATGTGATACAGGCGCTGATGTGAATCTCTCAAATTATAGGGGTTTTACGCCACTTCACCTGGCAGCTGAACATGATCGTGAACCAATTGTTAAAATTTTGATTGATGCGAATGTCGATGTTAATGCCTGCTACGATCCTACCGTGCGAACAAGGGTAGAGTACTGCGTGGTTGGTGGCATGGGATTAATTTGTTTGTTCAATGCGATTGTCTTGCCATTATCAACAGATAGAATGTATGCAGGTGCCACCCTAATATCCCTTGGTGCCACCTATATTTTCACGCCTTCTTTTAATCAGCCAAGTTTTCTGGGTCCATCTCATTATGACGGTGGTGAACGAACCGCTTGGTACTGTACGCCGTTTGACATGGCTAAATGGCATACGCAGAAAGGAGTTGCAGATCTACTACAGCAGCATGGTGGCAAGACATACTCTGAGATACATCCAAAATGATTACGTTTCTTTATCCCTGGGTCATATACGCAGGATTACCAATTATTGTATGTGTGGTGTGGTGGCATACAAGAGGACATAAGGCAGTCCTCTATCAATTGCCACTAACCGGATTTTTTGCGCAGTCTCTGCATTTACCCTCGCATCATTATTATCGCATATGGCGCGGCTTATCGCGTGGCATGCGCGTTGTTGTCTACATGGCGCTTTTGCTTGCGACCGCGCGACCGCAGTACCCAGACCAGCGTTCGAAGGTCAAGGTTGAAGGGGTTGCTACCATGCTTGTGCTCGATGTTTCGGGAAGTATGGAATGCTTTGATGACCTTAATGACCAAAAAAAACGCTTTGAAAGTGCCCGTGAAGAGGCGATTCGTTTTGTAGAGCGCCGATCAAATGATCTTTTGGGGCTTATTATTTTTGGTGCTGTTGCTGCATCGCGTTGTCCATTAACTTCGGACAAGAAAATTGTGATTGATATTCTGAAAGATATTAAAATAGGTGTTGTAAACCACGATGGCACCATGCTTGGCATGGCGATCGCTTTGGGAGTGAAGCGTTTAAGTACGTCAACCTGTCAGAGTAAAATAATGATATTATTGACCGATGGTACGCCTTCGCCGGGAGATTTGGACCCGCGTGCTGCGTTAGAATTAGCTAAAAAGGCGGGTATTAAAATATATACGATTGGCATAGGCTCTGATGCAGGGGGCTTTATGCATCATCCGATGGGTGGAATTGTGCAAATACCGACACCATTGAACCGGCAATTATTGACAGCAATTGCCCAAGAGACGGGGGGCATGTTTTTTCATGCCGCAAGTCAAAAGGATTTAGCAAATATTTACCAGCATATTGATACGCTCGAAAAAAGTTCGCATGATGCGCCGGTGTATGCCTCATATTATGAATTATACATGCCATTGGTATTGCTTGCGTTTGTATTGCTTGCGATTGAAATTTTGATCACGTCGTGTTTCTGGATTGCTCTATGATGATTATAGCCGGACGTTCTATCGCATTACTTGTTGCCCCATTTGTCATCGCTCTGATTGTCTGTGTATTATGGGGCATTATATTTGTCCATCGGATGATTAATCGCCTGAGTGCTCCTGTGCATCGTGCGGAGATTGTGCATAATTTTTCTTTCATGAAAGTTGTATGTAAGCGCGGCTTAATGGTTGGTGTACTTCTGTGCTTGTGGCTTGCGCTTGCACGTATGCAATATGAAGGGGAAAATAAGACGCCGCAGTACGAGCAGGGGCGGGATGTAGTCGTTTTGCTTGATGTTTCCCGTAGTATGCTCGCGCAAGATGTGCAACCAAGCCGTTTAGTATGTGCTAAAAACAAAATTAAAAAATTGCTCGATCAGCTTGCATCCGAACGTGTTGCTCTCATCATATTTTCTGGTGGGGCATTGGTACAATGTCCGCTGACGAAAGATTTTGATGCTTTTGAGTTGTTTCTTGATGCAATTGACGCTGAATCGCTGTCCTCGGGGACCACTGATTTAGCGAGTGGTTTGCAATCGGCGGTGAATTTGTTTGAACAGGACCCTGCACGGCAGAGCAAGCTTATTGTTCTTGTAACCGATGGAGAAGATTTTTCGAAAGATTTATCGGTGGTCAGAGAAAAAATAGAACAGCAGCACATTTGTATTTGTACGCTCAGCGTGGGAACTGCTGAAGGCGCGCCAATTCCTTTGTATGATCCTGACGGTGTTTTGCAGGGTCATATGCGTGATGATGCTGGCAAAGTGGTCATGTCGCGTGTTAATGAGCATGTTCTGCAAGCGCTTGCCAATGATTTTGCTGGTTTGTATATTCGTGCTGATGCTGCATCGGACCGTGATATTGTGTCTATTTGTCGTTGGGTGCAAAAATTTGAAAAAGAACGTTTTTCGACAGCTGATTGTGCTGTGCATGAGGAGACATTTATGTATTATACGGGGGCTGGCTTGGCGATGTTATTTATGAGTAGGTTGCTATGAATATAACGTGGACTGTATTGTGGTTGTCTGTTGTGTGTGTGCACGCTAGTTGTGCGTTTTTTGATGCCTACAAGACGCACTGTTGCTACGGGGCGGGTGATGCAGGTGCGGCGAAAAAAATTTGTCAGGAGCGCATTCTTCAAGACTATACGGATTTGTCCGCTTGGTATGATTGCGGTACCATAGCATTGAATGAAGGAAATTATAAAGAGGCGGTGGCATGCTTTGAGCAGGTGCTTGCGAATGATCCAGAACATGCTGAAGCAAAAAAACGTCTTGAGATTGCTCGTAAACTTGAAGAAGAACAGAAGAACAAAGAACAGAACAAAAAAGAGCAAGAAAAGAAAGAACAGGACCAAAAGCAAAAAAATAATGAGTCTGAGCAAAATGATCAAAATGATGATCAGCCGCCTCGTGATAAGCAGCAAGATGAACAATCACAATCTAAAAAACAAAATGCTGATAAAGCGGAATCTGAGCAAAAAAGTGAAGAGAAAAAACAGCAGGAGCAGCAGAAGCCTGAACGTGATGAACAGCAGCGTAGCGCCACTAAGTCTGATAAACAAGATAGTATGAAAAATAAGCAAGAACAACAAGTCCAAAAGGGAGAGCAATCAGCTGTAAAAGCAGGCCAGGAGCAGAAAAGCATGAAAGAAAAATGCCAAAAGTCTGTTGCGGCGTGTAAATTCTCTGCTGATGAAAAGCGCATGCTGGAGAAGCTTTCAGAACTTGATAAAGAAACACAACAAGAAATGATAAAAAAAGCAACAAAGGGCGATGCAGGCCATGGTAGCGAGAACAATAATTGGTAACATGCTTGGCTGTGTTCTGCTAAGCGTAATGCAGGTTGTGGCCAATGTTGGTGCGATTCAGTTACGTGTTGTATCGGCAGAGGGTCGGCAGATTGAACATATCGTTGCTGGACAACCATGCTTGGTAGAAATCATTGTTCCTGGTTCGATTACTGTGCAGCACAGACCGACGATCGAGGGTGTTGATCCAGCCCATATTGTACGTGAGCAAGAAAGTATGCGCATGTACATTATTAATGGGTCAAAACGGCAGGAGCGGATTCTCAGTTATTTGGTGCATTTTATGCAAGCAGGTGATATCCGTGTTGGCCCAGCCCACGTGGAAACGCCACAGGGTGAGTTGTTATCAAATGCGGTACAATTGCAGGTGGTAAAGCCAGGGAATGCATCTGCTGCTCAGGCTGAGCCGATACGTGCGCAGTTGCATGTTGGAAAAAAAGAAGCATACGTGGGAGAACCGGTGCCCTACACGGTACAATTTTCTTATCCACTTGATGCGGTGCAGCGCGTTGGCCTTGCGCCAATGGATATTCAGCATGGTATTGTTGTGCCCAATAAAGAAGTGCAACGTCGTATTGAGACTCGTGATGGATGTTCTGTCCAGCTATTGCAATGGACCGGTGTATTGTATCCTTCACAAGTGGGCGAATGCGTTATTCCTGCACAATATTTCGAATACATCGAATCGCCCCACGCGTCATCGCAATCGCATTGGATGCAGTTTATGCATATGATGGGTGGGTTTGAGCATAAGCAACAGAATACGCAGCCAGTCCATTTGATTGTTAAGCCGCTGCCCGCATGCGCTGAGCACGTGTGCGGTGTTGGCTCAATGCAAGGAGTTGAACTTGCTATATCGGCTCATTCAGTTGCGGAAGGTGATTCGTTGACCTGTACGGTACGCATGACAGGTGACGCATGTGCCGACATGGTAAGGTTGCCTGCGTTACAGGTACCTGATGGTTTTAAAGTGTATGAATCAACGGTCAGCATTGATGGTAAATATCCACATTATACAAAAACATGTGAGTACATTATTCATGCAGTATCAGCTGGGAAATGGGAGATCCCCGCGCAGCGCTATCTATTCTTTGATCCTGTACAAAAAAAGTATGTAGAATGCACGACCGAGGTGTGTACCGTCGAGGTGACGCCATCTGCGATGCAAAAAAATGATACAACCCTGAAGGTTGATCACGACCAACAGGATGTGGCCGCAGTTCCCGATGATGACAATGTACCTGAGGGCTCTGTGGCGCCACCACATGCTGCGCCAGCTGCAAGTTATGTGCTTCCTTGGTGTTGGTTTTTGTTGGGTATGATGGTGCCACTGTTGTGGTGTGGTGTTCGTGTGTACGTCTATGCGTTGTGCCGCAGATTACAACGATACATCATCATACAACGTGCGCTGCGTCAGGGACGCATACAATTGCGATTGGCTGTTGACCAGCATAATGCGTACCTCTTTTTTACCGCGTGGCGTGCTATGTTGCGACAGGTGATTCCTTGTCATGATGAAGAGTTAACCGATATGTTCATTGTACGCTACATACAGATGCTTGGATTCTCAGAAAAAGAATCTGCCGATTGGCAGCATCTTTGGCAGCAGATGTCGTCTGGTGCGTTTTATGTATCGGATGATCGGGTCTTGCACGATTTGCTGCAACGAGCGTATCATTGTTTGGATATACTTAAAAAATATGTACGAATATGATCAGTGAATTATCCTTTCTGGTGCTCTGGTGGGTGGCGTGGTTAGTGCCGTATAAAGGCAAGAATCGATGGGGGAAGATTTGTTTTTATGGTATTATTACAGCTTTGCTATGTGTGACCGGGGTGACGACCGCTTATACGTATTATAATACATGGTATCCGATGCAGTATGTGTACCATGCGTCAGCGGTTCATATCGGCCCAGATGAACATTATGCGATCCATGCACATGTGCAGGCTGGGGATCTGGTGAGGTTGATGGACAGGCAGCAGCGTTGGTGCAAAATAAAAAATAATCTGCTTTCTGGCTGGGTTGTAGTAGATTGTATAGAAACCTGAGGTATCAAAACGCAATGTGGATGCTTAGTGAAAACTCATTATAATCGTTTACTGTATGCGATCGTTGCGGTTGTAGCAGCTTTGGTAGCATGCCTTGTTATTTTTTTGGCGGTGGAAGTGCACTTTTTTGTGCATCAGGCGCATGAGCTTGTTCGCTTAAAAGAAGATTACGCCAATTATACGCTTGCTTTGAGACGAATGATTGCAGAACATGGTGCCAATGACTATGACCAGAACGGTTCAAAAAAAAAAAAATTAAGTGAATCTGATGACGAATTTATTACCGTTAATCGTGATTTTGACCATTTGATGCGCTCAGCGATAGGTTATGCGCGTAAATTTCGCCTTAATGATGCGGTTCGTCATTTGTATAAAGACTTAAGTTGGCCGGCAAAAGGTAATGGTCCGGCACGACGGCCAGTAAATCGCTTGCGCAAACGAAGGCGCACCCATGTTCTGGCGCTTGATAGTGATGTAGCCTCTATTCGAGCAGAACATCCACTTGCATATCCGCTGAATCGTGATAGTTTTCACGTGTCATCTCGATTTGGGCCACGCAAACGTGCTAATGGCAGTTGGGGTTTCCATTATGGATTAGATATGGCAGCGCCACATGGCACACCCGTGCGAGCTGCTGCGCATGGTGTCGTGTTGGAAGCGCGGTTTACGAAGGGATTTGGCAATATGGTGCTTATATCTCACTCAAATAAATTACAGACTCGCTATGCGCATTTATCAAAAATAGACGTGAGTGCTGGCGATTGTGTTGAGCAAGGTCAACGTGTTGGCAGAGTGGGCAATACCGGTTACACTCGTGGCAAAAATGGGGTACACTTGCACTTTGAAGTGCTTGTGTATGGAAAACAAAAAAATCCTCTTTATTTTTTATAGGAATTTTATGGCAAAATCTTTGTGGCATCCGTTAAGGCCAGTGATTACATGGTTTCGCAAACCAAATAAATCGACGATTGAGCAGTGGATTGAAACAATTCTCATCGTAGTTCCGGCCGCGTTTTTGATTCGTACTTTTGGTTATGGGTTATACCAGGTGCCGAGTGAATCGATGGAAACTACCATGCTTGTTGGTGAACGTTTTTTAGCAGATAAGTTCACCATTTGGTTTCGTCCCATTCAACATGGGGATATTATTTCTTTTGACGATCCAACTTATCAGTATTCGAAAAATTCATTAATTAACGTGTGGCAGCGTTATGTATACGGTCCGTCCAATTGGACGAAGCGTGTCATTGGGATTCCTGGTGATCATATTCAGGGGAAAATAGAAGATGGCAAGCCGGTGGTGTATCGTAATGGACAAAAACTTGATGAGCCGTACGTCAATACATACCCGCTGATTTATTTGTGGAAAAATGTGGTGCCTTCGATTCAGGACCGATATTTGGGTAATTATGATGTCACGCTTCGTTCATTTGATCCACAAATGCCTTATGACAAACAACCATTTTATACGATTAACCCTGCATTAATATTGGATCTGCAACAGCAGGGTGAGCAAAATGAATTTGTATATGATGCGGCACAACATCGTGCTTTAAAATATCCGGCCATGCCGTTAGCCAATGGGAACGATGTGTTTGATGTACACCTTGGGTCGCATGAATATTGGGCGATGGGTGATAATCGGTTGGGCAGTTATGATTCACGTGGCTGGGGTAAATTGCATGATTCACTTATTCATGGAAAAATAAAATTTAGGCTCTTTTCTATCGACAGTGATGAATCATGGTTGTTTTTAGATTTGTTAAAAAATCCGATTCAGTTTTGGCACAAGATTCGTTGGTCGCGCTGCATGCAGTCTGTACATTAAATCTACAGATGCAGGTTGTGCCGTTTTAAACTTGCGGGGCGCTGAAATTCTGTTACATTTATCTGATACAAATTGTTGTGTTATGCGTAAAAAGGATAAGTATGTGTATGTTTTCAAAATCTACAATCGTGTTGATTATAGTATTATTGTCTGGTGTGGTTGGTTATTACCTGTGGAATAGGCAAAAAGCCCCTGCCGTACACCATGTAACTGAGCCCCGACTCCGCGTGGTGAATGTTTTGAGTAAAGATTTATATGATGATGCGCACATTCTTGGTTCCGAGCATGTTAATTTTAGTGATGTGCAAAAAGAGGCGCAGTCATGGAACAAAGAAGACGTGATCGTTTTTTATTGTTCAAATTTCCAATGCCAAGCAAGTGGAGAGGCGGCTCGTCAGGTAAAGGCGCTTGGATTCGAACATGTTATGGCTTATGAAGGTGGCATGGCTGAATGGTACCAATTACATAAGGCTGGAGATGCTGATTATGCATTTGAAGGTCCAGCAACGCAAGGCTACTTGCAAATCGTGGTCCCACAGCCGACCCATATCGCATCTGCTGTTCATGTGATAACCGCATTGGAGCTGAAAAATTTGATCCATGCTCACAAAGTAGTTGAGCCTACTCATGTCGAACATCAAGCTGCTGCGGTAGCATAAGTCTGGCAAAGAAAAATCTAAGGCGGCATAGCCAAGTGGTAAGGCAAGGGTCTGCAAAACCCTGATTCCCCGGTTCGAATCCGGGTGCCGCCTCCAAAAAAAAATATATGAGCCGAGGTGGCGGAATGGTAGACGCAAAGGACTTAAAATCCTTCGAGGATTCCTCGTGCCGGTTCGAGTCCGGCTCTCGGCACCAACCTACGCTTATCCGGGCCTTCAGGCTCGGCAAGCTTCGGTTGGCAGGGGCCAGCAAAGAAAATTTTATAAAAGAATAACGTTGCCTTTTCTGCTTCGCTTAAGAGCTTCGCAGAACATAACCGGCTCGGCAAGATTCCCCCTACACCGTTATGGCTGTAGCGAAGCGAAAAAACTCAAGAAACAACTTTTGTTAGCACGAGATCAAAAAAGTTAAAAGTGAATATTATCTTTAGATAGGCTAAAAAGCTTGACAAAACCATCCAGTATTAATAGCGTACGGAATGTGTTAGTTCCGAATTGGTGTGGATGATAGTAATGTTGCAATTTAAAGTTTAGAGGAATCGTTCGATGAACAAGGCAAAACTTATCGATCAAATGGCAAAATTATCAAAGTTGCCTAAAGCTGCTTGTAAAAAGGCTTTGGAATCATTTATTAAGGCTGTGGGGCAATCGCTCAAGTCTGGTAAAGGTGTTGCTTTGACTGGCTTTGGTACGTTTGGTGTGATGAAACGCAAAAGTCGTGTTGGTATTAACCCAGCAACGGGTAAAAAGATGCAAATTCCTGCAAAAAGGGTTGCAAAGTTTAAACCTGGTAAAGCTCTTCGAGAAACGGTTGCTTAATTCGCCGGTCTCGATGAATAACTTTAAGCGCTTATACAATTTTGTATAGGCGCTTTTTGCTTGATTTTGTGCGTAAGCATCAAGTAAAGTAACGTAGAAATGATGAATTTAGATAGGTAGTGGTAAAAGTTTAATCTATTGAGCCCTAATGGGAGGAGTTATGCAACAAAGTTGGTATACCTTGATAAGTAACTATTTTAAAGATTATCCGGCCTGGGCTGTTGAACTGGGCGCGTTCGGTATCACTTCATTGATACTTGGTTTTCTTTGTAAAAGCTTTGGCAAAACGGTTGCCATTTTGGTGTTGTTGATTACGGTGCTTTTTGCTGGATTGTGGTATTTGCAGTTGATGCCGGAAAGCTTCCTCATCAATCTTAAATTATTTGTTGGTTTGCAGGAGACGTCGACATTGCATGATGTTCCTGCAGTATTTATTCCGTGGGCACGTGAACATGTCATCGCATGTGTCAGTGCGGTTGTAGGTTTTGTGGTAGGGTACAAACTTGGATGATGCTCCCGCCATAAGAGCCGTTGACGATATTCTTGCGCACGGTTTGCGTTGGAAGGCGTCAGATATTCATATCGAGCCAACCGTCAATGGCGTGCGCGTACGCTATCGCTTAGATGGTTTTTTGCAAGAGCATCTTGCCGTGTTGGCCGAATATGCAACACACGTCGTTGCACGGATTAAGGTGCTTGCACGGCTTGATATTGCAGAAAAGCGAATCCCTCAGGACGGCAAATTTGTGGTGGCTACGCAAGACCAGGGAGACATTGATCTTCGCGTGGCGACGTTTCCTTGTTTACATGGGGAAAAGGTGGTCATCCGGCTTTTGGGTGACCTTCGTCGTTTGCATTCATTAGATGCTATTGGATTTGATCCTTTTTTGCGTGAGCAAATTGATACGGTCATGCAGCGAGCGCATGGTTTCTTCATCGTTACGGGGCCTACTGGCGCAGGGAAGACGACAACGCTCTACGCGTTACTCGGTCTTTTTGGTGCATCACATAAAAATGTGGTAACACTCGAAGATCCCGTGGAATATACAATTGCCGGTACAACGCAAGGACAAATAAATCCTGATATTGGTTTTGATTTTGCACAGGGCATTCGAGCGCTGCTACGCCAAGATCCTGATGTGATCATGGTTGGGGAAATGCGTGATGATGAAACGGCACAAACCGCCGTACAGGCTGCGTTGACTGGTCATTTTGTGTTGAGCACACTACACACAAACGACGCGCCTGGTGCGATTATTAGATTGCTGGATATGCACATTAAGGCTTTTTTAATTAACGCGACTATAACCGGCATTTTGGCCCAACGGTTGGTACGGATTTTGTGCACGCAGTGCAAATATAAAACGACGCTCACGGCGGAAGAGCAGGAATACGTTGACCTTGTGCACATGCGGTGCGAACAGGCATTTCGCGCTGATGGATGTCTTGCATGTTCAGGAACCGGGTACCAAGGGCGTATTGGGATTTTTGAACTCTTATTAATGACACCACAGATACGTGCCGTTATTCATGATACGACCAAATACGATGAGCTCCACGCAGCTGTGCGTGCGCAGGGCATGCGGCCGCTGATTGTTGATGGGATGCAGAAGGTTGCAGCAGGCGTCACGAGTGTGAGTGAGCTGATGCGGACGATTCATCCGTGATTTTTTAATTAGTGGCGCATATATTTGTATTGGTTGTTTTGTTTTCCAGTTTCCATCGGACAAATGCTTGCATGATTTCAAGCAAAAGTTGTGCTGATTTTGATGGTTGGAAGGTGAGCGGATCGTGGGTGGTCCATTGCGTCGGTGGAAAATACATCACAAGGCGATCGTCGAATTCATCGGATCCCATTAATGGGCGGATGACATTTTCCATAGTGTTATTATCAAAAAAGCCAAGGAACTCTGTGTGTTCCGTTGGCAGTTGAATAAATTTTCTTGGGGGATATAATCCGTACGCAAGAAGCTTATGTTGCACAAGAATAGAAGCAGCAATTTTATGAAATCTTACCAAAGATTTGCCACTGAATGCGATATCAATGATAAAGGTATATGGTATCCTGCGGATTCGGGCCCAACAATTGATTTAGATATTGTTTAGTGTAATGTTCTATGCTCCCACTAGAAATGGAAGAGCCTTCATGATTCTTCAGTGAAAATGATATAAAATTATATGCAAACGTTAAGGATTGTTGCTCGATTGGTCGTGATGACGTGGCGTCGGCTAACTTCATCATTGCAATCATCCATGCCAACGACTGTCCCAGTGCATCAATATTGATTTTTGTGATAGAGGGATTTTGTTGGCAAATCACAGATATTTGTTGGTTAATAAATTGCCTTGTGGCGGAAGTGATTTTATATAAAGTGTCCATATTATTATCTTTAAGTAATGGATGCACCGATAGCCTGCCACGTGGGTCTGTATAAATAAGTTTACATAGAGGATTGTTTAACCTTTCTTGAAATGGCCTGAGCCATTCGTACCGATTGCATGCTTGTTCGATGGCGCTTGCCCTGTTCGTACATATTTGCATTGAGCTTAATTGAAATACTGATAAAATGACTACTATGAGTAAACTGTTGATTTTTTGAGATAATGCCATAACAACTCCAGATGAAAATTATTGCTCATTGCTACTTTATCATGGTATAAAATTATTTTCTATCTGTCAAATAGGCTTTGATCTTTATGCAGAATTATAAAAAAGATTTTCCCCTCCTTCGCAATTCAGATCTTGTCTATCTTGATAGCGCCGCGACATCACATAAGCCTCAGGTAGTGATTGATTCGCTGGTTGATTTTTACAGCAACAGGAATGCATCGATTCATCGGGGCGTGTATGACTTGGCAGAACAGGCTACGCAACTGTATGATCAGGCTCGCAGGACAGTTGCCGATTGGATTAATGCAAGAAATTCTTCAGAGGTTGTATTTACGCGCAATGCAACCGAGGGAATCAATATGGTTGCTGCGGCCTGGGGGCGGCATGCGATCCGCGCAGGCGATGAAATT